>Ga0136634_10000684_pt1 | contig 14126 bp, 12 predicted proteins | sample AntDrymUQ8332106_2_FD_104654 | JGI IMG/M metagenome (GOLD analysis project Ga0136634, IMG submission 104654) | Polar desert sand microbial communities from Dry Valleys, Antarctica - metaG UQ833 (21.06) | ecosystem: Environmental > Terrestrial > Soil > Desert | place: Antarctica: Dry Valley... | reverse complement strand
AATGGTGTATGAAAAAGGGTTATCGTTTTATTTTCGAAATGGATGCTGATTTTTCACACAACCCTTCTGACCTGGAAAGTTTATATGCCGCATGCACCAATGGAACAGGGCTTGCAATAGGCTCACGATACGTTAAGAAAGGTTCTGTTGAAAACTGGCCTGCAAACAGGATTGCTTTGTCTAAAGGCGCTTCCTTATATACCCGTATGATCACCTGGATGCCGGTGAGAGATCCTACAGCAGGTTTTGTATGTTATAAAAGAGAAGTATTAGAAGCTATTAATTTTGATGAGATTGGCTTTGTAGGGTACGCGTTCCAGATAGAGATGAAATTTGCAGCATGGAAGCTTGGCTTTAAAATTAAAGAAGTGCCTATCACGTTTAAAGACCGTAAACATGGCATAAGTAAAATGAACAAAGGAATTGTAAAGGAAGGAATACTTGGTGTAATTAAATTACGCTGGTTAAGCATGTTTAAAAATTATCGCAGGAAAGTTACCAATAAGGGATTTCCATCAACATCACAGTTATTTCCTCAAGGGGATATTTTAGTTGGGGGGGAATAACCGGGATACGGGAAACTAGATACTGGATACTGGATACTTGATACTGGATACTGGATACTTGATACTGGATACAAGATACTAGATACGAGACACGAGATACTAGATAGGGGATACCAGATACGGGATGCGGGATACGATATAAAGGAGTCTTTATTCACTATTCACTCCCGATAGCTATCGGGACTTTTCACTTTTCACTTTTCACTTTTCACTTTTCACTTTTCACTTTTAAATGCGGGGTGAAATTGCTGCAACGTGTTTCTTAAATATTCCCTGTCAAGATGGGTATATATCTCTGTTGTGGTAATACTTTCATGACCAAGCATTTCCTGTACTGCACGCAGGTCTGCACCACCTTCAACAAGATGTGTGGCAAATGAATGGCGGAATGTATGAGGTGAAACATGCTTTGTTATACCTGCAATTTTTACGAGTTTTTTCAGGATAAGGAATATCATCACCCTGCTTAACATGCTTCCACGACGGTTCAAAAAAAGAATATCATCCTGCCCGGGTTTTTTCGGGATATGGGTGCGTATGTTGTTTTTATAGATCTGAATATATTTTATAGCATCTTTTCCAATCGGGACCAATCTTTCTTTGTCGCCTTTGCCTGTTACTTTTATAAATCCTATCTCCAGGAATAAGCAACTTATTTTCAGGTTCACAACTTCGCTAACCCGTAATCCACAACTGTACATTGTCTCAAGGATCGCCCTGTTGCGTCCCCCTTCAGGCTTACTGTGATCAATACACGCAATAATATTTTCTATTTCTATAAAACTTAAAACATCCGGTAATATCCGCGCGTATTTTGGAGATTCAAGTAAGGCAGTAGGATCGGCCGATGTTATATCTTCCAGTAAACAATATTTATAAAATGTTTTAAGTCCCGATATAATGCGTCCCTGAGATGCGGGAGTCATGCCCAATTCATTGATCCATTTAATAAATGCTTCCAGGTTTTTTAATTCAATTTGTGACGGGCTTTTTTTCAATCCATTAACCTCCATGAATTCGGTGAATTTATCTACATCATGTAAATAGGCAGTCACAGAATTTAATGCAAGAGATTTTTCCAGTTGCAGCCATGCTTTAAATCCCTTTTTATAAGGTTCCCACATATTTTACATTTAAACATTGAACTTACAAATTAATTAAACATTATTTTCGCTGATTGTATTGTTCAATTTAATTGCTAACATGCTGCCCATTAATTTCTGGTCTTTCAGGAAAAAGCTTTCTCTATACAGAAAATATTTTCGACAGTTTTTAAACAAGACAGAAAAACATCCGCCTCCATTTATTGATAAACTATCTCCCGTTATTGAAAAGGAAGTGTGGGCTGAGATTGATTGCCTTAGTTGTGCAAATTGTTGCCGCAAAATGACACCTACATTTACGAAGCTGGATATAAAACGCATATCCGCACACTTTGATTTAACTCCTGATTTGTTTTCAAAGAAATGGCTCAAAAAAGACAGGAATAAGGATATGATCAATAAAGTTGAACCATGCCAGTTCCTCGATTTGGCGAGTAATAAATGTACTATTTATGCTATAAGGCCTGCGGATTGTTCAGGATTTCCACACTTGTCAAAACGTAAATGGACAGACTATGCACATATACATAAACAAAATATTGATTTCTGCCCTGCTACCTTTAAGATGGTAGAGAAAATGATCGCAAGATTACATGCAATGTAGCTGTAAGTTTATGGTGTTAGTAATTAGTATTATGAATTAAAATTGTTATTAAGGTTGAAGCGTTGAATGAAATATCGCCATGCTTTATACATAAACATCTTCTATTAAGAAATACGCTACTTTTTCCGGATATTTTTTTATGAATATTGATAATATATCGAACTGTATCCTGTTCCATTGGGGATTTAAATAGAGGTATTCTTCAGATGCGCCAATCAGGTAATTTATCTTTCTCACGCTGACATTATCGTCCGGATATCCATAAGCAAGAGAAGTACGGGTTTTTACTTCAATGAAATGCAATATCTGATCTCGTGAGGCAATAAGATCAACTTCCCAGTGTTTATGTCTCCAGTTCCGGTGAAGGATAGTATAATTATTATTCATAAACCATTTGAAAGCCAGGTCCTCTCCAATCTTTCCTGTATCATTGTGTAGTGCCATCATTAAATTTATAAATTACCTGTATCATAAATGTGAGGAAAAAAGCATAATACTATGGGGATGTTATATAATTTAATTACTTATTTTTGCGCAAATATGATACATGAAAAGACAAGATAGATCACTCGTGTTGATAGCGGTTTTAATGGTAATTGCTGCTGCTATGTCGAGGCTGTTTTTTTATCCATTGAATTATAGTCCCGTAATTGCAATGGCTTTATTTGGAGGATCTGTTATTAAAGACAAAAAAATAGCATTTGCATTACCATTGTTTGCCATGCTGTTGTCTGATATATTTTTTGAAGTGTTTAACATTGCTACAGGGTTCTGGGGATGGGGCCAGCTGATTGGTTATGGCATTTTTGCTATCATTACACTATTTGGTTTTAACTTAAAGAAAATAAACATCTTCAATGTTGCAGGCTTCTCTGTTATGTCATCTCTGATTTTCTTTTTCCTTTCCAATACAAGTTTCTGGCTGATAGATAATCCTACTTATCATTTATATACACAGGATTTCCGGGGATATTTAAATAGCCTGATCGGGGGTTTGCCTTTTCTTGAAAAAGGGCTTATAATTGACCTGGCTTACAGTTCTGTTTTTTTTGGTGGCTATGTTTTAATGGAGAAGTATGCAGTAAGAAAAACACCGGCAATCGCATAAAAAATATTTTTTACTCCCTGCAGATCAGTTTCAATTCATGATAATTCAATTACTTTTTAATTGTTTTTATTGCTCTCATATCCCTCATCAATATCCAGGTTTTTTCCATCTGCTGCCTGGGTAGCCAGCACATCACATCGATTGTTATACTTATTCTCCCCATGACCTTTAACCCAAATAAACCTGATCCGTTTGTTTTTGGGAGTTTCATAATATCTCAGCCATAAATCTTTATTTTTTTTGTCTCCTTTAAAATCTGTCCTGATCCAGTTTTCAAGCCAGCCCTTTTCAATTGCATTCACTACATACTGGCTGTCTGAAAAAACTGTAACGGGTAAATCATGCTTTTTTATTGCCTGCAGGCCCGCGATTACGCCCATGATTTCCATTCTGTTATTGGTTGTAAGGCGGTAACCTTTTGATAATTCTTTACATCGGGTTCCTGATAAAAGTATGGCACCATAACCTCCCGGGCCCGGGTTCCCACGGGATGCTCCATCTGTATAAATATGAATTTCATTCATAATGGATAAAAACGTTTATACCTGGAATACCCCTGTTTTAAATTCGGCTATCTCTGCATTATTATTTGCAGCAGTAATTGCTTCAGAGATCAGCTGCCTTGTATCGTAAGGGTCAATGATAGCGTCTACCCATAACCGTGCTGCGGCATATTCGGGTTTGGTCTGGTGTATGTAATTCTTTGTAATTTTATCCAGGATAACTTTTTCTTCTTCTGCAGTAACCACCATACCCTTTGCCTTCATTCCTGCTACCTGTATCTGGAGCATTGTTTTTGCTGCCTGCTCACCACCCATCACAGCAATTTTAGCGGTGGGCCATGCATAAATGAAACGGGGATCGTATGCTTTGCCACACATAGCATAATTTCCCGCACCATACGAATTGCCAACAACTATAGTTATTTTTGGTACAACTGAATTGGCAACTGCATTTACCATTTTTGCACCATCTTTTATTATACCTGCATGTTCGCTACGACTTCCTACCATAAAGCCAGTTACATCCTGAAAGAAAACAAGTGGGATCTTTTTCTGATTGCAATTCATTATAAATCTTGCTGATTTATCTGCGCTGTCATTATAGATCACACCGCCCAATTGCATTTCTCCCTTTTTATTTTTTACGATCAGTCGCTGATTAGCCACTATGCCCACAGCCCAGCCATCAATACGGCCATACCCACATATTATTGTTTTGCCATAATCTTTTTTAAATTCATCAAAGCTGCCTTCATCAACAATGCAATTAATAAGTGAAACCATATCATAAGGTTTTGAGTTGCCTTCACTCATTATACTATATATTTCATTTTTGGATTTTACAGGAGAAACTGCAGCAGCCCTGTTAAAGCCAGCAGTATTTGCAGATCCAAGTTTTGCTATGATTTTTTTAACCTGTTCAAGACATTCTTCTTCTGTTTTAAATTTATAATCTGCGATCCCTGAAATTTCATTGTGTGTTGCAGCCCCACCCAAAATTTCTCCATCTATTTCTTCTCCTATGGCAGCCTTTACCAGGTATGGGCCTGCAAGGTAAATTGATCCGGCACCTTCTACCATCAGTGTTTCATCACTCATTATAGGCAGGTAGGCACCTCCGGCTACACAGGCACCGGTAACAGCTGCTATCTGCGTAATACCCATAGCACTCATCTTTGCATTGTTCCTGAAAATTCTTCCAAAGTGTTCTTTATCTGGAAATATTTCATCCTGCAATGGAAGAAATACACCTGCACTGTCAACAATATAGATTATAGGTAACCTGTTTTCTATAGAGATCTCCTGCATACGCAAATTCTTCTTACCCGTGATTGGAAACCAGGCTCCGGCTTTCACTGTCTGATCATTAGCAACAATAACACATTGCCTTCCACTTACATAGCCTAAACCACAAACCGTTCCTCCGGCAGGACAACCTCCATATTCTTCATACATTTCATATCCTGCAAAAGCACCGATCTCAATGAAAGGCTTATCATCATCAATTAAAAAACGGATCCTTTCTCTTGCAGTAAGTTTGTTTTTTTCCTTTTGCTTATCCGCTGCTTTCTTCCCGCCACCTTCTGATATCTTATCCAGTTTTTTTCTTACTTCGCTCCAAGCCCGTTTTAATGCATCTTCATTTTTGTTTTTTTCAATGTTCATGGACGTAAAGTAACAGATATTTTTAGAGTGGCGCAAATCAGGGTTAAAGTGTAATCAAACCTTTGATCCAGGAATTCACTTGTAATATTATTAAAATTCAGAGAATATAAAGTATTACGGGTAATGCATCTACGCTATTACGTTATAGCCAATCGTGTACTATATATTTAAGACAGGATCTGTTCCTAAATTCAAATAAATAGGAATAAGGTAAATAGATAAAACCTTTATTTTATTGCGGTGGCAGGTTTCTTATTGCAGAACGCATACTTTCCAGTTCTTCTAATTTTTTTTGTTTTTTTTGCAATTGAGAATTTAGCCTGGATATTTTTCTATCCTGGTCTTTTACTTCATCCTTTGCATCTTCCACATCCTTTGCATCTCTTAAAGCTTTTTTTGCTTTCCTGTTTGCTTTTCTCGCATCACCAACATCTCCATCAATAGCCTTTGATGATTGTTCACTGCTTTTTATAGCAGTTTGGTGTGCATCTGATACGGCCTCGCTTGCTTTGTTTTGATAACCAGGTAATTTGCCTTGAGCAGTATTTAATTTATTTGTAAGGTCAGCAACATCTTCACTGATTTCAACATATTCTTTATTGAGCTTTACGGTATCCGAAGCTGTTTTATACTTTTGAGAAAAAGCGGTAGTGCCCGATAAGACAAATAAAATTGCCAAAAAGAAAAAATTATTATTTTTCATTAGTAATGTTTATAGATTTAATTACTTAAAGGTAAGTTTTTTCTACCCACTACCAATACACAGAAACAAACAGGGCTTCATACAATAAAAACCCCGGATATAAGCATGCATTTTAATTTTATACTATTAATGATTTATTTCTTAAATACGGATCATTTAATTAAGATCGCTAAAACTTACTTTATTATTTTATAATTTCTCTTTCTAAATTTTGCAGAATTTTTAATTGTTTTGCCTGGCTATCAAATAAAATTTTTATTTGGTCCTCCAGTAATAAATCTATTTTTTGATGTAAGCTTCTGATCTCTAGCTCCGCTTTTAAATTTATCAGGTAATCATTTTCACTTCTTTTTCTGTCTTTTTCTTCTTTTCGGTTTTGGCTCATCATTATTATAGGTGCCTGCAATGCGGCAATGGCTGATAAAAGCAAATTCATGAGAATGAAAGGAAAAGGGTCAAACTTTTCCCCGACAGGAGAAAGTGTATTAAACAACATCCAGGCTAAAAGAATAATTGAAAAAATAAATATGAATTTCCAGCTCCCGCCAAAACTTGCAACTTTGTCTGAGATACTCTGGCCTTTCGATAAAATTTCGTTGGGTTCGTGTAAAAGATTCTCAACCATAAGTTTCTCCTCATCCATAGTTTCTTTTACAATCTGCTGTATTTTTTTCAATTGTGCATCTTGTGACAGAACAATGTCAAGGTCTTGTATATCAGTATTCATGGTATATTATATTTATGTTCACTATTAATAATGAATAAAAATATTATAAACTTTTAAGTAAAGTAATAAAAAGAATAAAAGGTTTTTGTACTGATCAGGGAACATCACAATTTCCGCTGCTGAAATTAAGCCGGTTATTATTTTATAAAAAAAGGAAGTTGCTGAACGGGCTATTATTACTTCCGAAAATGTTTATATGTTAATTTTCATAGTGTTTTTTTTATCATCGTGGCACTTTCCTTTTTAGGCGGGAATATAGATATCAAACTTTGCACCTTTGTTTAATTCACTTGTTGCAGTAATGATGCCCATATGATTTTCTACTATCTTTTTTACAATGGCAAGCCCCATTCCTGTTCCTTTATACTCAGTTTTACTGTTCAGACGTTGGAACATTTCAAAGATCCGGTCTTTATATTGAGGCGCAAAGCCGATCCCATTATCGGTAACGGTTACATGACAATAATCTTTACCAGCTTGCAGGTCGCTGTTGTTTAATTCGCTGTATTTTTTAACAGTACTTTTTATTTTTATGTATGGTGGTTTGTTGGGTTCAGAAAACTTTATTGCGTTTCCGATAAGATTATTTAACAATTGACGGAATTGAAAAGGAATAATATTGGCTTCGCACATTTCAGTTGCTTCAATTATGCCATGATTCTCGTTCAATTCATCTCTATATCCTTCTTTTACTTCTTCCACTATTTTATTAAGATGGACTTTTTCAAATTTCCTTTCCCCTGTATTGGTGCGTGAATAGGCAATCAGGTCTTTCATGAGTGTTTCCATTTGCATCGCTGCGTATTGTATCCGATCAATATAATTTTTGCCTTTATCAGATAAATTTTGATGTTCATCAGCAATAATGCGCGAAATGAAGGTTTGTATTTTTCTTATGGGTTCCTGCAGATCATGACTGGATATATAAGCGAAAGATTCCAGTTCTTTGTTCAGTTTTTCAAGTTCCTGGTTTTGATTTTTAAGTTGAACTTCCGCTTTTTTTCTTTCTGTGATATCCTGATATGAAGTTATCGTAAAGCTTTCAGTTTGGAAGGAAATTACTTCATAAGATACAAGTGCAGAAAATGTATTCCCGTTTTTGCGGTTATATAGTACTTCCAGATCCTTCATAGTATCTGTTTTGTTTAATTTTATAAGTAATTCTTCTGTTTTTTCCTCAGATAGTGCCTGCAACTCTGCCAGGGTGCGCTTTTCCTGAAGACTATCAAGTATCACAGTAACTACTCTTTCATATTCTTCAGGCCCTATTAAATTCATTTCCTCAGAAGTGTGACCTATTATTTCTTCCCTGCTGTAACCAAAGACAGTACAAAATGTATTATTTACGTATCTTATTTTATTTGATTTAACTTCTGCAAGTGTCATTGCAACGGGATTATTGTCAAAGATCTTTATAAACCTTTCTTCGCTCTTTTGCAATTTTGTTTCGTATTCCTTTTGTTCGGTGATATCCTGGGCTGTTCCCGACATCCGAACGGTATTGCCATTACTGTCTGTAAATACTTTCCCTGTTGAGCTAACCGTACGCACAATGCCATCAGCGCGCACAAGTTTGTGAATGAAACTGAATGGCAGTTGGTCTTTAAATGCCTGTTGCACTGTACCATTAACGGATTCCAGGTCATCAGGATGAATATACCTGAGGTAATTTTCATAGTTAGCTTCAAACTCTTGCGGCGTTAGTCCATATATCCTGTATAGTTCATCAGACCACTCAATTTTATTTAACGCTACATCCCATTCCCAACTACCTATATGGGCCAGTTGCTGGGCTTCTATGAGCTGGTTAGTCTGGTTCTTAAGTGTCATTTCAATTTGTTTGCGTGTTGTGATGTCGCGCAAAAATCCTATAAATACAGGACGCTGATCAAACATTTTAGAAACTGAAATTTTTAGTTCTACAGGAAATTCATAATTATCTTTTTTTAAAGCGTATATCTCAATGGGCTTATTAAATAATGGACCTTCACCACTTTTAAAAAAATGCTTCATCCCATTAATATGTTGCTGGCGATATCTCTCCGGGATAATGGTTTGGGTTAACGTTTGTCCAAGAACTTCATTTTTTTTCCAGCCAAACATATTTTCTGCTTCAGCATTCCAGTTGGTAATAATTCCTTCATGGTCAATTGTTACAATCGCATCAGGAGCTGCTTTAAATATTTGTTGTATCCTGTTTTCTCTTTCTTCAATGGCTGTTTTAAGGGTGCTGGATATTTTTAATTCCTGGGTTATTTTTAAATAAGCCATAATAATTATTAATACAGCTCCTAATACTAATAAGATAGTGAATAACGGGGTTATAAAAGTTTCTTTATGCAACAAGGCTGTACGCTGTTCGAGCACTTGTTCTTCTTCAGATTCCATTTTATTAACGAGGTTGCGGACTTTATCCATTAAAACTTTGCCCTCTAACAAAGTGTGGGAAGAAATAGTTGAAATGGAAGCTATATTTGCAACTCTATTCAAATAGAGTAATCTCTCATCAACAGCAGCACGCAATGCTGTAAAATGTAACTGTTGGGATGGATTATCTTTTATAAGATAACCTATCTTATCATAATGGCCTTTTACATTATTATGTGCAGAATAAAATTGTTCAAGAAAAACAGAATCTTTCGAATGAATGTATCCACGCTGAGCTGATTCTGCCTGTACTATTTCCTGGAAGACTAGTTCGAGTTCTAACTTTACTTTATGGGTATGTGTTACTAATTCAGATGCCTCAATAAGATTCTGTATTCTTACAAAAGACAGGATAGAAAGTGTAATCAGGCAAAGCGTAGAGAAAAGGAAAATAATTTTAAAGTGAGAACGGATCAGTTTTTTAAAATTCATATAAGTGAGTTAGGTAATAGCCAAAAGATATTTTTCTTTAGTTATCTGTTGCCCTCCTTTCGCCAACTCAACTGTTAATACTAATTCAATAACTTTTTTCAATTGCGCAAATGAACGTGGTTTACGGATATAAAAATTTGCACCAAGCGAATAGGTTGTATTTATTGCATCTTCATTATCAGAAGTGGAAAGAATAATAATGGGAATTTTCCGCAATTTGGCAATTTGTCTCATTTCAGTTAAACATTCAAAACCATTTTTACGCGGCATGTTGAGATCAAGAAAAATAACAAATGGTGGTGGCGGTATACACGTATCTAATGCAGCCATAAGTTCTTCGCCATCTTTTAAAATGGTAAGTTCTGTTTGGATGGGGAGGTTTTTTAAGGCTTCTTTGAAAAACTCACGGTCATCCTCGTCGTCTTCAGCAAGGAATATTTTAATTGGGTCGGCTGCACTAATTACCATATTATTAAAGTTGAATACAGACTTGCATTAAAAAATTTTCTTTATACTTACGTAAAACGATATAAAGAATTAGGTGAGTGGCTGCACCTGCGAAAATAGGATAATTTAGCTTATATAAAACGTGAAGTATATTCTGGTAACGGTTACGATATATATGGGCTAATTAAAACATTGAAATAACAAATAATACCGGATAGGGTTACATAAATTTAAATGAAGATTTTTAATAATTTAATGGTATTAATAAGGATTTGAACAATTTATTATTCGTATGTATATACTTCATACATTTAAATATGTATGTAAATACATTATATAATGTCCACATCATATATAAAGAAATAAGAATGCAAATACCAGATGAGCAAGCAAAATATTCTATGTCTGGTAAATATTCTTTTGAATTCTGAACATAGTTTATAAAATAATTTATTTCACAGACAGCTTATTGTTTTTTTTGCCGGATGAATTCACATACGTCTGTCATAGTAGCCACTCATGTTCACCTCCAACACCATGAAATAAAAAAATAACCAAAGTGCCTTTTGCCAGTGCATCCTTAACAAGGGCTATTAGTTGTGTTCCGGATTGTCCGTTTACCAAAATTGACGGCAAATTGTAAACATCCGTGTTTTCTATTTTAGGAAATTCATCTCTTACCGCCCGGGCACCATTAAAATCTGGTATAAGTGGAGTAAAATATGATGTATCCCGGATCTTTGTATCGTTACAAGGGAATGCAAAGGTCCTTTTGGTTTTTCCATCTATCGCTGTAAGTAAATTATTCATAGCCCTGATCTCATCAGTGATTCTTTTGAAACTATATTTATTGAGATCGTAATCCGGATTTACACATTCTCTTCCTATACCCCATGCGCAAGGATGAAACATGGTATGGTTACCCAGTTCATGGCCGTTAGCTGCTGCTTTTTTCCAGGTAGGAATTTGATTATATAAACCACCAAAGTAATCAGAGATGTAAAATGTAGCTTTCAATCCTGTTGAATCCAGCACGGGCAGTGCATTAGACAAATGGACGTTCAAGGTATCATCATTAGTTAAAACAACAGCACATCTTTTATTATTCCAACTTAATGAAGCAGGAGTTGTTTGCGCTGGTAAAAATTTAAAGTTGCTTATCATTAAAAAGAAAAACAGTATTTTTTTCATTGATGGTTTTGTTTATCCGGAGCTGTTATCTTTCATCCTTACAAGGTTGCATATATTTAAGGTATATATCTTAAACGAAATATGTAACATAGATTATCCCTAACCGTTAGTAATTTAATGACGTTAACTAAATAAAGATCCGGCTACCATGATTATAATTTTCACGAAATTCCTTTGGTGTGCAGTTTTTTCGCTTTTTAAATACACGGTTAAAATTAGAAATATTATTAAAGCCACATTTATAAGCTATCTCGGCTACAGAGTGGGTGGTTTCAATAAGCATCCTCGTGGCATGGCCTAATCGCATCTCCGTTATGCTATCTATAAAAGTAATTCCTGTCCTGGTTTTAAAAAACCTGCTGAACGATGCCTCCGTCATGTTATTTAGCTTAGCTACTTCCCCCAACGTTACAGGTTTATCAAAATTCTGGTTTAAATACTGAAAGGCTTTTTCAATTCTGCGGCTGTTGTAAGACAGGTTAGCATTGTTAAAGGTCGTTGCCGATAATGTTTGCTTATTTCTTGAAACTGAAAGATCATTTAGAATAGACATTAATTCCAGGACTGAATCAAAGCCTTGTTTTTGCTGTAATGAAATTATCCGGGGTGCTAATTGTTCAATTGTAAGTCTCGAAAACAATATACCGCGGTTAGAGTTTTCTAACATGCTTTTAATAAAGGTCAACTGATTCTTTTGTAAAAACTTTTCATCAAAAAGATCTTTATGAAATTGAATTGTTACTTCTTTAATTTCTTTGCTTTTACATTTATACGTTTTCCAGACATGTGGCAGATTAGATCCTACAAGAACCAGTTCCTTACTATCAATTTCGCTGATATGATCGCCTACAACCCGGCGCGCGCCTTTCGCATTTATAATCAGGTTCAATTCAAGATCTTCATGATAGTGTAAGGGAAAATCAAATTCAGATTTAACCCTTGAAAATAAAGTAAAACAATCATTACAGGTGAGCGGAGTAATTTCACGTAAAATGTCTGTCTTCATACTATATGTTTAAATACAACCATTGCTGGGATAAAATAGTATCAACACTAAATTACATACTATTATTAAATAAATACAGGTAGAACGCAAAGAACTATAAGTACAGCCGAATATTTATGTAGGATTTCATTAATATCGGGTAAAATACTATTAGTTTGATGTATTATGCTAAGTTTATATTTGTAAAAACAATTGCTCAAATATGAAAAAAATATTTCCTCTTTGGATGGCATTCCTGATACTCTCCATTTTTTCTTATTCTCAGGCCCGTGCCCAAACAAAAGTAATCTCTGGTGTTATTACTGACGAAAAAGGCACAACATTACCTGGTGCTTCAGTTGGTTTAAAAGATTCTAAAGCGGTGGTGGCAACAGATGCAAATGGCAGGTTTGATATTACCGTTCCAATGGACGCAAAAACATTAAGTGTTTCGTTCATCGGTATGGAAAGTCAGCAGGTAGCCATCGGCCGGAACAATACTGTAAACATTTCATTAAAATCCAATGCAACCGCTCTTACAGATGTGGTAGTTGTTGGGTACGGAACTGTACGAAGAAAAGATGTTACTGGTTCCGTAGCAAGTGTTAACAGGGAACTGCTGGTCAGGGAAGCTCCAACGAATGTGCTTCAGGCACTCCAGGGCAAAGTTGCAGGGGTGAATGTTACGCAAAACGATGGCGCACCTGGAGCAGGTATTAGCATACGGATACGGGGATCAAACTCATTTCTTGGCGGTACAGAACCTTTATATGTTATTGATGGTGTTCCATTCAATAACAGCAGCAGCGGATCTACCCCCGCTTCTATAGGTGGTGATGAAAAGCAGACGTTGAATGCACTGTCCTTTATTAACCCAAACGATATTGAAACAGTTGACATATTAAAAGATGCTTCAGCCACTGCCATATACGGGTCAAGAGGTGCAAATGGTGTTGTGCTTATTACAACACGTAAGGGACGGTCGGGTAAAGACAAGGTGGAGTTTAATTTTACTGTGGGGCAGTCCCAGGTATCAAAAAAAATCGAAATGCTGGATGCGGTTGAATATGCAACCTATCAAAACCTGGCTTACACAAATGCCAACAGGTATGGTGGCAGTAATTATCCTGCAGATCAGTTTCCTTATCCGGGGATGATGGTGAACGGCCCGAACGGTCAGTATTACAAAGCTGCACCATCAGACTATGCTAACCGTAGTAAAAATTGGCAGGATGAAATTTTCCGTACAGGGCTTTATCAAACGTATTCTGTGAATATTTCGGGTGGTAATGATGCGGGCAACCACAGCTTGTCTTTTAATTATCTTAAGCAGGAAGGTATCATTAAGAATTCAGATTATAACAGGTTTGGTGTAAACTTTAATCTGAATCGTAATATTGGAAATAATATAAAAGCAGGTACAAGTACATCTTTGAATCATTCAGGTACTAATGGTGTAAAAACCGGTACTGATAAATCGGATGATGCAAATGCCGGTGTTGTTCGCGCGGCCCTGACATATCCCTCAACAATCGATAGTGTTGAAAGTTTTGGAGATGCGAAAGCTAATGGTAGCCAGGGTTATTTTATTACAAATCCATCTATTTATGTTAAAGACGTTTTAAACAAAGTAACAGGCATTAATATTTTTTCATCAAATTATTT
>Ga0136634_10000682_pt1 | contig 14134 bp, 7 predicted proteins | sample AntDrymUQ8332106_2_FD_104654 | JGI IMG/M metagenome (GOLD analysis project Ga0136634, IMG submission 104654) | Polar desert sand microbial communities from Dry Valleys, Antarctica - metaG UQ833 (21.06) | ecosystem: Environmental > Terrestrial > Soil > Desert | place: Antarctica: Dry Valley... | reverse complement strand
GGCGTCCAGGTGATCGCCGACAGGTCCTTCGCGCCGACCGCCGAGATCGGCCATGAGCTCGTGTCTGCCGCTGATACTCCGGCCTGCTTCTGTCGGTGTTCCACAACCGACGCTGCGGCGCGGACATCCGCACCCTCGCCGCCGTCATCAGCAGCGGCCGGCTCGGTCGGCTGTGGCGGGTGCACTCGCCCTTCGACCTCGACGACCCGGCAACGCTCGATGCCGGCCCAGACGCGGTCCGCACCCTCGCGGTGCTGGATGCCGCGCGCCTCAGTGCGGAGCGGGGCAACAGCGTCGAGGTGCCTCTTGCCCCGGGACCCGAACGCCTTGGTCAGGCAGCAGGCTCATCGCGAGGGTGACGTGGAGCGTCGGGCGACGTAGCCGTCCAGCAGTGCCGCCAGGTCCTCGGGCGTGGCACCCGCCGTGAGGGCGCCGTGGACGATCTCGGCCTGCGACAGGGGGGTGAGCCCGTCCACCGGTTGGTCAAGGTCGAGATTGGTGGGAAACGGATATCCCTCGGCACTGGCAGCCACGGCGTTGTGCAGTGCGGCGTCCGGTACGCCGGCGGCCTTCCGTTCGAGCAGCACCGGGTAGACGGCCCGGGTCACGAGGTCGCGGTCCACCGCCTCCATGGCACGGCCGAACGCGGAGGAGACCTGAAGCAGGTTGGCCACACGCTGGATGTCGGTGGAGACGTTGGTGCCGGCGCCGTGGAACAGGGCCGGGTTGAAGAAGACGGCGTCGCCCTTGTCCAGCGGTAGCTGCACGTTGTTCTGCGCGAAGTGGGCGCGGAACTTGGGGAGCCGCCAGGCGAGATATCCGGGAACGAACTGGTGGGAGTAGGGCAGGTACATCGTCGGGCCGCTCTCGACGGGCATGTCCGAGTGCGCAACGGCGCCCTGCAGGGTCAGTACGGGCGACAGCAGGTGAACGTGCGTCGGGTAGCGCTCCACGACCTCGTTCTCGAGGAAGCCGAGGTGGTAGTCACGGTGCGGGTCCTGCGCCTTGCCGCCGGGACGTACGACGTTGACCTGTGAGGTCACCTGGTAACCGGGACCGAGCCAGGCCCGGGACACCATCGCGATGATGTCGTTGGCGTAGTAGTCGACAAAGGTGCGCGGGTCGCGCACCGCCAGCTTCTCCAGCGCGTTCCAGACGCGGTCGTTGGCGCCGGCCTTGGCGAAATGGTCCCCGACGGGTACGCCGCCGGTGCGCTGCTCGGCGATCAACGCCTCGAAGGCCAGCGTCGCCCGATCAACGGAAGTCACGTCCGGGAAGACCCCACGGATCGCCAGGACGCCGGGGCCATCGCTCAGCGCATGGACCAGCTCGGCAGCAACTGCCGCATCGCCATCCGGCCCTCGGACCTCGTCACGAAGGCGCGCGGCGTCGTAGACCAGCACGTTGTCCACGACGTCGGCGGCCAGGGGGAAGTCACGCAGCTGGGTGCGCTTGGCAACGATCCCGACGAACTCGTCGAGGTCGCAGTCAGCGGACCGCAGCCTCGCCGCCCCGCGGCTCAGGGAGTGGGAAACGGGCATGGGATGCCTCCGGTTGGGCCGTGGTGCCGAGTGGTTCCTGTCACACTAGGCGGGGCCTGAGGTGTGAGATCGCGGAAGACGCCTCAAGACCGCCTCACCCCGGAAACGGTGTGTTCGAGTCGATCGAGGGAGGACGGGTGGGGGCACGTCGCCAGCATCGTCTCGTCGACATCGCCGTCCAGGCGGGACTGAGTCGAGCCACGGTCGACCGGGTGCTGCACGGTCGCGAAGGGGTCAGGCCGGAGACCGTGGCCCAGGTCGATCGGGCCGTTGCAGAGCTCGAACGACAACACGAACAGGTCCAGCTCTCGACCCGGACCCTCATGCTCGATCTCGTCATGCAGGCACCCGATCGATTCTCCAGTGCGGCGCGCGAGGCCCTGGAGGTCGAGCTGAGAGCGCTACGTCCCGCTGTTGTGCGTGCACGCTCCCGGTTGAGCGAGCACAGCGATCCGGCGGCAGCCGTGGCGTTGCTCGACGAGACCGCGCGCCGCGGCTCGGACGGGGTAATTCTGAAGGCGCCCGACACCCCGCAGGTCGCCGCGGCTGTGGACCGGCTGTCCGCGGCAGGGATTCCCACGGTCACGTTTGTCACGGACGTTCGCTCGCGCCACAAGGTTGCCTACGTGGGAGTCGACAACCGTGCGGCCGGGGCGACCGCGGCGTACCTGATCACCCAGTGGGCGGGTCTCACGGGCGGAGTGCTGGTGACGGTGAGTCACTCCTCGTTCCGTGGTGAGGAGGAGCGTCAGATCGGGTTCCGGGAGACGTTGGCCGAGCTGGCTCCGGCGCGCCGTTTGCACGAGGTGACCGACACTGATGGCCTGGATCAGACCATGCTGGTGGCCGTTCGCGGTGCACTGGCGTTGCATCCAGGCATCGACGCGGTGTACTCCGTGGGAGGGGGAAACCCGGCGACCCTCACCGCCTTCGACGAGCTCGGCATCACACCCACGGTGTTCGTCGCGCACGACCTCGACGGTGACAATCGAGGCCTGTTGCGAACAAGACGCATCTCGGCCGTGCTGCATCACGACCTCCGCGCGGACATGAGGCACGCATGTCGGCTGCTCCTTCAGGCGGGAGGTGTCATCCCCGGTCGCCCGGGGACCCTGCCGTCCCAGGTGCATGTGGTGACGCCGTACAACGAGCCTGCGTATCTCCTGCGACGCGAAGACGTCTAGCCCGTCGCAGACATTGACCGCTGCCGAAAGCCGGCCAGTCCTCCAGCCCGCGGGTACTCGGCGCTGGTGGCACAGTCGGCCCCGGGTACCTCGCGCCAGACGGCGGCGCCGTGCTCGGCGGCGGCCAGATCACCTCAGATCGTGATCCAAGTCTCGCCCGCGGCGGAGCGCAGTGTGGCGTCGACCAGGCGTGCGGTCGCGACCATGTCGGCGATGGTGGCGCCCTCGGGCTTGCCGGTGGCGACCGAGGTGAGCAACCGCTTGGCTTCGACCACCTTGAGGTCGTCATAGCTCACCGGGATTGCAGTGTCAGGCTGGAAGGCGCGGGCCTCACCGTCCTCAGGACCGATGAAGTGCGTGGACCAGGAAGCAGCCTGGTACTCCTGGTCCACGCACTCGCGCAGCTCTCCCATCCGGCGGAAGTCCCAGGCGATCGCGCCGGTGCTGCCGTGGATCTCGAAGGTGTAGGCGTTCTGCTCACCCACGGAGGCACGACTGGCCTCGAGGACACCGGGTGCGCCGGAGGCGAACCTGAGCAAGGCGACCACATGGTCCTCGTTCTCCACCGGTAGGCGAGGTCCTTCGTCGCCACGGGCGAAGTGTGAGGCAGCTCCGAGGGCCGGCGGTCTCTCGGTGATGAACGTCGAGGTCTCGGCGAGGAGCGAGCCGATGGGACCGACGACGTGCTGGACGAGGTCCATCCCGTGCGAGGCGAGGTCACCGATCACACCGCTCCCGGCCAGCTCGTGGACGAATCGCCAGGTGAGGGCCCCGTCCGGATGCGCGCAGTAGTCGCCGAGCATCTGGACCCGGACGTGCCGGATCTCCCCGATACGCCCGGAAGCCACGAGATCCCGGGCACGCTCGACGGCGGGCGCGTTCCGATAGTTGAACCCGACGGCGGAGCAGACACCTGCCTCTTCCACGGCGGCCGCGATCTCCTCGGTCTCAGCGAGGTTGCGGCCAGCCGGCTTCTCCACCCAGACGTGCTTTCCGGCCCTGGCGGCAGCCACCGCCACGTCGCGATGGGTGTAGTTCGGGCCGGCCACGCACACCAGGTCGATGTCGCTGCGGTTCACGAGCTCACGCCAGTCGGTGGTCGTGAACGTGACCCCGAACACGTTCCGGGCGTGGTCCAGCCGGCCGTCGTCCGCGGTGTCCGCGACTCCCACCAGCTTCGGCGTCACGCCGAGATCGGGGTAGTGCTGCAGCACCCGGCTCATCGCCTTGGCGTGAACCTGGCCCATCCAGCCGAAGCCGACGATGCCGACATTGATGTCCTGAGTCATCAGTTTCCCTTCGGGCTGCGCCCGTCTGCCGGTCAGCGGATGTCGTCGAGCCGCACGGGCCGGTGCTCCCGGAAGGAGACAGTGGCGGCCTCCGCGATCAGCGCGGCCTCCACCGCATCGGCCACCGTGCACGGAGAGCTGCGGGTGCCGGCCACGACCTCGGTGAACGCGACAAGCTCGGCGCGGAAGGCGTCTGCAAACCGGTCCATGAAGAACTGCCAGGGCTCCTGGGCAGGGAACGGCACGTCAGCGTCGGCCGAACGCAGCGGCAGCCGCTCGTCGAGCCCGGCGACCACGGAGTCCCGGCTCCCGAGCAGCTCCAGACGAACGTCGTGGCCACGACCGTTGGCACGGGTGTTGGAGACCACCGCGATCGTGCCGCCGCTGAGCGTGAGCAACGACGTCGCGGTCTCGGCGTCCCCCGCCTCGGCGATGTACCGGATCCCCTGGGTGGACCCCACGGCGTACACCTCCACGACCTCCTGTCCGGTGGCCCACCGGATCGAGTCGTAGTCGTGGATCGCGCAGTCGGTGAAGATGCCGCCGGAGCCGAGGATGTAGGCCTCCGGGGGAGGTGCGGGGTCCAGCGTGGTGGAGCGGACCGTGTGTAGGTAGCCCAGCTCTCCCGAGAGCAGGTCGTTGCGGGCGGCCACGTAGGCAGGGTCGAAGCGTCGCGGGAAGCCGATCTGCACCGGGACGTCGCTGTCGGCGAGCTCTACGGCCAGGGCCACGGCTTCCTTGGCGTTCTGCGCGACCGGCTTCTCGCAGAAGGTCGGGATGCCAGCCCGCACACAGGCACGGATCAGGTCGGGATGAGTGGCCGTCGAGGAGGCGATGACCACCCCGTCCACGCCCGCGGCCAGCACGTCCGCCGTTTCGGCGACAGTGGCCGCGCCGACCTCGCCTCCGACGCTGAGTGCCAACTCTGTCGCCGCGTCGCTGATCACCAGCTCCTCGATCACGGGGAGCGTCGCCAGGTTGCGCGCGTGGAAGGCGCCGATGCGCCCCACGCCGATGAGTCCGATTCGCATGTCCCTACCTGTTCGTTTGAGGGTGGGTGATCACTCGTGGGCGCCCGGGACCATCTGGTCCCAGTCCATGACGGAGCCGGTCACGACCCCGCTGCGCTCGGAGAGCAGGAACACCACGAAGTCGGCGATCTCGTCCACCTGGCCGAGCTTGCCCATGGGTAGGGACAATGCTGCCTTCTCCAGCCACTCGTCATCGGCGTCGTGGAACTTGCGCTGGGTGGCGTCCTCACCCTCGGTCTCGGTCCAGCCGATGTTGACGCCGTTGATGCGGATCCGGTCCCAGCGGTGGGCGAACGCGGCGTTGCGGGTCAGGCCGACGAGCGCGGACTTCGAGGCGACGTAGGGCGCGAGGTAGGGCTGTCCGCCGTGTGTGGCCATCGTGATGATGTTGACGATCGACCCGCTCGCACCGCGGTTGACCATGTCGCGGACCGCGGCCTGCATCAGGAAGAACGGCGCTCGAGCGTTCACCGCCATGTGCTCGTCGAAGAGCTCGGGCGTGGTGTCGAGAAGGGTGCCTCGCGTCGTCAACCCGGCGCTGTTCACCAGGCAGTCGACGCGGCCGAAGTGCTGCACGGTCGCGTCGACCGCGGCGACGCTCTGAGCCACGTCAATGGCGTCAGCGGGTAAGTAGAGGGCCCGGGTGCCCGTCTCCTCGAGTCCGGCGACTAGCTTCTCCCCGACATCCTGTCGACGCCCTGTCACCGCGATGTCGGCGCCGTTGCGCGCAGCTGCGGTGGCGATGGCGGCACCGAGTCCCCGGGTTCCCCCACTGATCAGTACGACCTTGCCATCGAGCAGGCCGTCGGTGAGCTCAGTCATCGGTGCAACTCCTGGAGAGATGGGTGTTTGCTGCGGACTCCCTCACGACCGCCGAGCGGTAATGTGTCGCCGAATCTGTGTGACCGGTGACACCTGAACGGTATGCGCCGGCGGCCCGCTGACGGTGTGCAGGAATGACTCAAGAACGCCTCAGCGGAACGAGCAAGGCGCCTCGCTCCGATGGGCTAGACATGTCTTTCGCCCGGCGCGTTCCTTCCACCAAGATGGATAGCGGAGAGGGCAGACCGATGGCTGAGCTTCCACTCGTTCTCGCGGGGCCCGTGTTGCGCCGCGTCGACAGCGGGCGTGTCTGCGTCTGGATGGCGCTCAGCAAGCCGGGCGAGGTCACCGTCACGGTGTTCACCGGCCGGGTCAGGTCGACCGGGAACGGCACTGCCGACGCCCCCTCCATCGGTACCCAGAGCCGGCCGACCCGCAAGTTCGGAGTGAACCTGCACGTCGCGTTGGTCGATGTCGACGTCCTCGGGATGCCACCCCTGAGCCGGCACTGCTACGACGTCGTCGTCACCGCGGGTGGCGAGACCAAGGGGCTCAAGTCGCTGGGCATGCTGCGCGACGCGACCTCGGGTACGCCGGCGGCCCTCGCACTCGGCTACGGCGACGACTTCTTGCCGAGCTTCGTCACCACGGCCGCGGACATCGAAGACCTCCGCATCGCGCACGCGTCGTGCCGGAAGTCGAACGGCCCAGGGCCGGACGCGCTCGCGTGGCTCGACGACCACATCAAGAAGGGGCTCTCGAACCTGGACGTGGCGCCCCAGCAGCTGTTCCTGACCGGTGACCAGATCTACGCCGACGACCTCGGTGGCGTGCTGCTGCCGATGCTCTCCGACCTGGCCAGGGACATGGTCGGCACCGAGCAGCTGCCGGTGGGCGGCTCGAACCTGGAGGCGACGTACGACCGCTTTCCCGCGTTGCGCCGCCAGAACGTTGTGCGGGGACTCGGCCGGCTGACGACGACCGACGGCGCCAACCACCTGCTGACCTACGGCGAGTTCGCGGCGATGTACTGCGCTGCGTTCAGCCCGACCGTCTGGCGCCCGATGCGGGACCCGGGCAGCCTCTTCACCCCGGTTCCGGGCGACGCGACGCTGACCAACCTGACCGACTTCGAGGAGTGCTTCGATTCCACCGACAAGTGGAAGGAGGCGAAGCTGATCGGCGTGAACGATGAGGGCACGCGGGTCGAGCGGTGGCGCGATGCGGTGCCGAAGGTCGCCCGCGCGATGGCCAACGTCGCGACCTTCATGATCTTCGACGATCACGAGATCACCGACGACTGGAACATCTCCGAGAAGTGGCGCCGCCGGGTCGTGTCTGCTCCGTTCGGCCGCGCGATCCTGCGCAACGGACTGTTGGCCTACACGGTGTTCCAGGGGTGGGGCAACGACCCGGACAAGTTCCGGCACGAGGGGTCGCCACCGCCACCCGAGGCTGAGTGGCACCCCAACGAGAAGCTGCTCGCAGCCCTCACCACACACGTCGACGCGATCGCTGCCCCGACCGCCGCCACGCTGGACAAGATCGACGTCCTGCTGGGGTTGGACAAACCGGTGACGAACCCGAAGGTGGAGTTCAGCTACGTGGTCCCTGGTCCGAAGTTCAAGGTGCAGGTCCTCGACACCCGCACCCGACGGACCTACAAGGGGGCCGGCCACGCGCCGCCGAAGCTGCTCGGCGGAAGCCTCGACGGCCAGCTCCCGAAAGGCCCGTTGACGGACGGGCGCGAGCTGCTCGTCGTGGTCTCCCCCGTGCCCGTGCTGTTCCCTCGGATCTTCGAGTCCCTGCTCCAGCCGGCCGCGGCGCTGGCCTTCGACCTCAAGACCCACATGTTCGGACGGGAGGACCTGACTGATCCCTGCAAGGTGACCGGCCTGGTGGGCAGCGAGCACAAGGACATCGAGGGCTGGCGGGCAGACGAGGAGCACCACGAACAGCTCCTCCGGCGGCTGGGCACCTATCGACGCGTGGTGGTGCTCTCTGGAGACGTGCACTTCGCCAGCACGCTCACGCTCGACTTCTGGGGCAAGGACGACGAGACCCTCGACTCGCGGATCGTGCAGTGCACAGCCTCTGCAGCCCGCAACCAGCCGGGTGATGACATGCGCGGTCTGCTGCGCACGCTGCGGATCGGCCAGCAGCTTCTGCGCGGCGTGCCGGCAGAGCGGATCGCCTGGGAGGGCGACCACGGCGTCGTGCTCCCGGCCGGCGCCTCCATCCGGCCAGGACGCCGGGGCCGGCTGCGCCGCAAGCCCGTGATGCTGCCGGCCCAGGGCTGGCCCGCCGGCACGACCGTCAACAAGGCGCCGGACTGGCGCTGGCGGCTCGAGGTGGTCCGGGACGAGCGCCCGAAGTCGGCCCTGCCGGCAGGGGCGCCGGAGGTCCCGGTCGTGAGCTGGAACGCCGGCGACCGGTTGGCGTCGTACGCCGAGATCGCCGCCGCCCATCAGACCGTCACCCTCGATCCCAAGGACCCGGTGCGGCTGATGGTCTTCCGCAACAACCTGGGGCTGGTCTCCTTCGCCAGGGACGGAGCCGACTACCGGGTCGCACACACCCTGCTGTCGAACGCCAACGACGAGACCGGTGACGAGTTCACCGAGCACACGGTCGCCTTCGCGCCCACCCCGTTGCCTGCCGCCCCGGTCCTGAAGGCGGAGTGATGGCTGAGGAGAAGAAGAAGCGGAACGTATTCCAGAAGATCGGCGACTTCTTCAAGTCGGTGGTCGAGTGGGTCGAGGACACCTTCTCCGACCCGGCGATCGCAACCGAGACCCGCGAAGACCTCGGCCTGAACACCGACAACCCCGCCACCCCGGCGGCCGTCGATCCCGAAGTGAAGCAGAAGATCGACGCGTTCCTCGCCAAGGAGGACATCGACGAGATCGCCCTCGCCGCCACGATCGTGGACATCAAGGCGCTCGCCGACACGATCCTGACGTTCGCCGACGCGGTGAAGGCAGACGGGGTCGATGAGTGGGACGTCTTCTGGCTGATCTTCAAGCTCTGGGTGGCCGACTCGCTGCGCGTGCGAAACCCGAGCGCCTACGCGCTGTGCGTGCTGTTCGGCCTCATCCTCGAGGACGACGAGATCCTCCCTCAGCTCGACCCGGCCCCGGTCACCCGGCTGCTCAAGGGCGAGGCCGACGAGGACGACGCGGAAGCCCTGATCAACCGCCTCTCGGCGGCGGGCGGGACCCTGGTGGTGCTGCTCGACCAGATGGTCAAGCCGGTGGGCGGCACCATCGACGCGATGTACGGCTGGGACCCCGAGCCAGGCTCCGCACCCGAGGCGTCGGTCGTGGCATCACGCGCACTCAGCGTGGTGTTCCACATCCCCGGTGCGACCGGCATCGCCCCGATGCTCACCCTGGTGGCTGTGCCGAAGGCCGACGGCGGGCCCGGCCTGATGGTCGGCATGGGTGCGCGGCTGCGCATCGAACACGAGACGGAGTCGGCGACGTACACCACTGATCTCGGGGCTTCCGGCGCCTTCTCGATGTTCTTCCGGTTCTCCACCGACGACCCCGACTTCCGCGTGTTCGGCCCGGGCGTCCCCGCCATCGACATCGGGGTGACGCCCAAGACCGAGGAGGGCAAGCCGTTCCTGGTCCTCGGCACCAGCAACGCGACCAGACTGGAGATCGGAGCCTTCTCGTTTGGCGTCGAGCTCGGCGCCGACAAGGCCGGCTTCAAGACCTATGTCCGCAAGGGGAAGCTGGTCATCTCTCTCGGGGACGGCGACGGCTTCCTGTCGAACCTGCCCGGCGGGAAGGTCGAGGTGCCCTTCGAGCTCGGGCTGATCGCCGACACCAGCAACGGCGTGCGCTTCGACGGAGGCACGGGCCTGAAGGTCGACCTCCCCGTCGCGGCGTCGATCTTCGGTGTCTTCATCGTCCAGTACATCGCCTTGGAGCTCACTCTCTCCGGCGACCCGAAGCTGGAGGTCCGCGGCGGCTTCTCCCTGAAGCTCGGACCGTTCCAGGCATCGGTCGACCAGATGGGCACGGCGCTCGACCTCTCGGCCCTCGCTCGCGACATCGACGACGTCAGCGACCTGGTGACGTTCCTGCCACCCAAGGGCATCGGACTCGCTCTCGACGTCGGGCCGGTCAAGGGGGGTGGCTACCTCTTCATCGACGCCGAGAAGGGAGAGTACGCCGGCGCGTTGGAGCTGAAGATCTTCGCCTTCAGCATCAAGGCGATCGCGCTGATCACCACGAAGCGGCCCGACGGGTCCGAGGGATGGTCGCTACTGATCTTCGTGTTCGGGCAGTTCCGCGTGCACATTGCCTTCGGGATCTTCTGGACCGGCCTCGGCGGCATGATCGGCCTGCACCACCGGGCCGACCTCGATGCACTCACCGCGGGGCTGAAGACCGGCGTGCTTGACGATGTCCTGTTCCCCGAGAACCCGGTGGCCGACGCACCGCGGATCATCAACCGCTACAAGCAGCTCTTCCCGATCGAGTCCGACAGCCTGCTGCTGGGGCCGATGCTCGAGCTGTCGTTCTCCCAGCCGCCGATCGTCTACGTGCGGCTCGGGTTGATCTTCGAGATCCGCAACGCGCTCGGCGGCGACAAGCCGGCCGAGCTCACCAAGGTGATCCTGCTCGGCCAGCTGCTCGTCCAGCTGCCACCGAAGGAGCTCGGCGTCCCGGCGATCGTCAAGCTGCTGGTCGACGTCGTCGGGTTCTACGACAACGTCGAGAAGTTCCTGCTGATCCGCGCCCGGCTCCGCGACTCCTACGTGGGCATCGAGGGCTTCGCCAAGCTGGACCTCACCGGCGAGATGGTGCTGGCGATGCGATTCGGCGACGACCCGTCGTTCGTGCTCTCCGCGGGCGGTTTCCACCCGGCCTTCAAGGATGTCCCGCGCGGCGTCCCGGCCGTGCTGGACCGGATGGCCGTTTCGTTCGGCATCGGCCCGCTGAAGATCCGCAACGAGAACTACTTCGCAATCACCAGCAACAGCGTGCAGGGCGGATGCAAGATCGAGGTCAAGGCGGACATCTCCGTCGCCTCGATCAAGGGGCATCTGTCGTTCGACGCGCTGCTCTACCTGACGCCGCGGTTCCAGTTCATCGTCCAGCTCGAGTTCGTGGTCAAGCTCGAGGCGTTCGGCGAGAGCATCGCCTCCGTCACCGTGCGGATGTCGCTGGAGGGTCCGGGCGAGTGGCGGGCCAAGGGCTACTTCAGCTTCGGGATCCTCTGGTGGGACTACGAGATCGGCTTCGACGAGAGCTGGGGCAGCGCCCCTGCCATCGAGCCGGACCGGACGAGCGCTGCCGAGCTGTTGCGCCAGGAAATCGGTGATCCGACGAGGCTGCTGCCAGGGCCTCCCATCGGAGGGAACGCTCTCGTGACGCTGGCAGAGACTCCGCCCGGCCAGACTCTGGCCCACCCACTGGGCCTGATCACGATCGCGCAGAAGGCCGTGCCGCTCGACGTGCAGATCGACCGGATCGGCACCAAGCTGCTCGACGAGGGCGAGCCGAGCTTCGCGATCCAGAGCGTCACGGTGGGCGGTGGCTCCACGACCGCGACGGAACCCGTGACCGACCACTTCGCCCGTGGACAGTTCATGGAGCTCACCGAGCAGCAGAAGCTGGAAGGCCGCTCGTTCGAGACGTTCACCAGTGGGGTGCGGATCGGGTCGACGGACTACACCGTCGCGACCGCCGGCACCACCGTGAAGGCTGACTACGAGGTCGAGATCCTGGAGCCGGAGCCGGTGCTGAACCTGCACTGGAGGGTGGCCAGCAGGTTCGTGGAGTCGATGGCGAGCGACGTGGCGATGGCACTTGTCGGGTACGGCGCAGCGGCGAGCTCGGCACGCGCGAAGTCCGAGGCCCTCAATGTCGACGTCGGGAAGGCAGTGATCCGCGAGGCCCCGATGGCCGTGGTCGACTCGGGAACCCTGGTCGAGTCGATCACTGTCATCTCCGGTCCGGTGTCGTCGGAGGCCATCGCCTCGCAGACGGCGCTCGCGAGTGGAGGCCTCGTGGTCGAGGCGTTCGAGGTGGCGTCGTGACCGACACCGTCTACCGGTTCCTGCCGTGGTCGCGTCGTGGCCTCGCTGCCGCCATCCCCGGGGCCAGCGACTCCGCGCCGATGCCGGTGCGCGCGAAGGTCGACATCGAGGTCCTGGTCGCGGGTGCCGGCCCCGTGCCCACCTCGACGTCGCTGAGCGGACCGGGCGACATCATCGGGCTGGATCCGACGGTCATCGTGCGCACCATCCCCCGGGCCAACTCGACCAACGTCGAGCCGAACTACTTCGCGGCTGTGGACTTCGACAACCCCGAGCTCCCCTGGCTGTTCACGCCGACCGGTGTGCCGTCCTCAGGGCACCTGCGGCCGTGGCTGGTGCTCGTCGTCGTGCGCGACCGACCCGGAATCACCGTCTCCGTGCCGACGGGTGCGCTGCTGCCGCGGCTCACCATCGACTCGGGCGCGTCGAGCGAGCTCCCGGACCTTGCCGACTCGTGGGCCTGGGCCCACGTGCAGCTGCTCGACGAGGACGCGGGCAGCACCCCCGAGGCCGTCGGCAAGGCGCTGGCCGACAATCCGAACCGCAACGTGTCGCGGGTGGTGTGCCCGCGCCGGCTCGAGCCGGACTCGCGCTGGATCGCCTGCCTGGTCCCGGCCTTCGACGCCGGGGTGGTCCGCGGGTTCGGCGGGACGCCCAAGCCGACCGACCCGCTGAGGCCGGCCTGGAGCGCACCGGAGAAGGTCGAGCTCCCGGTCTACTTCCACTGGCGTTTCCAGACCGGTCCGCAAGGCGACTTCGAGTCGCTGGCTCGTCGGCTCAAGCCCTACGAGGCGAGCGCGCGCATCGGGCGGGTCAAGATGCACGTCGGCGACGCGTCCCCGTTCGTCGACCTACCCGTTGGCGAGCCCGGTCGGTTCCTCGACATGGACGGCGCGTTGCAGGCACCGGCGGTTGCCCGTTCGACCGCCCAGCCGCCGGTTCCCGACGCGGCTCTAGGTGACGTCCCGGCTGCGCTGCGCACGGGGCTGCAGGACGTCTCCCGCGTGCTGGCCGACGCCGCGGACGGGAAGCTCGACGGGCAGGCTCCCGAGGACGGCGAGGCACTCGGCCCGCCGGTGTACGACGGTGCACACATTCGGCGTACGTCCGTGACGGACGCCGACGCCACTTGGTTTCGCGAGGTGAACACCGACCCCCGCAGCCGGGTGGCGGCGGGCCTCGGCGCCGAGGTGATGCGGAAGTATCAAGAAGACGTGGTGGAGGCCTGCTGGCAGCAGGTCGGAGACGTCCTCGCGATCGAGGCGGCCCTGTCGCGTGCCCGTCTCAGCCTCGAGGTGGGGATTCGCTTCCGGGACCGGCACCTGCTGCCGCTCCCGGAGGCCAAGCTGTTCCAGATCGCGTCGCCGCTCGCGGACCGGATTCTGCTCGGCGGGCAGACGGTGCCCCGCGCGATCGGGCCGTCGTCATTCCCGGACCGGACGACCGACAGCGCGATGCGGCGCTGCACCGCCGCCACGGGCCGCGTCCTCGCGGGAGTCACCCGTAGGGCGGCGCGCGACGGCCTCGTGGTGGCCGCGCGCGCAGCGGGCGAGAAGCTCGTGTCCAGCCTGGCCGCCGGTCGCCCCGACGTCGACGCGACCAGGTTCCCGGTCCTCGCCGTCGACGGACTCCCGAGCACAATGCCTCCCGCCGGCGACGGGGGAGTCGAGCTGAGCAAGTTCGGGGTCGGGCTCACGATCGACAAGGCGAGCGCCGCGGCACTGAGCAAGGCCTCGAAGGAGCTGGCCGCTGCCCCTGTGCTGCCCGCCAAGGAGATGCTGACCCCTCGGGCCGACCCTCGCGCCGCCGGGCTGCTGACCACCGCGCACCTCGACGCGGCCCGAGAGGTCTCCGTGATCCAGCTCGCGGGTGTCGAGCGGCCTGCACTCTCTGACGCCCTCGTGTCCTCGTCGTCAGCTGTCATCGATGCCGTGCGCTTGACGGTCACCGAACGACCGGGTGACGTCGGCTTCGTCGTCGAGACCGGCGCGAACGTGGTCGTGCGGCCACTCGGGCTGCGGGCAGGTGGACAGCTGGTGGTGCTCACCCCCGACGGCCAGACGAACGTTCCCGTCGCGCGAATCGATCCGCGGCTGCACGGGAGCCTGCACGAGATCGGAGAGCTCGTCGGGCGCCTGCCACAGGGGGTCTTCGAGCCTCTGCTCGTACGACGCGGCGGCGCGCTCGTTCCACCGCTCGAGCTCGAGTTGCG
>Ga0136634_10000681_pt1 | contig 14140 bp, 14 predicted proteins | sample AntDrymUQ8332106_2_FD_104654 | JGI IMG/M metagenome (GOLD analysis project Ga0136634, IMG submission 104654) | Polar desert sand microbial communities from Dry Valleys, Antarctica - metaG UQ833 (21.06) | ecosystem: Environmental > Terrestrial > Soil > Desert | place: Antarctica: Dry Valley... | reverse complement strand
GTGAAGAACTTTTAGCTGCCGCACATTGCGCATTTTTTATGCCATTGTGCGGCTTTTTTATCGCTGTTCACATCTTACAACCCAATGTAGATAAGTATTCCAAATTATCGGGGAGACCCTAATCAACCGGGTAAAATGATGCTTCACCCTACCATTTATAAACTCATTAATTCCGGGAAGACGGCTGGGTTGCCATCCACTTTTTTTCAATTTTAATAGGTTGCGAAGATCTTCTGCCAATTAAATTGGTGTTCCTGGAATTGAAAGGCTGACCTACCGATATGGTGATATTGTAAGGATGCTCCTTGATAACAGGAATCGACTTTGCAATTAATTTATGAATATCTCTCAAAAGGTCTTTTTCTTCAGGATCACAGAATGAAAGAGCTATACCGCTGGCTCCAGCACGCCCTGTACGACCAATCCGATGTACATAAGTTTCAGGCACCTCCGGAAGTTCGAAATTAATTACATGACCCAGGTCATCCACATCAATTCCTCTTGCGGCGATATCGGTGGCAACCAATACGCGTGTTTGTCGGTTTTTAAAATTCTGAAGGGCCCGTTGCCTGGCAATTTGCGATTTGTTGCCATGTATAGCTTCGGCGCGAATACCATTTCTTACGAGCTCTTTTGCAACTTTATCGGCACCATGTTTGGTTCGCGTGAATACTAATGCTGAATTAATATTTGCACCTTTTAATAAATGAATAAGTAAGGATTTCTTATCGTGTTTCTCCACAAAGTATATTGACTGATTGATCGTATCAGCGGTGGATGAGACAGGAGTTACTTCTACCTTAGCAGGACTCACTAAAATGGTATTGGCTAATTTTTGTATTTCTGGCGGCATCGTAGCAGAGAAAAATAAAGTTTGCTTTTTCTGCGGAATTTTAGTGATGATCTTTTTCACATCATGTACAAAGCCCATATCGAGCATACGATCAGCTTCATCAAGTACGAATATTGAAATATCGCGCAAGCTGATGTATTGCTGATTAATAAGGTCAAGCAATCTGCCAGGAGTTGCTATCAATATGTCTACGCCTGCTCTTAAAGCATCAGTTTGCGGTTTTTGAGGAACACCTCCAAAAACAACAAGACTTTTAAGGGGAAGATATTTTCCATATGCTTTAAAACTCTCTTCGATCTGAATAGCGAGTTCACGCGTAGGCGTTAGTATAAGGGCTTTAATGGACTTCGGCCTCTTCTGGGTTGTTTCCTCTGCATGTAATAATTGTAACATAGGGATCGCAAAGGCGGCGGTCTTACCGGTTCCTGTTTGCGCACAACCAAGCAGGTCGCGTTGTTGTAACACTATAGGGATTGATTTTTCCTGGATTGGGGTAGGTACGGTATAACCTTCGTTCTTAAGAGCTTTTAATATAGGCTCAATGATCTGTAATTTTTCGAATGACAAAATAATTTGTTTTAATGATAAATGTAGTTGGGCTGACTACAACTTGATGCTGAATCAGCAGCATATCTTACTCTTCTGTACTTTTTACCAGCTTTTTCGCAGAGGAAAGAAGTGAATCAAAATCCTTGATAGAGAGGATATAACCCGGTGAAGATAAGCTAAAAAACCTGACTTCCTAATGTTCAGACAATTGTGCCTCATTTATAACATACATCCCAGAACCATTAAAAGATTGATGATGCGTTTGAGGAAGAAATTTTACGCCTATAGTGGGCTTATAAAACTATTAAATATTATGCTTTATCGAAGTTCACGCATTCCTTCAGTTCTCTTTCAGAATAAGAGAGGCCATATTGTTTTAATACATCGTCAGGTACACCGTTCCATTGGTTAGGGCGATTGCCCAAATAACCTACATCTTTAACACCTATCTCGGAAGTATAAAATCCAGTAACAGTTAAATTACGCAGAAGGTTAAAAAAAGATACACCAGCTGCCATTTCCGGCTTTGCTTTTTTCGGCCATGCGATTGCATCGATCATCTTTATCTGTTGTTCTTTACTGCAATCCTTAAATGATTTTTCAAATTGTTTCAGGGACTGTATGTCAAGCCAGCGTAATCCCCCTCTCATAGGGGTTTGATGCTGAGGCATATCTTTGACAATAAATTCAATAAAGTCAGAAACTTTAGCATCGGACGCGCTTCCACTCACTTCATCTTTGGGAATAATAATATCAGCTACGAGGGTGATGGTTGCCATTTCGTGAGCAGTAAAAAAATTTTTGGAGGTAATTTCTTTGTAACGTTCTTCTTCAATCGGCTGTCGATCGAGCTTGAAAGCATCATCTCCGTCAGTAGCAGCAGTTTTGTTTACTGTAGTTTTTTTATCCTCATCTTTACAGGCTTGCATTACAATTCCTGCAGAAACCGTACCTACAACAAGGGCTTTAATTGATTTTCTTCTATCCATATACATCACCCCCGGTTCTCTTTACCTTCGACACTGCGTAGGAAAGAGGAGATGGAGGATTTATTTTTAAATGTTTTTAAGGAGGTTCATCATTGTATTTATAATGCCATTCCCCCATAGGAAAGTCAACTCATAAATTATTTTTCTTCATCTGATCTATAATATATTCTGAAGCCCGCATTGATAGGGCAAGTATCGTCCACGTGATATTTTTATCTGCTTGTGAAACGAATTGTCCGCCATCAACACAAAAAAGATTTTTACAGTCGTGGGCCTGGCTCCATTTATTTAATGAAGAACGTTTAGGATCATTACCCATACGAACAGTTCCTGCCTCATGAATAATTTTGCCAGGAGTTTCAAGACCATAATTGTTTTCCGGTCCATCATCTCCACCCCAGGTGATCACAGCGCCCATATTGTGCATGATCTCCTTGAAGGTTTCTTTCATATGCTTTGCTTGTTTAATCTCATGATCACTCCACTTTACATGAAAGCGCAATACAGGTATTCCAAATTTGTCCACCACATTTGGATCGATTTCACAATAATTGGTTTCGAGTGCTAATGCTTCTCCACGGCCTGCCATACCTACACCTGCACCATAGAAATATCGGATATCTTCTTTTAAAGAAGCTCCATATCCTCCCCCTTCTTTTTGTTTTCCATTCACAGGATATTTGCCATTCAAATTTTCTATACTCATTCCAAAGCCATAAGAGGGCTGACCCATACCACCCCAGTATTCAATATGATACCCACGGGCAAAATCTAATTTTTTATTGTCGAGCAGCCACGGTGAATAAATATGAGCACCCCCTACACCATCCTCATTATAACGTTTACGGCCAAACAAATCAGGAAGTACGCCCCCAAGGGCCGCACCGGTTGAATCATGTAAATACTTTCCTACAACATTACTGTTATTGGCCAATCCATTCGCATGGGTCGAAGATTTTGAATTAAGCAGCAATCGTGAAGATTCGCAGGCGCTCGCCGCCAATATTACCGTTCGGCCTGTAACCTGGTACTCCATCATATCATCCTTATTGATATAAGAAACGCCGGTTGCGAGACCTTCCTTGTTTGTAAGAACTTCACGTGCCATCGAGTTGGGGATCACATCAACATTCCCGGTTGCAATGGCTGGTTTTATGAGAACGGACGAAGAAGAGAAATCAGCATATACGGTACAACCCCTGCTGCATTGGGCACAATAAAAGCAAGATCCACGTTCGTCATTGAGTTGTTTTGTAAGAATTGATAAACGGGAAGGTATCACTTTAACTCCTGAAGCAGTTGCCCCTTTCTTAATTATTAATTCGTGCAAACGTGGTTTAGGCGGTGGAAGAAATACGCCATCAGGTTCATTATCTAAACCTTCAACGGAACCAAATATTCCGATGAGTCGATCTATTTTATCGTAGTAAGGTTTGATATCATCATAACCTATCGGCCAGTCATCTCCAAGACCATCTATACTTTTACGCTTGAAATCTTTCGGACCGAATCGTAACGAAATCCGACCCCAATGATTGGTACGGCCACCAAGCATCCGGGCTCGCCACCAATCCCATTTAGTATTGTCTTTTTTTGTATAAGGCTCGCCATCTATATCCCAGCCCCAATAACAGGCATCGAAATCTCCAAATGGCCTAAACTTTGTACTCGCACCGCGTCGCGGAGATTCCCAGGGGTTTTTTAATTGAGTTACGTTCTTAGCAGGATCATACATCGGCCCGGCTTCAATTAAACAAATCTTTAATCCCGCTTTCGCTAATACATATGCGGCCATTCCACCACCTGCACCTGAGCCCACAATGACCGCATCATACTGTTTTGATTGTTTTTTAATCTGCAGCTCACCCATTCATTAAAAGTTTTTTCTGGTTACATGAGTACATAAATGTAAAATTTACATCTATACAAATCGCATTTTTTATTTAAACATTATTCTTCAATTAATACGGCAAACAAATATTCTGGTTTAACATTTTAGGGAAGAAGATTACCCCATTCTCCTAATCTTAACTTAAATACCTGATTCAGTAGGAACTATTAATCTATTTGAAATTGTTTATTGCCTAAGCAGGTATACCAATTTCATCTAAAAATAGTGACTGTAAGGAGAATAAGAATAGTACAAAACTCTTACCAGCTAATAAATAAATATTTAATGAATAAAATTATAACCTGCTTTCACTATGGGGGCTGGCGAGGATACAATTTTTTTGTTATCGTCAACGTTTTTACTCTGTAGAAAATCTGTTAACTAAGAAGACTAAACCCATTGTATGGACTCCTTTATCCAAAATGACCAGGATTACCTGGCAGCAAAATATCATATTAATGACAGCCATGTTACCCAAGCATGTCATTTAGCTTTCTTAAAAATTCAAAGTTGGAAATTCGCGCTTCGAACGCCTTCTATTGGAAAACGGTATCGTAAAGAGGCTGAAGAAATGTTAAAGCAATCTTTTTTTACTTTTGTTCCTAATACGTATGTATTAAGTGAAGAGGGGTATTATATCGCACCTGAAAATTAGTTTTAATATGCTTCATTTAAATATTTTACTATTGCGGTGAGGTGGATTGAATTCAATTCATTCATAGACTAACCCATTAAAAAAGCAGCACCTAATCGTGCTGCTTTTTTCATTCCATCTTTCAAAGAAAAATTATTGCTTTTTACTTTTGTTAATTGAATTTGCAGAATCCAGGTGCGCTTTCAGGGTTGGTAACGTTCTTGTTGCGAAAGCTTTTATTTCTCCATCCGAGAGTGAATTAGACGCCTTTTCATAGTCCTGAATATCCTTTTGATGATCATCAACCATCATACTCATATAGGCTTTGTCAAAGGATACGCCCTTTTTTTTACGCATGTCAGCCACATGACGCATGTGCATAGGCATTAAAGAATCTGAAAGTGTTACATTCTTCGAGGACGCAATACTTTTTAATTCATCGTTGGCTTTTCCATGATCCCTTACCATCATGGCACCAAAATCTTTCACTCTTTGATTTTGAGCCTGCTCCTGGGCAATCTGTCCCAATTGTACTTCCATCATGCCTCCGCTGGCAGCCTTTGTCACAAACATTACAGAGCCACTGTCCAAAGGAACAGACTCCTGCATATTACTATTTGAAGTATCGGTGTCTACAGACACGCTCGTATCGGTGCCAGAAGTAGTGGTACCATCGTTATTTGCATCATTACAGGCAAACATGCCAATAATGCCTAGTGCAAATATTCCCATTGATAAGTGCTTTTTCATTGATGTGATTTTTAATTAATAATAAGTCTCTCTCGGTTCCTGTAATAATTCCCGTGCCAATTCGAAAAATTTAAAATATCTGTCCCGATTGTAGAAACTCATTTAAATATTTGTAGCATGACTGCCACTATTGGGGTATGCTATGGTAGAATTATATTACGCAGTGGTATTATATTAATAACCTTCTATTTAAAATTTAGGACAAGTAAATAGACAGGATGGAGGTAAATATCCATTGCAATCATTATCCATGATTGGGAAAATGAAAATTAAATATTAAAAAGGCTTTTAATTGAACCAATTTTCATACAGTAAAAGCAGTAGAATTTCATCAAAGTCTCCTTATTTCTTAGTCGGACGATAGTCATATACAATTTCACAATACTAAAATTCGTTTTAGTTCGAACCCTTTGAAAAACGAATCATATGCCGCCGTTATACCCTAATAAATTGAAAGCCATAGTTGGTGAATTTTATCTTATGGAGAGCAGAATTAATAATCGAAGTAAAAAAGCGCATAAAAAAATACAAAGTTGGAAAGCCTCCCACCATGCAATTGATGCTGATGAGCAATATCGTCAACAATTTGAAAATCTGGTGAAATATTCTTTTTTTAATTTGGTTACGAATTCCAAGGTATTGGTACACGAAGGATATTTTGAACGCCCTTTAAAAAATTAATTATTCTGCTCTCTACTCTTTTACCCCACTTAATAAGAATTTTACATTCGATTGATAGAATCGGCTAAAAAACCAGTCTTGATATTGCTTGGGAATAGGTTGGGTTAAAAGTTGTGATTGTGTAGAATCAGCAATTGCGGTAGTAGCCAACTGTTGAATATTAGTAAAATAATCCTGCAAATTTTTCAATCCTTTTTTATCACACACAGACCCATGACCAGGCACATAAGTGGTGATATCCTGATCATATAAATGTTTAAGACTTGCCTGCCAGCTGGAAGGTTCCCCATCTGCCATCCATGGATGTCGTCGAACAAACAAAAGATCTCCCAGAAATGCTATCCTTTCAGACGGAATAATAAGTGCAACATCACTGGCGGTATGACCATTTTTATACTCCACCAGTTTCACGCTGCGTTTTGAACCTAAAATCCATAGTGAATCATTGAAAACAATATCAGGTAAGGTAATGGTTAAATTATCTATGGACTCCATCATTCCTTCGTAATACCCAATCCACAAAGGCAATTCCTGACGATCGATGCCAGTAGAAGAATTGTATATTTTGCGGGTCGCTTTCAATAATGCAGGGGCGTGATGTTTTTCCCATTGCTGTTGTTCGGGCTCCATGTAAGCAATTTGATCCCGGGTATAAGTAGAACTGATTATTGTTGCAAATGGAGTAAATTCCTGATTGCCCCTTATATGGTCATTGTGAAAATGCGAGTTGATTACGATCGTTACAGGCCGGTGAGTTAATTCTTCTGCAATTGCTCGTAATTCTCTGGCAGCTTGTGGGGTCATGAAAGGGTCGAAAACAAGAGTTTTATCTCCCAGATCTACAATGCCTGCATTACAGATTGCTTTTCCATATTGATCATTATGGATAGCAGCCCAAACTCCAGGTGACAATTGCTCGAGAATAAAATTTTCGGAAGGTTTTGCTTTCTTTTTCTGGGTAAGTCCATCCTGAATGGTAAAGCAGAAATAAATCAAAAAGAGTAAAATTCTTATCATGCATTATTTTTTACAGTCAATGCAGGTATCAATCAACGGATTTAGAGGAATATCAGATTTGAGAGAATTGGGGACTGAAAAGATAAACAAAAAACCCATGCCAGGTTGATATATTATGTCTCTAATCGGCTTTTGGAAATTAAGAGAAAAGCACCCTTTGTGTGCAGGGTTTGAAAATTATAAGCTTTACCTCGAACTGCTAATTGATTCTAAGTACTTTTTTGTGCCAATTTAAAAGTGTCCATTAATGGAATCTATTGAAAGAAGAGTTTCTAAATTCCAACAGTAGTTTGTTTGCAATTTAGATTTCAATAAAACTAACAAATGATAGTAAATAATATAATCCTTCTATTTATTTGTTTTAATTCTTAAAGAGATATCAAAAAATAATAGCGATTACTTGTTTTATTTAAAAAAAGTATGTAACTCGTTGTATTCTTTTGTATTCACACCTACGAAATACCTAAAATATGGCTACCTCAACCGTAGAAATCCTTCGCTACTGGAATTTCATTAAATCCATAGGTATCACCGATGCTATGGAGGAATATGAAATCAGAAAAATGAGCATTTTCAATCAGCTCAATTTTTTTGGAATAGTAATGGGATTTGTTGTTCCCCTCATCAGCATGTTTGCCCTTAAACATTTGCCGCCTCTTGCCTGGTATGCGGCAGGGTCGCCTGTAGCCATTGGTGTTATAGTATTATGGCTGAATCATGAGCGGTATTATGAGTTCGCCCGAATGGTATATTTTAGTTTTTATCCTGTAATTACCTGCATGGTTTATCTTGGTAAAGCAGACGTAGGTATTGAATTGTTTTTTATTTTATATGGCATCATGTCGGTTTTCTTTTTACAGCAACGAATTAATATTATTGTTTCTCTTTCATTGTCGATGATATGTTATCTTATTGCTGCTGTTGTTCCTCACAATTATTATTTTAGTTTAGCCTCCGCCAATTATGGATTTTATGTTTTGAACCACCTGTTAGCCATTGGATTTATTTTTTACGCACTATACCTCGTTAAAAAAGAGAATAAAGCTTATCAATTCAGTCTCATCGTTAAGAGTCGTGAATTGCACCGCAGAAATCTGGAGATTGAACGACAGGCTGCTGAGATTGCTGATAAAGCTGGACTTCTGGAACAGCAAACAGGTCAACTTATGGAACTTAATCAGTTAAAAAACAAACTTTTTTCTGTTATAGCGCATGATCTTAAAACACCCATGTATGCCTTGAGGAATGTGTTTCTTTCAATGCAACACGCAAAGATGCCGGCTAAGGAGATCAAGCAAATGCTCCCTTCCATTGTTAATGAGATGAACTACACTACTAGTTTAATGGAGAATCTCCTGCAATGGGCGAAAACACAAATGAAGAGTGCAACAGTACAACCTGAGATGCTTGATATTAAAAGTATGACCCAGGAAGCTCTACAAATATTGCAACTACAGGCAAACAATAAAAAAATATATTTAGAATCAAGGATAGATCTACCGGTATATGGCTACGCCGATCGGGAAATGGTTAACCTGGTGCTTCGCAATCTTTTGTCCAACGCAATCAAATTCACTCCTGAAAATGGGAGAGTAATGGTGGGTGCCAGTGATAAAATTTCGTTTGTTGAGATATTTGTGCAGGATACAGGAATAGGAATGAGTTCTGAGGATATGCATCAGCTTTTTGGCGACCTTTATTATACCACCAAAGGAACTGCAAGTGAAAATGGTACGGGCCTTGGTTTAAAGCTGTGCAAGGATTTTCTAGAGAAAAACGGTGGCGAAATTACCGTAAAAAGTAATCCGGGAGAAGGAAGTATTTTTTCTTTTACTCTACCCCGTTATAATTCGGAAAATTAATTGGTAACCGATTTTTATTCTCACCTGGCACTTACTGAATAACTCGTTCAAATGAGTATCGTATATAGTTAGTCACTTTAGAAAGTCAAATTCAAAATTTAACAATTGTTATCTTGCCCCCGCATCTTAATTCTTAACACTCCCGACTCCCTACTCACCACTCCCAACTCACACTATTTCGCTGCTTTCAAAGCAATACCTAAATGAATATTATTACGGATCAGATCATCTGGCTTACCTGGATAAACAATATTCCATTGTGTCCGGTCGATATTAAATTTAGCAATGGCTTCTGCAGAATTTCCGCTGACGGTTATGCGTGCGGGGAATTCAATATTTTTAGAAACTCCTTTAATGGTAAGATTTCCGCTAACAGTATGGGTAGGGTTAGAAACTTTGTATTCATTGATTTCCTCCTGACGTGGATCGGCTGAATCGGCGACTGCTCCCGTGAATGGCTGTACACCTGTAATTACAAATGTTGCCTCGGGATTTTTTTCTACTTCGAAAAAATCCGGAGATTTTAAATGCCCTAAAAGTTTAGCGTTGCTTGCCGGATCCGATCCTTTAGGGCCAGAGACAACAATGCTGTTCATATCCAACATAAAATTACCACCGGTAATGGTTCCATCCCTAACCTGTAATGCTCCATTTCTAATATTAACAGTACCTGTATGATAGCCACTCACTTTTGTAGCTACCCATTCGATTTTGCTCGCAGTGGTATCAACTTGTAAAGACTCACCCGTAACGGAGTCGCTCACTGCTTTGGCATCGGAGGTTTCCGCCTTATCACTATCAGGTGCATCGGTACAGGCGGAAAATAAAAATAATATAATAGCAAGGAATTGTAGTAAGTTGGCTTTTTTCATAATTGTATTTTTGAGTAAGAACAGTTCGAAATTGCCTTCGAAGATAAATAAAAAAATTGCAGATTATTTATTTGCGGCAATACGCCAGATAGTATTGCTTACATCATCTGTTACCAGCATCGATCCATCTTGTAAAAATGCTATGCATACGGGTCGTCCATAAACTTCTTCTTTGTCGAGATCACCGATAAAACCTGTCAAAAAATCTTCCGGTGGCCCTGAAGGCTTGCCATTATTAAATGGGACGAAAATAACTTTATAACCTGATAACACAGATCGGTTCCAGGAACCATGTTGACCTATGAAAGCACCGTTATGAAATTTTGATGGAAAAGACTTTTGAGTGTAAAAAGCCAACCCCAGTGAGGCCGTATGCGATCCAACAGGGAGATCAGGAATCAAGCTTTTTTGTACCATACCTGGTTGTTGTTTGTCTTTCCATCTTGGATCTTCATTTTGTCCAAAATAGGCAAACGGCCAACCATAAAACCCAGTTTCCTTAACAGCGGTAATATAATCGGGAACCAGTTCATCCCCCAAAAGATCCCGTTCATTAACTGCAGTCCACAAAATTTTTGTACCAGGGGCCCAGTCCATTCCTACCGGATTGCGCAGTCCACTGGCGTAAACCCGTTCTCCACTACCATCAGGATTTACTTCCAGGATATTTGCTCTTCGGATTTCATTCCCCAAGCCATGCTCTCCTACATTACTACCAGCACCAACCGCAATGTAAATTTTATCTTTTGACGGATTAGTAATTATATTCCTTGTCCAGTGAATGTTCTTTTTTATTTTGCCTCCTCCATCTGGTAATGAAACAATGTTTTTTCCCGTCAAAATAGAAAGACTTGTAGTACCGGTTGTGTAGGGGAGCTGCATCAATGCGTTCGTATTTGCCACATAAAAATAATTTCCCAGGATCAGCATTCCGAAAGGCTGTTTTAATCCTTCCATAAAAATATGCCTGCTTTCAGGAATACCATTTTTATCTGCGTCCCGGAAGAGTGTAATTCGGTTAGCGCTTACTCCATAACCCTGTGTTTTAATTTTGCGTGAAAGTTTGGAACCGATCTTTACTACACCTTTTAAAATAGTATTGGATTCGGCGACGAAAATATCTCCATTGCCCCCCACATATATCCAACGTGGATGGGCAAGTCTATCAGCGAACTTGGTAACCGTGAAACCTTCAGGAGCTGTGGGAGTTCTTCCATCCTTCCAACCAATTACCTTACTGAAATTTTTAGCAGAGGGAGTAGAGTAGGGCTTGGGTAAGGAATCAACCTGGTATCCACGGGTAGTGGTGGATCCTCCTAAAGGGTCCTTATTTTTACTGATCTTTTTATTACTACATGAAGAAATGACAAGTACAAAGAGTGCATACAGCCATGGCTTTTGCTTAAAATTTTTCATAATTCATTATATGACTACTAGATAATACATAAATAATTATGCCTTTAGATTACTCGAAAGAGAGTGAAAATCTGGAAAAATTTCTGACTGAGCTTGTAACAACTATTGGGTTTGTAAAAACATGACGGCGGCGTCTTTTACGGAATCATTACTTTTTCCAGGCCGAGGTATAATCAATTCATCAGGCTGAATTTTACCTTCAATAATTTTTCCGTTCCGGTCGGCCTCTCTACAAACAGTGAGTACGAGCATCGACCCGTCGGATAGGGAATAGGCTGCGTTTGCAGTAGTAAGGCCTGCAGTTGGTTCCCCATATAAGTATACATTGTTCCTGCCTTTAAACGCCAGGGCAACAATTTCACCTGCACTTGATGTAGTGTTGCTGGTAAGAATCACGATTGTTTGTTTATCTGAAATTATACTGTAGGGTTGACTGACCTCGCACCGAGGTTGTTTTCCCTGCATAGCTATCCCGTTTTTATAGCTGATTGGAATGGTTTCTTTTGCCGAAACAAAAAAGCCGTGAATACCATCTCCCAGCAGCGGTCCGAGGCCGGCTAGCATGGGCCAGCAGTTACCACCGGTATTGTTTCTAAGATCAATGATCCATTTGTTAACCCCCTTCTTATCAAAGGATTTAATAAGGTATTGAATACTGTCCGCAAACTGAGTGCAAACAGAAACATCCGTTGTTGCAATCCAGGGAACATTAAGGTATGCAATATCACCTTCTACAATTTCATGCCGAATGGGACCAAATACTATTTTTTCAGGTCTGCTGCTGGGGGAGCTATTGATATTTCCATTATACAATGCAGCCTTTTTAGGAGGCATGATATAACTATGTTTTTCATTGATCTGATCAAAGCACCATTGTACCGTTTTATATGCGGCATCACAATTTGACTGTTGATTCAATGAATTTTTTGCCTTTATTAATAATGGCCCCCATTGAACTGAATCCTTTTTATAATAATTATTTTGAATAATTAATAATGCTTCATCGATCAACAGATTGGCCTTTGCAATACAATTAATATGAGAGGTATCAATGGGTGTATTTTGCCCCATTGATCTAACGGCAAGCACTGAGAAAATGACAACTAAAAAAAGCCATGACTTCATAGACTAAGAAAGACGAAGATTTATGAGCAAAGATGAGAAGAGACCATAATTCCATATTCAGTCAGAAGGTAAACTTAAAAAAGCTTGTCTGTTTCAACTACTTTGCGTTGCGTCATTAATTTTTTTATAACCTGGCGTTCAGAAACTTCTATTTTCAAGATACCCGCAATTTTATCCGTCAAAATCTCCTCCGCCAAATCAAAAGCTGAATCACTGAGCATCAATTCCAGGCAAAAAGAGTATAAAGCCAAATCATTAACAGGATTGATGAGGCTGATAATGTGATTCAGGTATTCTGCCTCATCAGTGATTTCCGGTTTGTAAGTAGTATAATGAATTACTTCTTCTTTTACATTAAGCGCCGACCGTAATCCTAAAGCAACAATTTTAGCTGAAACCTGGTCTAATTCTGAATCTTCGAAAACACCATCCTTCAGGCAACAATGAAAAAACAAATGACACAAGGCTTCTTCCTGTGTGGTTACATAACTTTTGTACATCTTATAAGAATTTCCAACTTTATTTCAATTGTTATGCCACTGGATGGTTTATAGTACCGGGTGAAGAAGGTTAATACGAACCAGATAAAAAAAGACCACCATTATGGTGGTCTCTGGCTAAAGCCATCAGATTATTTTGACGAACATTTCGGCGAACTAGAAAGTTACCGAAGGTGCCCATGTTATATCTGTAGATTGCATGAATACCTCCTTTTTTTTGGTGAGGAATAAAAGTACATAAATACTATCTTACTAAGATAAAAAATCAAATTTTTTATGATTTTTTAAAGATAGAAAAGTATTAGCCGATAGATCAGCTTTTTTTAAACCATGTGTTGAATCGCTTTTCTGTTGGTACATCTTCCAGCATCTTAAATTCTTTCAAGTAATCAAATCGAAGATCCTCATGAAGTGAATCTAACAGTTTATGGATTTTCTTTACCTCTTGGAAATATAAATTTTCCAAAGCGGCACTTTTTTGGATTGGAATTTCTGATTTTTTGAGTGTTTTACAGAAATGAATACGCATTTCAATTTGAGGCTGAGGGGATCCCGAATGCCGACCATATTTCGAAACGGATCGCAAAACCTTCCGAAGGCTTTTTTTAGTAAGATGCAAATTTGATTTAGGTAAGCTTAAAAATGCCTCTGTTATCTCCTTTTTCACACTTTCTACAAATCCCTGCTCATTATCGGCTTCGAAAAGTAAATATGTAAGTAGTTCTTTGTTTTCTTTTTTATACCTGGCGAGTCGAAGGCAAAGTTCTTTCACTTCTGATGCAGGAATAGCATTTAATTCCTGTTTGATCTCATTAACGGATGCAATTTTCATGGTTGTTATTGACAGTTACCTATAAAATTATTAAAACTAAAGTTCAGTTATGTTTCTAATTACGCGTTTTAAAATCTATAAATAGGTGTGCTAAACGTAGAAGTTTTTGGGTAAAACCTGCTACAGAATTCAAGTTGTTTAAAAAAATAGAGACCAAATGTTTAAATAG
>Ga0136634_10000680_pt1 | contig 14140 bp, 12 predicted proteins | sample AntDrymUQ8332106_2_FD_104654 | JGI IMG/M metagenome (GOLD analysis project Ga0136634, IMG submission 104654) | Polar desert sand microbial communities from Dry Valleys, Antarctica - metaG UQ833 (21.06) | ecosystem: Environmental > Terrestrial > Soil > Desert | place: Antarctica: Dry Valley... | reverse complement strand
GGTAAAATCATTTTATACCCTTTAACTATTTCTTTATTTAATTCATGCTTTTCTTTAATTTCTGATAGCCGGGGAATATAATAAACACTTAATACTGCACTGATAAATCCAAGATAATACTCTGATATACGGGTTACCGCCTGCCAGTATCCCGCATCTTTATCTGAAATGTTTTTTATGATATAATCTCTTACAGAAAGTTGCATAGCCGGGCCCATTAATCCACTAACGATATTCATTAAACTAAATGCAAATAATATCTTCACTACTTTTTTATCCAGGAATTTAAAGTTTGGTCTGAAGTGAATGCCTTCTATTTTGTTCAGGTTTAGCACGTTTATAACAAACATGATTAGGGCAGTAAGAGTGGGTGCCAGCAAAGCCCCCTTTAATCCTAATATTTTTACAAGCACAACAGTGCATGCTACTCCTATCAAAGAAACAGCAATATTAATAATTGTCAAATTCTTAATCTTTTTTAGCCCGTTTAAAACAGCCAGAGAAAACGAGTTCAAAGAAATGAGTGTAAGAAATAAGCCATATAATATAAAAACTATCCTAAGGTCATCGGACTTAAAAATATTTTGGGAGAGCCGGGAACTGAAAATAATAACGATCAAAGAAACCAGGAACGAAGACGAAAGTATAATAGTGATAGCAGTGGTTATTACCTTTTGTTGTTTTTCTTTATCTCCGGTATACTCTGCCAGGTATTTAATAACGCCTGTATTAATTGCTGCTATGCCCAACATAGTAAAAATGGCAGTTGCATTTAAATACTGACCTACATAGGCTATTCCCGAAGGACCTATTTTAACAGCAACAACTTTAGTAACTATAAAACCGCTAATAAAAGTTGCTGCTGTAGAAAAAGAGGTATAAAAACTTGTTTTTAATAAGTTCAAGGCCTGTAATTATTTATTATCTCCACTACTTTTTTACATTCTTCTTTATCCATCACCGGGCTTATAGGCAAGGAAATAATCTCATCATGTATTCTTTCGGAAATGGGAAATTCCATATTATTCCATTCGGCATAAGCAGGCTGCTTATGCGGCGGTATGGGGTAATGAATAATGGTTTGAATAGCATTATCTGAAAGATATTGCTGAAATGCTTTCCTGTTTGATGTACGTACTACAAAAACATGAAATACATGAAATTCCAGTTTGGTTATTGCAGTTCCTTCAGGGAATGGTAGCGTTATTTCTTTGTTGCTAATGTTATCCTGGTAAAACTGTGCAATCTCCCTCCGGGCCTGATTATCTTTATCCAGGGATCTTAGTTTTATGGAAAGTAATCCAGCTTGCAACTCATCTAAACGGCTATTGATTCCACGATATAAATTTTGATACTTTACATGCGATCCGTAATTCCTGAGTGCTTTTAATACACCTGCCAGCTGTTCATCGTTGGTCGTAATGGCTCCCCCATCTCCTAAAGCACCTAAGTTTTTGCCGGGATAAAAACTAAATCCACTGGCATCGCCAAGGTTTCCACTTCTTTTGTTTTTGTAAAGGGCTCCGTGTGATTGTGCACTGTCTTCTATTACTTTAAGATTATGCTTTCTTGCTATTGTGTTAATGGCATCCATATCGCATAACTGACCATATAGGTGAACCGGTAATATCGCTTTGGTCCTGCTGGTAATCTTTTCCTCAATCAAAGTTGGGTCAAGTAAATAGGTATTAATATCAGGCTCTGATAAAACGGGTGTAAGTCCTGCCCTTGATATAGCCAGAATACTGGCGATATAAGTATTGGAAGGAACAATAACCTCATCTCCATTTTTTATAATTCCTAATTCCTTATACCCTTCTAAAATAAGTATAAGTGCATCTAAACCATTGGCAACACCCATACATTGTGTGGTTCCGCAATAATCAGCAAAAGATTTTTCAAAATCACTCACTTCCTTTCCTAAAATGTACCAGCCAGATTCCATTACCCGTTCAACAGTTTCTAACATTTCTTTTTTGTAAGGAAGGTTAATTTTTTTCAGACTTAAAAACTCTACCATATGCTGTGATTTAAATGCTGTGTGTTATATAAATGCTCGCTTTTGCAAGGATATACATTTAATATTTTTATTATTTATTATTTCTAATATTATCTATAGTTCCGTCTCAACACCCCCAAACTTGCAATACGCATTTGCACAAAATCATGAGTGTATTGCATATTGCTCAAACAAAGTTTTGAAATCTCTAATCCGATTTGCCTGCAACGATTTTTCTAAACCAGTAATATTATCCTTCTTGAGATTTTCAACACCTGGAAACTTAATAACTATGAGACTTTTAGTAACAGTAATGCGGGTTAAGATTTAAAAAATTAAACTTTACACAATTTTTTCAAGTACTCACCATACCCGCTTTTATTCAATTCCCGGGCAAGCAAATCCAATTGATCATTATTAATAAAACCCATTCTCCATGCAATTTCTTCCGGACAACCAATTTTTAAGCCCTGTCTTTTTTCTATCACCCTCACATATTCACTGGCATCACTTAAGGAATCAAAAGTACCGGTATCCAGCCAGGCAAATCCCCGGTCTAAAACGGCTACACGCAGGTTTTTGTTTTGCAGGTATATTTTATTTACATCTGTTATTTCATATTCACCCCTTGCACCGGGTTGTAAATCGCTGGCTATTTGCACCACGCTATTATCATAAAAATATAAGCCAGGCACAGCATAATTGCTTTTAGGTTGCAAGGGTTTTTCTTCAAGGCTTAAGGCATTATAACTGGCATCAAATTCTACCACACCATATCTTTCAGGATCACTAACAGGATAAGCGAAAATAACGGCACCTTGCGGATCTGCCGATTGTTGTAACAACTTACTAAAGCCACTGCCATAAAAAATATTATCGCCCAGTACCAGTGCTACACTATCATCGCCAATAAATTCTTTTCCTATAACAAATGCCTGTGCAAGACCATTAGGCACTTCCTGTTTTGCGTATTGAATATTGCAACCCCATTTGCTGCCATCGCCAAGCAAACGCATAAATTGTTGCTGATCATCAGGAGTGGTAATGATTAATATATCTTTTATTCCCGCAAGCATTAAGGTGCTTAACGGGTAATAAATCATCGGTTTATCATAAATAGGCATCAACTGCTTACTAATTCCCATGGTTATAGGATACAATCTTGTACCTGAGCCTCCTGCTAATATAATGCCTTTCATAAGTTATCTTTTAACGTACTGTTCCTGGTAGTATGCTGCATAATTTCCGCTCACCACATCATTAAGCCATTTGGTATTTTCCAAATACCAGTCGATGGTTTTGGATATCCCTTCTTCAAACTGCAAAGATGGCATCCAACCCAATTCTTCTTTTAATTTTGTAGCGTCTATAGCATAACGTAAGTCATGCCCTGCACGGTCTTTTACAAATGTTATTAAATTTGCAGAAGTCCCTTCAGGCCTGTTTAATTTTATATCCATCTGTTTACACAGTTCTTTTATCAGGTCGATATTGGTCCATTCGTTATGACCACCAATATTATAGGTTTCTCCCACTTTGCCCTGATGGTAGATTATATCTATGGCCTTTACATGATCTTCTACAAAAAGCCAATCCCTTATATTTTCACCTTTACCATAAATAGGTAAGGGTTTGTTTTGAATAATATTATTAATACTTAGAGGAATTAATTTTTCAGGAAAATGGTAGGGGCCGTAGTTATTACTACAATTAGATATTTTTACAGGCAATCCATAGGTATGATAAAACGCCCGCACAAAATGATCGGAAGATGCTTTTGATGCAGAGTAAGGGCTGCGGGGATCATAAGGCGTATCCTCATAAAAGAAACCCGTTTCTCCCAGTGAACCATACACTTCATCTGTAGAAATATGGTAAAAAACCTTATTGCCAAAATTGCCTTTCCAGTTTTCTTTAGCGGCCAGTAGCAGGGTGGAAGTGCCCATTACATTTGTTCTTACAAACGCAAGCGGATCGGTAATAGAACGGTCTACATGACTTTCGGCAGCACAATGCAATACACCGGTAAACTGGTGTTGGGTAAACAACTGTTGCACTAAAGCCATATCTGTAATATCCCCTTTTACAAATGTGTAGTTAGGGGCATCTTCGATATCTCTTAAATTACTCAAATTGCCTGCATACGTTAGTGCATCGAGGTTTACTATTTTATATTGTGGATATTTGGTAACAAATAACCTGGTAAGATGAGAACCGATAAAGCCTGCTCCACCGGTGATAAGGATAGTTTGCATAAGAAAAAATGAGAGGCGAAAATAGCAAAAAGATATGACTATAATTAAACCGTATCTGAGTCTGAATAACTGATATACCAGTTTTTACTATCCAAAATTAAACCGCTGTAAGTATCGTTAAAGGGCCGGACACCAAGAAAAAGATGTTGTGGCCTTAATTTTAGCGGTAAACTAAAATATCCGCTATTTTTAAAACAGGTATAATTAAAAGAGCCAGGTAAACTCCAGGTTAAAACTGTATCTGTTTTTTGTTGCCTGAATTGTTGTGATGTAAATTTTAATAATTGTTTACCGGCAGACCTATTTTCAGGCGCAAATATCAAATCCATGATATAGCCAATACGACCTCCATGCTTCCCTTTAATAGCGTACACTACAACAGCTTTAAGTTGCCCATCTGTGAAAATACCATACCTGTAATAATGTTCTGCAGGCTTATTAACGTAGCGCCAGTTCATATATTCTGCATTCCGGTTTACGCAAACTTTAATGTTTTTTGATACTGTTTGCCAAATTTGATCATAAGCCTGATCAAAATTTGCGAGGGCTTTAATTACAACACTGTTGTTAATTTGTTTTGTTTCAGGAGCATGGTAAATATGAGTAAAGCTGGAAAAATCTTCCTGCTTTTTATTTCTATTAATAAATTTTTTTATAAAATAAAATGGGTTAATTGGCTTTAATAAAAAAGGAGCTTCTCCAAAAGAAGTCCATTGCAATTTCTTAAAAAATCCAGGTGCTGAGTTCTCATTTGGAAAACCATACACTAGTGCAAAATTATTCTCTGCGGCATCTGAATATAACTTTGTCGCAAGCTTAGGAAAAAGCCCTTTCCCTCTATGATCAATATCCGTCATGGTATCTATAGATTGCAATGCGGGCAATAGCACATTATCTATTTTAAACATTACCGGTAATGCTGTATAAATAGCGGCTACCTCTTCATTTTGCATGGCATAGTAAATAGTATTGGTATGCGCCATATTTTGTTGGTGTAGCCATTGCAAATTGGCGATATCTCTTTCTGTTCCGTTTTTCTCAAAAACCTGACGATAGTTTTCCAGTTCTGCATTGTCCGCTATTCCTTTAATGATGCTGTAACCGGCGTTTTTATCTTGCATAAATATTTGGTTGTTTATTTTTTTTATCTATCATTTCCTCTGCCAATTCCGTCATCGTGTAGCTGGTAAATGTGTATTTATTATTGAGGTAACGATAGTGCTGCAATATTTTTTCAAGCATAGCAAAATTCTGATCCTGGTTAATACCAAAATTGTGCGGATGCCACCAAAGATGATAGACCAGGTTATTTTTTGCTGCATAGGTCATTGCAGTCTTTATTCGTCTTAGCCGAAGACCCTCAAAAACATGTAATTCTTTGTGGTAAGGCCTCAAGAACCTACTGCTGGGAATATTTATGGGGAAACTTCCTTTCAGTGATTCTTCGTTATAACAATGATGACCGGAAAGATTAATATAAGCATCCAGTAATCTTAGCCCTCTTCGCAACAGGCTTTCAGATTCGAAACTTCTTGCATTATATAACCAGGATTGTTCATTGTTTCTATATGTAATGATTCCGGCTTCTTTGCATACCTGTAAATAATCTTTATTAAACTGGTTCCTTGGAAAGATTATGCTGGTCATCGTAATGCTACGTTTTTCTGCAATAGCTATAGCGGCCTTCAGATCCTCCCGAAATTCATCTACTGTTTGTCCCCCCTCAAGGCAATAATAATGACAAAAAGTGTGTGAACCTATTTCCTGGTGAGGCGTATTTTTAATAAGGTTAGTAAGGTAGAATCCGTAATGATAAGGATCTGAAAGTTCATCTTGCCCTACTTCATTCTCCAGGTAATTTCCATAAGGAGATAAGTTTGCGTTTTCATAAGAAGGTTTAATAACAGGAATGCCGGATTGAAGCTCGGCTTTGTTTTTAAAAAACAGAAAGCCAACTATAGCGAAAGTGCCTTTTATGTCATATTCGCTAAACCGAGATAATATTTTAGGCAGTGCCTCGTGAACCCCGCTTATATTATTTCCATATTCTTTTATGGATACGAGGTCTCTTACACCCCACATCAACTCAAAGTCGAGAGACACTATTAATTTACCAGTTTTTTTACCTGCCCCCATTATTCTTATTTATCAAAAATTTGTCAAAAATAGCAGAGAATTCGTTACAGACTTTCCCAATCTCATAATCGTTAGCCTTTAATAAAATTTTTGCTTTCCGGCTATTTAATTCTGCAGGGTTCTCTAGAGCCCACTTCATTGCAGCACCCATAGAATTTTTAGAATTGTTGGCTGTAAGAATTCCATATTCCGCTATTTCAAATTTATCATCTGCAATAATTGTGTCTAATGAAGTATTGGGTGCCAATAATTCCCGGGGACCTGTTTTGCAGTCAACGGAAATCATTGGTAATCCACACACCAAAGATTCTATTAAAACGTTAGGAAAACCTTCACTATATGAACTAAGCAAAAAACAATCCGCATTATACATATATTGATAAGGATTCTCTGTAAAATCTTTAAATATTATTTTACTACTTAACCCCAGGTTGTCTACTTTTTGTTTTAGTCTTTCAAGGGTGGGTCCTTTTCCCACTAATATCAATTGAAAATTAAGTGATCTTAATTCTGCCGCAGCATCAATTAAAAGGTCCTGGTTTTTTTCCTCCCTGAAAGTAGCTACATTTATAAAGGTAAAAATATGCTGCTCAATTGGTTCTTTCAAGGGCAGTTGCATTAGGTTCTTTATGCGTAATATATCCGTCGGGTTTTTTACGACAGTGAAGTTCGATTTAATATTATAATAGGATTGTAATGCTTCGGTTGTACCCTTTGAATTTGGCAGTATACCATCTGCTTTGGGATATATCCATTTCAATAAAGCCACCTTTATTTTTCCTGGCAGGGAATTATGGTTGTAAGTGTAGGGGGTGTAACAGCGTTCGCTGATGAGTACTTTAGCTTTTATGCCAAATAATTTTGCAAAACCTGCCACCAGGTTTGGTCTGTTCATTATGGCCAGTACTAATTTTATATCTTCTTTATTACAATATTTGGCGAGCCTATATCCCAGCAAGGGAAGTTTTAAAAATTTCTTCCATTCTTTCTCGTATCGATATGATTTTTCAATAAAATGTATTTTTTGCCCGGGAAGAATCTCATACTCAATATCAGTATTCATTAATACCAGAATAATTTCATATTTGTTCCTGTCAAGGTGGTTGAGCAAGTTGGCTGCAATACGTTCTGCACCTGCACCCCCTAACGAATAGGTTAAAATCACAATCCTTTCTTTCATGCAAAAATGTTAATGGTACTTATTCCATTTATAAAGGCTGCAAATTACTTTAACTGAGTTGAAAACACTCGTATATAAAAATAAATACCAGCTTTATATTCGTTTCATTATAATGAGATAAATCGTAGTCTTGAAATTTATTGCTATCCCATGAGGTTTTACATATACAGGTATACCAAGTTTTTTTTATTACTTTGCCAGAAATAGCCTGCATGGAACCTTCCCTGATAACCGGATCTGATTATTTGTTGCTATTGGTATATTGGGTACTGTTTTATTTTATTTTCAAATTTGCCAAACACTTTTTTCCAGATAATTTCCTTATTCAAAAATATTTAATTCCTGGCTTTTTTGTAAAGACAAGCGGTGCCATATTTTTTGCCTTACTCGTATTTTACTATTATGGCTTTGGTGACACTTTGAGCTATTTCAGGGATACAATGATACTGAGGCAATTATTAGTTGAAAAAAAAAATTCCTTTATTGAAATATATACGACCGACTATGAATTTCTGAGAGACCGGTTTGACTTGATGGGATCTGTAACAGAATCAGGATTTATGGTAACAAAAATTGCTTTATTGCTCACCTATTTCTCCTTTAGCCGTTTTCTTATTACAACTTTCTTAATGGCAAATTTAATTTACTTGGGTGTATTTAAATTATTTCAAACCTTTGTTTACCTGGCTCCAACATGGCATAGGTTTATAGCCTGGATAGTGCTATTTTTCCCCTCGTTGGCCATTTATGGCTCCGGAATTTTTAAAGAACCTGTTAGTATATCGGCCATAGGTTGGATTATGTTTTGTAGTTATAAAACTTTTACAGAAAAAAAACTATCCCTACTGTATATTTCTCTTGGTATTTTTTCTATTTTTTTAATAACCGTAGTAAAAAGTTATATCATAGCAGCCTTTTTAATACCAGTATGCCTATTTACCACGATGCATTTTATTAATAAAATAAAATCTCATATGTTCAGGCTTATGAGTCTGCCCATATTACTGATATTAATTTTTGGGCTATACACTGTATTGGCTGAAAAAATTGATGAATCCCTGGGAATATTTGCTGTAGATAAACTTTCTGAAAATGTACAGGGGCTGAACAATCAATATAACAAAATGTCGACAGAGGATGCTGGCAGTAATTTTGAAATTGGAGCTATAGAGCCTAGCCTCGCTGGACTTATTAAGAAAATGCCCGTAGGTTTTGTTGCTACCTTGTACAGGCCTTTTTTATGGGAAACCAGGAATGTTGTGATGCTGTTCTCTACTTTGGAAAGCTTAACCATTTTACTGTTTACTCTCTACGTAATTAAAAAAGCAGGGGTTTTATCATTTCTAAAAATTTTATTTACTAATCCTGTGATTCTTTTTTTTATTACATATTCCATTATATTTTCTGGATTTGTAGGTATCTCTTCTCTCAATTTTGGCACGCTAGCCCGATATAGAGTACCCGTTATTCCTTTTTATTTAATGGGATTGCTATTAATTTATAGTAAAATAGTTGTTGCAAAATTTAAAACAAAAGCAAATTCACACATACAGTCAAATATTGTGATGACAAGTCAACAGACTGAGCAATAACTATAACTTAATTTTTTTAAAACTTAGTAAGTATACCAACAACATTATCCAGGATGGGATATTAAAAAAATTATAATGGATGCTTTTAATAAGATTTGATTTGTATTCTATTATTCGCCTGCTTCTATAAATGATACTTAATCTGTAATACACTTCTTTTTTATAACCGGGAAATTTTTTAAGGATAATATCGCAGGTAGTTACAAGGTCATCATACCCTTGTCTAGCATAATCGCTTAAATGACTTGTAACATTACCAGCATGCCTTCTGTATCTCCCTAAAACTTTATCTATATATTTAATTTCGCCACCCTTTGATAAATGTTCCACCCAAAAAAGCCAGTCAGAAGCAATCGGGATATTTATATCAAATCCATAATCAGGAGCTGCACTACGTCTTACCATTGTTGCACAAGCACCGTTAAATGTTCCATATTTTATTACTATATCAACACCACCCTCAAATTTTTTGTTTTTACTATTAAAATAATACAGTGTTTTACCTGTTGATGAATCAAATACATCCAGGTTATGATATAAAATGTTACAGTTTGGATGGGATTCCAGATATGCTACCTGCGTGCTTATTTTTTCGGGGAGCATAAGATCATCACCACCTAGCCACGCTACATATTTTCCATTGCAGGCAAAATTGACCTCGTTTGAATTAGCAGTTATTCCTTTATTTTGAGAAGAAATCTTCAAAATAAACTTTGATGGATATTTAAGTTGATATTCTTCCAATAATTCTTTAGTTCCATCAGACGAACAATCATCACCCACAACAATTTCAATCGGTTCATACTGCTGGGACAATACACTTTCAATTGCTTCTTTTAAAAAATCTTTCTGGTTATAAGTAATTATAGCAACAGATACTAAAGGATTTGATTTCATCTTCAATTATTTTTATCCCTTAGGATTTATGGAAAAGCATCACTGGATCCGAATTCCTACTACGATTTATTTTGTGGATAGAAAGGATTTTTTATTATCCTGTATTTCTCTATATGATAGTTAAAAACGTTGAACAATCTTACCATGCTCATCTACAACTCCAGTTACACGGGCCGGATTTCCTACTACTAAAGAAAATGCTGGCACATCTTTCGTAACAACACTACCAGCGCCAATCATTGCATGTTGACCAATTGTTATTCCCCCTAGTATAGTTGCATTAGCGCCAATAGATGCATTTTTACAAATTTTTGTTTGCTGAAACTCGGTAGGATAAACTTTGGATTTAGGAAGTTTGTCATTTGTAAAAGTTACATTTGGTCCCACAAATACCCCATCTTCTATTTCAATTCCATCCCATAAAAAAACGCCACTCTTAATAGTAACCCTATCTCCCAATACAACCTTATTTTCAATAAACGTATGACAATTAATATTACAGTTTTTGCCTATAACCGCACCTTTAAGAATTATTGCAAATTGCCATATTTGTGTAGATTCCCCTATGTTAATACTTTGTACATCTGCTAAGGGATGGATAGTAATGTTATTCATTAATCAACGCTTTATTTAAAGATTATTTTGATACCTATAGAAACATCTCTCTTAAAAAGATATTTCACTCCAATTACTACACATGAATTTTATCCGCTATGCAATTATTTTTCGTCGTACAAATAATAATTAGAAGGGTTTTTAAAAAAATGGAGTTTATATAGCTGAATAGGTAAGTTTCTTAAAGGCCTCGTAATCCCTGATATAATCGCTTTCATCATAGGCAATGCTTGCTATGCACATTTGCACAGCATTGTGACTATATTTCATTTCCCTCCAACACAACTTAGGTATTAATAATCCTTTATCCGGGCTATCAAGAATAAAGGTATGTTTTTCGCCATTCTGCATCTCTGTCCTGATTGTTATAGATCCGGCAACAGCTACCAGTATTTGCTCTAATTCTAAATGGGAATGCCCACCTCTTTCAACGTCTTCAGGAGTAAAATAAGTCCAATAAATCCTGTTTACTGTAAAGGGCAAGTTTTCTTTTTCTGCTAACGAAATATATCCTAGAGAACTGTTGCCAATTTTCGGAAATTTAATTATCGCTGGTGTTACTATCATTACTACAAAATTGCTGAGAAATTCTATTTAAAAATTGAGCAAATATAGCTTCTAATTATCAAAAGGTTGGCGTAAAAAAAGAAGATTGCTTTCTCTTTAAACCCTTTCCCCCGCCTCATTAACCCTGCCCGCTTCTCTACCAGGATTGCCTGTTACCAGCGCATAAGCAGCTACATCCTTTGTTACAACGGCACCGGCACCAATCATTGCAAACTCTCCAATACTAATGCCACAAACTATTGTAGCATTGGCTCCAATAGAGGCACCTTTTTTTATTATGGTAGTTTTAAACTCATGTTTTCTATCTATAAAACTGCGTGGATTTATAACATTGGTGAACACAACAGATGGACCTATAAAAACATCATCTTCTATTACGACAGCATTATAAACCGAAACATTGTTCTGAATTTTTACAGCATTGCCAATGTTTACATTATTATCTACAAAAACATTTTGCCCAAGGGTACAATCTTTACCAATAATAGCCTCCGGCATCACATGGCAAAAATGCCATATCTGTGTGCCTTCTCCAATGATGGCTCCTGCATCTATTACTGCCGTAGAATGAATTTGCGTTGCTGGCATGATTAATTGTAATTCTTTCAAAATTATACTTTTTGATGCTTTAAACGGTTCTAATATGATAAAACCGGCAGATGCATTTATCCAGCTACCCCATACGCAATGGTAATGGTTCAAACTTTTGAATGCAGAAGATTGGACTTTCATCATTGCTTAACTTATCTTTGCCCGCTATGCATTACGCTTCGGTAGAAAATCTTACAAAGTCATTCGGAATAAGAACACTTTTCAAAAACATCACCATCAATATTGAAGAAGGAGATAAAATTGCGCTTGTTGCCCGCAATGGCAGTGGCAAAAGTACGCTCATGAAAATTATTGCCGGCCTGGATACTGCCGACAGCGGCACTGTGTGGGTGCACAAGGATGTAAATACCGTAATGCTGCAGCAGGACAATGACTTTGATCCCAAAAAAACCATCTGGGATAATGTACTGCGCCTGGACAATCCTGTAGTAAAAGTGGTTAAGGCTTATGAGCAATTTTTAGAAGAAGAATCAGAAGATCATGATCACCTGGGAGAATTAATGGCTCAACTGGATGATTTAAATGCGTGGAGTTTTGAAAGCGATCTTAAACAGATATTAGGCAAACTAAACATCCATCACCTGAATGAAAAAGTAGGCAACCTGAGTGGTGGGCAAAAGAAAAGAGTTGCACTGGCACAGGCTTTAATTGAAGCCTATTTGTATGAAGGCCGTTGTTTGCTCATTATGGATGAACCTACCAACCACCTGGATGTAAGTATGATTGAGTGGCTGGAAGAATACCTGAGTGCGGCCAAAATCACCCTTTTATTGGTAACGCATGATCGCTATTTTTTAGATGCCGTATGTAATGAGATCATAGAAATAGATGAAGAAAAAGTATTTGTATATAAAGGCGATTACGATTATTTCCTGGAGCAAAAATCTATGAGGCAGGATGCGCAGGCAAGTGAACTACAAAAAGATAAAAATATTTTTAGAAAAGAACTGGAGTGGATGCGTAAGCAACCCAAGGCCCGTACTACCAAGAGCAAGAGCCGCCAGGATGCCTTTACAGAAGTAGAAGACAGGGTAAAACTACAAAAAGAAGTAGTAGAAGTAAGTCTTCAAATGAAGATGACAAGACTGGGAGGAAAAATACTGGAATTAAAAAAAGTAAACAAAGCCTGGGGCGACCTGGTAATTATGAAAGGCTTTGACTATACTTTTAAAAGAGGGGAACGTATTGGCGTTGTTGGAAAAAATGGTGTAGGAAAATCTACTTTCTTAAAAATTGCTTTGCAGCAGGAATTGCCGGATAGTGGCAAGATTAATCATGGAGATACTGTTGTTTTTGGCAACTTTAGCCAGGACGGTCTAATATATAAAGAAGATAAACGTGCCATAGAATATGTAAAAGATATGGCTGAATATTTTCCACTGGCAGATGGCACCAAACTCTCTGCCAGCATGTTTATGGAAAAATTTGGTTTTACAGCCGAACAACAATATACACCCTTAAGCAAACTAAGCGGTGGCGAAAAACGCAGGCTGCACCTGATGAGTGTGCTGTTTCTTAATCCTAATTTTTTGGTGTTGGATGAACCTACCAATGACCTGGATTTGCAAACACTCAGAACACTCGAAGAATTTTTATTAGACTACCCGGGATGTATATTAATTGTGAGCCATGACCGTTATTTTATGGATCGTATGGTAGATCATCTTTTTGCTTTTGAAGGTAATGGTGTGATAAGAGATTATCCCGGTAATTATACCCAATATAGAGAAGCGGTAAGTAAAGGAATGCTGACAGATAATGCGCAACAGATTATGAAATCTTTGCCCGACGACGAAAAGAAAACTACAGATATTAAACCCTCAAATACAGAAGCTCCTAAAAAATTGTCTTTCAAAGAAAAGTTTGAACTGGAAACTATAGAAAAAGAAATGCCTGCCTTACAACAGGAAAAAAAGTTGCTGGAAGAAAAAATGAACAACAATCTTCCGTATGATGAATTACAAAAAGCCGCTGACCGTATCACCGCAATCATTGCAGGGTTAGATGCAAAGGAAATGAGGTGGCTGGAGTTGAGTGAAAGAGTTTCTTAAACATGAAAAATAATGAGCCTTTCGGCAAAAAGCCATTAGTTAAAATACGGCATTAATACAAAGAATGCCTATTGCTATTGCTCCCGTTCGAACAGCATCCAGCAGGCGGGCATTGCCCATTGCCCCGTTCGAATGCCCGCCCGAAAGATTCATTCTGGCGGGGCGTTCAACCAGGCACGCATTTGCCGATTGCCAATTGCCTATTGCCTATTGACCCCATTGCCTATTGCCTATTG
>Ga0136634_10000679_pt1 | contig 14155 bp, 15 predicted proteins | sample AntDrymUQ8332106_2_FD_104654 | JGI IMG/M metagenome (GOLD analysis project Ga0136634, IMG submission 104654) | Polar desert sand microbial communities from Dry Valleys, Antarctica - metaG UQ833 (21.06) | ecosystem: Environmental > Terrestrial > Soil > Desert | place: Antarctica: Dry Valley... | reverse complement strand
GGTGGCCATCAAGATAGGTATGGCCACCAGCACGGGTGCGACTTCGAGCAGCCAGGTCAGCCGGTCGTAAGGGCGCACGCCTGACCACGCGAGCGCCAGCAGCGTTGCACCGAGCAGCGATGCAAGCAGGCGAGTGTGTTGAATCGAATTCATCAGATCCCGATCAAGTTTGGAACCGCACGAGTGTCTTGCGAGTGTCTTCGGTATTCTCGATCAGCGGGCGGCCTACACGTTGGCTCAAGACAAAAAAGAACGTATCCGGGCGAAGTGGCATGAGTGACAAGAAATGGCTGGTGCTGCTTTGTACGAGCCGTGTCGGCTTCTCGCTGATCTTCACCGCCTACGCGGCGTTGTTGCCGATATTGCTGGATGCATGGCGGATGAGCGCGGCCGACGCCGGCTTGATACAGAGCGGATGGCACGTCGGATATCTAGTGTCCCTCTTCGCCGCAGGCGTGCTCACCGACCGGATTGGTGCACGCAAGACGTTTGCAGTCATGAGCATCGGCGCTTGCGCCAGCGCGGGCCTGTTTGCGGTGGCGGCGAACGACTTTTGGTCTGCGCTTGCCTTGTATTCGATTGCAGGCCTCGCAGCGGGTGGGTCCTACACGCCGGTGCTTGCGTTGATTGCCCAGCGTTTTGAGCCCGCGAAACGGGGTGCTGCGATGGGTTGGTATCTGGCAGCAAGCTCGTTTGGATATGGAATCTCGCTGATTGTTTGCGCGGCATTCGCTCCATGGGCGGGATGCGTGCCGCGTTGATTCTTTCGGCGGTCGCGACAGTCGCCGGTGCCGTGTTCGGATGGATCGCGCTGCGCAATTCGCAGTCGACGACATTCAAGCGATCTGCGCCCGTGCAATGGAAGGATTCAGTGCGTGCCCTATGGCGCAATAAAGCCGCGAAGCTAGCGATTGGATCGTATTCGTTTCACTGCTGGGAATTGCTCGGCATGTGGGCCTGGCTCCCGACATTCATGGTCGCAGCCGCAGTGGCTAGTGGCGGTGATTTCTCGAACGGCACCCTTGCGATCGGTGTCGGCATCGCTGGCCTTGCTCACTTGGTATCGGTCGTCGGAAGCATCGCAGGTGGCGTGCTGTCTGACCGTATGGGCCGCACACAGGTGGTGCTGATCATGAGTTGCGCGAGCCTCGTGTGTTCGTTCCTGTTTGGCTGGATGATCGGTGCTGCATTCTGGCTGGTCGCAGTCGTGGCCGTCATCTACAACGTGACGGCGATTGCAGACTCGGCGGTGTTCTCCACCGTTCTTACGGAGACCGTTCCCACTGAGCAGATCGGCTTTGCGTTTTCAGTGCGATCTGTATTTGGATTCGGCCTCGGAGCGTTGAGCCCCTGGGTCTTCGGTTTGATTCTTGACGCTGTTGGTGGTGCCGATCCGGGCCGGCAGGCCTGGGGGCTCGCGTGGTGCTCGATTGGAATCGGCGCAGTGCTCGGGCCACTTCTAACGTGGCGCCTGCATCGTTATCAACAACTTCATTAAGCGTTCCCCTAATCGACCCTCGCGTTGGAAATCTTGACCACCTTGGTCCACTTATCAGTTTCCGCGCGAATGAAGGCGGTGAACTGATCGGGCGTCGTGCCGCCGGGCTGCGCGCCTTGCGCGACGAATCGCTCCCGGACTTCGGGGACGGCGAGCGCTTTTGCAACATCGACTTGAATCTTGTCGATGATCGCGCGTGGCGTACCCGCCGGTGCAAAAAGTCCGAACCAAGAGCTGGCGTCGAACCCTTTCAGGTTTGCTGCTTCTTCAACAGTCGGGGTGTCCGGCAGCGCAGTCGAACGCTCCCGCGACGTCACTGCGAGTGCCCTTAGCCGCCCGCTCTTGATGTGTGGAAGCGCGGACGGCAGGTTGTCGAACATCACATTGGTGTTGCCCGCAAGCAGATCGGTCAGCGCCGGCGCAGAGCCGCGGTAGGGCAAGTGCACCATGTATGTCCCGGTCATTGTCTTGAACAGCTCTCCAGTGAGATGGATCGACGTACCGTTGCCGCTCGACGCCATGTTCAACTGTCCCGGCCGGGATTTCGCGTACGTAATGAACTCGGCGACCGTGTTCACTGGAAGTTTGGAATTGACGACCATCACGTTAGGAACGCCGGCGGCCAGGGTGATTGGCACAAAATCCTTGACGGGATCGAACGGCATCTTGTTGCCGCTCTGTGCAAAGAGCGCCGCATTGATCGCGTGGGTTCCGACCGTGCCCATCAACAGCGTGTAGCCGTCGTTCGCACTTTTCGCGACCAGTTCGGAGCCGATGTTGCCGCCCGCGCCGGGCCGGTTTTCGATCACGACAGGTTGCTGCCACATCCGCTGCAGCTCTACGCCCAGCGATCGCGCGACGATATCGGTGGTGCCTCCGGGCGGAAACGGCACGATCATCCGAATCGGCTTCGATGGCCAGCTCTGAGCGTATGCGGGGGCAGCGACGATCAGTATCGCGGTTGCCAGCAGTTTCCAAAACGGGGCGCGGTGCATGGTTGACTCCTTCTGTATCAGTGCCGCAGTCTGCCTATGCGTGAATCGTTCGTCTATGCTGGCCGCAGCATTGCGCGCTGAAAATTGAACAATGACTAAATTTGTGCTGGCGCTGGACCAGGGCACCACCAGTTCGCGCGCGATTGTTTTCGATCGACGCGGACGGATTGTGGCGACCGTACAGCGCGAATTTCGACAGATCTTTTCGCAGCCCGGTTGGGTCGAGCACGACGCCGCGGAAATCTGGTCCACGCAGCTCGAATGCGCGCAGGCCGCATTGCGCCAGGCAGGTGCGGCATCGGGTGACGTCGCCGCAATCGGCGTCACTAACCAACGCGAAACAACGGTGATCTGGGAGCGCGCCAGCGGCCGGCCGATTTCAAATGCAATTGTGTGGCAGGACCGTCGTACGACCGCGCGGTGCCAGTCATTGCGCGAGCAAGGGGTCGAGCCTGTCGTTATCGAGACGACGGGATTGCTGCTCGATCCCTATTTTTCAGCAACCAAGATCGAATGGTTGCTCGACCACGTGCCAGGTGCCCGCGCGCGTGCGCTGCGCGGCGAGCTTGCTTTCGGAACGATCGACACCTGGCTGATCTGGAACCTCACGGGGGGAGCGCGTCACGTAACCGATGTCAGCAACGCTTCGCGAACGCTGCTGCTTGATCTGCGTTCGCTCACCTGGAGCAGCAAGCTGCTGGATTTGTTCAACGTACCACTGGCTCTGATGCCGCGCGTGACCGCGTCGAGCGAACTTGTCGGTACAACCATTGCGGAGTTGTTCGGTGAGCCTATTGCGATCGCGGGCAATGCCGGTGATCAGCAGGCGGCGACGTTTGGGCAGGCGTGCTTTGAGAAGGGGATGGCAAAGAACACGATTGGCACCGGCGCGTTCATGTTGATGAACGTTGGCACCGCGCCACAGGCTTCGACCAATCGATTGTTGGCCACCGTCGGGTGGGCGCTCCAACACCCGAAAGCGACTGCGTACATGCTCGAAGGCAGCGTATTTGTCGCAGGCGCCGTCGTTCAGTGGCTGCGTGACGGCCTCGGGCTCTTTGCGCGCTCGGACGATGTCGAGGCCCTGGCACGACAGGTCGATGACGCCGGCGACGTGTTCCTGGTTCCGGGATTCGTCGGGCTCGGCGCGCCACACTGGGATCCTGACGCTCGGGGAATAGTTGTCGGCCTGACGCGTGGCACGACAAAGGCGCACATTGCGCTCGCGGCCCTGCAATCGATTGCACTGCAGTCGGCCGATGTACTGGCAGCCATGCAGCGTGATGCACATCAGCCGCTGACCGAACTGCGCGTCGATGGAGGGGCGGCGAAGAATGATCTGTTGATGCAGTTCCAGGCCGACATCGCAGGTGTTCCGGTAGTTCGCCCCGAAGTCACCGAAACCACGGCGTTAGGCGCTGCATACCTTGCCGGCCTTGCTACTGGCTTCTGGAGCGGCCTCGATGAGATCTCCTCGTTATGGCGTGCAGAGCGGCGGTTCGAGCCGGCAATGCAGGCTTCGAAGCGTGATGCACTGATCGGGCGATGGCACCAGGCCGTCGAACGCTCTTTGCATTGGGCGACGTGAGTCAGGGCCAGGAGTAACGGGGGGTGACACGCGTCATAGAACGCGAGCAACTGCTTGCGCAGTTGCGGTCGGACCCTGTTTGGGATGTCCTCGTGATCGGCGGCGGTGCAACGGGTCTCGGGATCGCAGTTGACGCGGCCGCGCGCGGTTTTCGCACAGCTTTGATCGAAGCGCGCGACTTTGCAGGCGGCACGTCGGCACGCAGCACCAAGCTTATCCATGGCGGAGTGCGCTACCTCGCGCAGGGCAATTTCAAGCTGGTGCGCGAGGCATTGTCAGAGCGCGCACTGCTGCTTGCCAACGCGGTGGCGCTGGTGCGGCCGCTTAAGTTCATCGTTCCTTGCTATCGGCCAATGGAGCGTGAAACTTTGCGCTTGGGCCTGGGCTTGTACGACACGCTCGCTGGAAAGCAAGGGATCGGCGATACCGACTGGCTTTCGCGTGCCGATACCATCCAGCATCTCCCCGGCGTCAAACAGAGCGGTCTTTATGGCGGCGTCGCCTACTGGGACGCACAGTTCGACGATGCGCGGCTTGCAATTGCGCTGATGCGTACCGCCGTCGGACTTGGGGCCGTAGCGATCAACTATGTCCAGGCCGAAGCGGTTGTCAAGCAGAAAGACCGCATTGCGGCAATCAATGCACGCGACGGGCGAAGTGGGGAGCGCTTTGAGTTATGCGCAAAAGTGATTTTCAATGCGGCGGGCGTGTGGGCCGACAGCATTCGCAAGCTTGCAGATCCCGCTTCAATTCCGCTGATCACAATGAGCCGCGGATCGCACGTAGTGATACCCGGTTCGTTTTTGCCGGGTGCCGCGGCCATGCTCATTCCTAGAACGGATGACGGACGGGTTTTGTTTGCAATTCCGTGGGATGGTCGCGTGCTCATCGGCACGACCGACGTGGCCGCCGTGGAGCCGACATGGGCGCCGGAGGCATCGGCATCGGAAGTCGAGTTCATCCTAGCGACTGCAAGAAATTATCTGCAGTTGAATCCATCGAACAGCGATGTGTTGGCGACTTTCGCCGGATTGCGCCCGCTGTTTTCACCCTATGTGTCGAGCGTGCGAAGCACGGCAACCAGAACGCTTTCGCGCGAGCACGCGATCGCAATCGAACATCAGAATCTCGTGACGATCGTAGGTGGCAAGTGGACAACGTACCGCCGCATGGCGCTCGATGCGCTCGATCGAGCTGCAGAAGCGGGACTCATTGCAAAGCGGCCATGCACGACAGGTGAGATCAAGCTTGAAGTCGATGATGCGGTGGAAACGGCGTGCCGTGCTGCGCAAGCGCGCGTACTTGCCGGTGCAAACGATACGGACGCTGTCGAACTGATCACAAGCTTCGCTCGAATCACCCGCCAGTACGAACAGGCGGTTTGCGCAGACGACGTTCTCGCGCGACGGCTGCGAATAGCATCGCTCGATCGACGCCAGCATGCGCATTGGTTACCGATTGTCGAAGAGGCCTTTGTGCGGCGCGGCTGAACGCAGAGAGCCGCGCGAAAAAAAAGGCCACCCGAAGGCGGCCTTAATGGTTAGAGCTGTAATGTCTAGAACAGGTGACGAACACCGACGGTGTATTGCTTTCTACCACCTTCGGTCGTCGAGGCGGCGACAGGGGTACCCGGTGTGCCCGCAATCGGGCTGATGCGCTGTTCAATGTCAGCGTCCGAGAAGTTCACGTACAGGTTGGTCCGGCGGGAGAACGGATAGGTATAGCCGATCGCCCAAACTCTTGCGTCACGCTCACGACGGGTGAAAGCGGTCGAGCAGCCATTCGTGGCCGCGACGAACGAACCCGTGCAAACGTTGACCGGATCACCGCTACGGCGCTGGTACGAGGCAAGCAACGTCCCACCCGCGGGTCCTAACGGCACGCTTACGCCGCCCATCCACGCATCGGCGTCTGCACCCGTATCGAATTGGGTACCAATGCCCGACGTGAAGTACACATTGTCTTCTTTTGCGTACGCGCCATGAAGCTTCAGGAACTTCAAGTCGAACGTTGCGCCAACCTGTAGATGTTTCTGGTCGCTCGCATTCGGGAAGATTGCGGGGGAACCTGCCGACCCTGCCGTTGCTCCATCTGCGACGTCGATGATGTCATACGTGACGGCTGCAAAAAACGGGCCGCGCGCGAAGTTCGCGCCCATGAAGATAACCCGGTTGTTGCCACCGCTGCCGGCAGCTTCTGTGCCGTTAGCGTTGAACGAGTAACCGCCACCCACCTTGAAGCCACCAAATGACGGCGAGCTATAAAGGACCGAATTGTCCAGGCGCAGAGCGCCGGCGGAGGTGAAAGTCGAGCCGAGTGAGGAATCACCGAAACCCGTCAGGAACGGATCGGCATTGCCGAACATGTCGAACGAACCGGTGCCCGACGAGAAGGTTGCTACCCGACCTGCGACGAGGGTACCCCAACCACCGGACAATCCAGCCCACGCCTGACGGCCGAACAGGCGCCCGCCTTGCAACTGCGTACCGAGATCCGGCGCATATCCACCCTCAAGCGTGAACACGGCGTTCAAACCAGCCGATAGCGCTTCGGAACCGCGCACGCCCCAGCGGCTGCCAGACTGATGGCCGGAGTTAATACCGCGGGTCGACGAAGCACCGGAAGCATCCGGATCGTTGTACTGGAAGTTGATGTCAAAAATGCCGTAGAGCGTTACGTTCGACTGTGCGAGCGCAGCGCCTGAGAAAGCACCGAATATTGCCAGTGCTATCAGATTTTTTTTCATGTGAAGCTCTCCTAGCTGGTGATGGGAAATTCTTTTACGCCACGGCCCCGCACGAAGCCGCCACGCCAATGAATCACTCCCCGGAGGAAGTTGAACGGATTCTTTCAGACGAGCCATGACAAGGCAAAGAAACCTCGAAAAAAGACCGCATTTCGATTGTTGGTGTTGCAGTCAGACAACAAAGAAAAAGGCCGCTGCAGAAGTTCCGCAGCGGCCTAGATTGCGTGATGTCGGGTCAGAAGCTATGCCGCATGCCCACCTGGAAGGCGCGCGCATCCTCGCCAGCCCCCGTTGTAAAGCCCGTGGTGTATCCAGCGGACGACAGACTCATACGCGACTGATCGCTGTTATCCATGAATGCAGCCACTACATACAGTTGCGTGCGGCGTGAGAAGTCGTAAAAGTACGCCGCCCCGTAATGGCTCGCCTTGGCGTCAGCCGTAGCCCAGGCCGACCGACCATCATCCTTGCCATAGTTGTAGACGCCGTACAGCGTGCCGTTGCCAATGCGCCACGAGATGCCCCCGTGGTAGGCCACAGAGTCGGTCGGACCGGCCAGTCCGCGCATTGTGTCCATGTCAAAGCTGTTGATCTGAAGGCCGCCCAGAATGGCGCCGATAGCCGCCAAGCTGCCGCCACTGGACACCACGATGTTCTGAATGTCTTCCGGCCGCAGCATCGGATTTTCATTCTCGCGTTTTACATACTGCGCGTAGAGCTTGACTGGGCCGAAGCCGACGTATCCACCGGCATTGAACATCTCAAGTCCGGTTCGCTTCTGCGGGTTGGTGCCGGTGTTGAACGGAACCACGTTGTTGCGGTTGTAGCCGACACCGACACCCCAATTGGTGGCGTTATATTGGAGGTTGCCTCCCATAAAGTCGTCGCCGTTCTGCGGACCGATCGCTCGCTCGTTGCGCAAAGTCTCGGAGCCGCCAAAGCCGTACATCAGCGACGCTGTAAATCCTCTTAATTCAATCCGGTATTGCGCCGAATTGTTGGCACGAATCAACGGATTGGTGAACCCCTGACCAAACTGAAGCGCGGTTTGATCGCCGACCGCGTTGAATTTGTTGAGGATCTCGTAGGCGGGCGTGTATTGACGCCCGAAAAAGAAGCCCCCCACCGGCGTGACGAGGCCGCCCCAAGCTTGGCGATCAAAGATCGCACCAACCGCGTTGACAGTGGTTATGGCCTGGAGCAACGAATTGTTGACGGCATTAGCGCCGCCGACGATCGCTGGACGGGAGGCGACTGGCACCTGCACCGCAGGGGCAGTCGTCACGTAGGCAACACCCGGGCAGATCGTGGGAGCGGTAGCGGGAGCATTATTCGCGCGGCACCAGTAAAGCGCGTTGTTATTGCTGGTGCTGCCGGTGTCGGCCTCTATCCGTTGCTCGAGCGTAAACAGCGCGCGCCATCCGCCTCCAAGGTCCTCTGACCCACGAATGCCGAGACGCGAGCCGGCCGAAATCCCGCTTTGCAGCCGTGTTCCCGAAATGCTTCCGACATCGAGCCGCTCTACACCCACATCGACGATGCCATAGAGGGTTACCGAGCTTTGCGCATAAGCGGCGGGAAAGGCGCACGCGAGCGCGACCACCAACAAACTGTTCCGCATGTAATGTCTCCTGGCTCTTCTGTTTGTTTTAGTTGCCCGCAACCCGAACAGGGCTTACGAGCAGGCGGTGCGAGAATAGCGCCCAGCACGAGCAATTCGGACGTGGCGCAACGAGCGTCACGCCTTTTCGTGCCATTTTCGCAACAACGAATGACACCTCGGACGAACTTGTTGGACGTAATGGTCGGCGCGGCGGATCGCGCGCTACGAACGTTGGCAGCTGAACCGCGCGCAGCCCGCGAGTATCCCGCCGCGTTGATAACAGGGTCGGATCGGCAATCTAGCTTGTCCCCCGAACAACGGCGTGAGGCGGCGGCATTAATGCGTGTCAATCACGTCGGCGAGGTGTGTGCGCAGGCGCTCTACGACGCACAGGCGCTAGCCGCGAAGTCACCCGAATTGCGGCAGATATTTTCTCGCGCGGCGCTGGAAGAGACCGACCACTTGGCGTGGACTCATCAGCGGATTTCGGAGCTTGGGGGCCGCACCAGCGTCTTGAACCCGCTGTGGTACTCGGGCGCTTTTGCTATCGGCCTGGTCGCTGCGCGGCTGGGCGATCGTGTAAGTCTCGGGTTCATGGCAGAAACAGAACGGCAGGTTGAACAGCACCTGCAAGAACATCTGGAGCGACTGCCTGAATCAGATGCTGCGTCACGCGTAATCGTTGAGCAGATGAAGGCCGATGAAGCTCATCATGCCCAGGCCGCGACTGATAGCGGCGCGTCTACGCTTCCTTTCCCGGCGCGGTGGGCGATGCGCTTTGCTGCGAAGCTGATGACGAAGACTGCGCACTATCTTTAGGTTGCAGCGGATCGTCGAGTATTTGGACTGAGTGCGTGATCCGAGCCGTCTTGCTCAGCATCGCGGTGGCTGAGCAATATTTTTCGTGCGACAGCTGGACTGCGCGTTCAACTGCTTGGTGATTGAGCGCACGTCCGCGGACGGTGAATTGCATTTCAATGCTCGTGAAAACTTTGGGATCATCAGACGAGCGCTCAGCTACTAATTCCACTTCGCATCCGTGGATCGCGTGGCGTCCACGTTGCAGGATCAAAACAACGTCATAGGCAGCGCAGCCTCCGGTGCCCGCAAGAACCAATTCCATTGGCCGCGGCGCCAGATTGCGCCCTCCACCATCGGGCGCGCCATCCATCGCCGCTAAGTGCCCGCTGCCGGTTTCGGCAAGAAAACTCATGCCGTCACCTGTCCATCGAACGGAGCACTTCAATCAAGACTCCTTCGCTTGTGGCGACGCAACAGTCAAGGAGGCTGCCATGGCGCAGCCTAATATATTGTTTTAATTAGAAATTAATAGACATTATAAAAACCAATGGTGGTCATTGGCAATACTTTCTTGCACTGCACCAATGGTTTAAGCATACTGCGGGCTTGTCTCCTCCACCCCTAAGGTGGTTTCGGCCCAGACCTTGGTCTGGGCCGCTTTTTTTGGTCGCCTTGCGTTGCAACCCTTCAAACGAATAGAATCGAGGGTTCGGCTCCGCCAATCTAGCACTCAATGAAAACGTTTTCTGCAAAACATCTCGAAGTCAAACGTGACTGGCTTCTGGTCGATGGCAACGACAAAGTTCTCGGTCGCCTCGCCAGCCAGATAGCGTTGCGTCTGCGCGGCAAGCACAAGCCGGAGTACACGCCTCACGTCGACACCGGCGATTACATCATTGTCGTCAACTCGGCGAACCTGCGTATGACCGGCAATAAGGCCGAAGACAAAACTTATTATCGTCATAGCGGGTATCCCGGCGGCGTATACGAAACGAATTTCAAGAAAATGCAGGAGCGTTTCCCAGGCCGCGCATTGCATCTTGCAGTGCGTGGCATGCTGCCCAAAGGGCCGCTTGGATACGCGATGTTGAAGAAACTGAAAATTTACGCGACTGGCGAACACCCGCACACGGCGCAGCAACCTAAAGCGCTCGAAATCTGATGATTGGCGCAGGTCTACAACGACGATTGGCTTGGTAAATACATGATCGGCAACTACAACTATGGAACCGGCCGCCGCAAAAGCTCGGTGGCTCGGGTTTTTTTGAAGCGTGGCAGCGGCGCAATTGTGATCAACGGTCGTTCAATAGACGATTATTTCCATCGTGAAACAGGTCGCATGATTGCGCGGCAGCCGCTGGCACTGACCAACCATTCGGATACCTTCGATATCCAGGTCAATGTCTCTGGTGGTGGGGAATCCGGGCAGGCGGGTGCGGTGCGCCATGGAATTACCCGCGCGCTGATCGATTACGATGAAACTCTGAAACCAGCACTTTCTGGCGCAGGGCTCGTGACGCGCGATGCGCGCGAAGTTGAACGCAAGAAGGTCGGCTTCCGCAAGGCGCGCCGCCGCAAGCAGTTCTCGAAACGATAGATCGCCCTACACCCCAAAACGCGGCACGCGTTTTGGGGATTCATTCGCGATCAGGCCGCTTACGACGCAATCTGCGTCAGCGTGCGACATATACTCAAAGCGAACACTTGGCCGCCAGCCGATCGTCGATAGGTACTCCGCCATAAATGGCTTTGGCCTAACCTCGTTTGACTCAGGCCTTGGCAGGAGGCCTGGTTTGCAGCATCTCGCTTCACCCCGATGAGACGTAAAAGCTGGTTGCGAAGCAGTTCGGCAAGCGTGCCGAAAGTGGCGGTGCGAACGCAGTTGCCCTGGCGCATTCGCGCCGTTCTCTTTGTCGCGATGGTCTCGATTGTTGCAGCAATCGTTGCTTCAGCGGTGGTGGCGTATCACTACAGCAGGCAACCGGCGCAGGAGCCGCTTGGCGCGGCGGCTGTAGATATCGACAAGATTCGTGAAGAAGCCAGGCAGGCCGTGGCTGATCGGGATCGCAAAGTCGCGCACGCTGTGCAGCTGGAGAATCAACTCCAAATCGACCGGGCCGCGCAGGAGCAGGTGCAGAACCAGCTTAAAGCGCTCGAGAACGAAAACGCCCGGCTCAAAGAAGATTTGTCATTTTTTGAAAGCCTGCTTCCGACGCCTGCGAATGCGAAAGGTGTGGTGATTCGAAGTTTTCGGTTGCAGGCGCTTAATGATGGCGGTCGCGAGACGGGCCGCGAGGTTGTGCGTACGGCGGCCAGCGGGGCTGCCGCGGAGCCGCAGGCGCTGCGATATCGGCTTCTAGTGCAGCAGAGCGGCCGCCCGGAGCGTGATTTCGTTGGGCTGGTATCGCTGACAATCAGCCTGCAGCAGGGCGGACGACCGTGGATCCTGCAGTTGCCTGACGCAGCCGTACCTGAAGCGGGTCCCGCGCCGTTGTCGTTTCGGCACTACCAGCGAGTCGAAGGAACGTTCGAACTTCCGGAAGGCGCAGTGGTTCGATCGGTTCAGGTGAAGATCCAGGCGAACGGCGAAGTGCGGGCGCAGCAGACTTTCACAATGTGAGGTAACGATGTTCGGCAACAAACTGGCACCACCGAAGACCATCGGCACCCTGATCGGCACTGGCACCACGATCGAAGGGAATCTTTCCTACACCGGTGGGCTGCGCATCGACGGGACGGTGAAGGGCGACGTGCGATGCGCGAACTCCGATGCCTGCATTGTGGTCGTAAGTGAGATGGGTCATATCGAAGGCGAGGTTCATGCCGCGCACCTGGTGGTCTCGGGGCGCATCACGGGCCCCGTGCACATCAGCGAGCTTTTGGAACTTCAGCCGAAGGCGCACATCACAGGGGACGTGCACTATCGGGCAATCGAGATTCACCAGGGCGCAGTGGTCGAGGGACGTTTGATCTACCAGTCGTCGGACAAGCGGCCGGCTACATTGAAATTGGCTGCGGGCGGCGCCATTTCAGAGACTTGAAACCTTGGTGCGGCGCCTATACTGGGTTTGAGTTGAGAGCTAATTTGTGGTGCCTTTCAAATTGATTGGAGTAACGGATGAACGCTGTAGCCGAGATGCCGGCCCCTTTGGTCTTTACGGATGCTGCTGCGTCCAAAGTGAAAAGCTTGATCGAGGAGGAAGGCAACACTGACCTCAAGCTGCGAGTGTTCGTGCAGGGGGGCGGCTGTTCCGGATTTCAGTACGGTTTCACGTTCGACGAGGTCGTCAATGAGGACGATGCAACGATGGAAAAAGACGGCGTGATGCTGTTGATCGATTCAATGAGCTATCAGTATTTGGTCGGTGCCGAGATCGATTACAAGGAAGATCTGGAAGGTGCGCAGTTCGTCATCAAGAATCCGAATGCGACCACAACGTGTGGCTGCGGGTCCTCGTTCTCAGCATGATGTTTTGCACTGACAAAAAGGCGCCTCGCGGCGCCTTTTTTTCGTCTGCAGCTACTTAGCTGGATAAAGCGCGCCCAGGACCCTGCCGCCTCGCGCTCCTGTGACGCTTGGGACGTTTCCGTTGAGCCGGGTGACGTGCGCATGGGCAAGCCACGCAAACGCCAACGCCTCGACATGATCAGGCTCGACGCCGACCTCTGATGACGAGATAACCTGCCGCGGCGCGCATTCGTCTGCGAGCATTCGCCGCAACGTCAGATTACGCGTTCCACCTCCGCACAAGACCACGTCGACCGCTTGCGGGAACCACCGATTGATGGCCGAAGCGACCACGACGCAGGTGAGGCGCGCCAACGTTGCAAGCACAACCTCGGGTTTGGGTGGTCGCTTGTTCAGATGGGTTGCCTGACCCATTGCGCGACTCAGCCACTCTGAAGAAAAGAGCTCTCGCCCTGTGCTCTTCGGCGGCGCTGCCCGGAAAAAAGGTTCGGCGAGCATCACCTCAAGCAACTGGGCATCGTGTTCGACCGAGCCCGCTATCGCGCCGTCGCGATCAAATGGAAGGCCGAAATGCTGCTGTGTCCAGAAATCGAGCAGCAAGTTGGCCGGTCCGCAATCGAAGCCAATGACTTCGTCTTCGCGCGCGCGGGTGCCGGGTAGCCCGGTCAGGTTACTTATGCCACCCAGATTGATCACAGCACGGGGTTGTGCAACGCCAAACGCTGCCACATGAAATAGCGACGCCAGTGGCGCGCCATGGCCACCCGCCGCAATGTCGCGGCTCCGGAAGTCGGCAACCACGTCGATGCCGGTCAACTCGGCCAGCCACGCTGGTGCGTTCAGTTGTGTACTGAAGCCAAGTTGAGGGCGATGGCGCACGGTCTGACCGTGAGCGCCAATGGCTCGTACCGACGCGCGCGCCACCCCGGACGTTTGCAGCAGCGCGTCGACACCGGTGGCGTAGACGTGCGCAAGCTCACGCGCTGCTGAGCCGGCGCGCTCGATCTCATCAAGGCCTGATGCACAGAGTCCCGCCAGCTTGGTGCGTAGTGCTTCGGAGAAAGGTTGATATCGATGTGCCAGCGTCACCGGAGGAGACGCCGAACAATCGGCAAGCACCGCGTCAACGCCATCCAGGCTGGTGCCCGACATCAAGCCGACATACAGCGACGCGTCGTCGGCCTGCGCGGTCATCCGCAGGAGTTAGCGCGGGCGGTCGAAGGCGATGCTGACGCGGCCCAGCAGCGCAAGCTGTTCGCGCAGTGGCTCTGAATGAGCGGCAAAACTCGCGAGCTGCGTGGCCGCCAGCGGTTGCGCCGAGGGGAGTTCTGCAGTCAGCGGATTGATCTGCAGATCGTGCACCTTCAACTCGAAGTGCAGATGCGGCCCGGTCGCCCAGCCGGTCATGCCAACGCCCCCAACGACGTCGCTTTGCGCGATTCGAAGCCCTTGCCT
>Ga0136634_10000678_pt1 | contig 14159 bp, 9 predicted proteins | sample AntDrymUQ8332106_2_FD_104654 | JGI IMG/M metagenome (GOLD analysis project Ga0136634, IMG submission 104654) | Polar desert sand microbial communities from Dry Valleys, Antarctica - metaG UQ833 (21.06) | ecosystem: Environmental > Terrestrial > Soil > Desert | place: Antarctica: Dry Valley... | reverse complement strand
CTCGCGCGACCCTTACAACATCACCCGGGCGAGCGGCTTGCGCATCCTCGCCGACAGAGGCGATGGATGGCGGCTGCTCGCGGTGCCCTCGGTGTTCGAGATGGGCCTCAACGATTGCCGCTGGGTGTACCGGTTCGTCGATGGGGCGATCAGCGTCCACGCCATAACCTCCGGCGAGGACGCGGGGATGCAGTGGCGGATCGCCGTTGAGGGCGCACCGTGCCGCTTCTTGATCTACGGCCATCTCGTCATGGGCGAGCACGAGTTCCGCCATCCCGCCCGCGTCGCGATCGACGCCGCCGCGCAGCGCTTCAGCTTTCGCCCCGATGCGGACTGGCTGTGGGGACAGCATTACCCTGAAGCCGTTTATCACCTCGTCACAAGCACCCCTGACGCGGTCGAGGCCATTGGCGGCGGCGAGCTGCTTTATGATGAGGCGCCGCCGCCAGGTGTGGAGGCGTATGCCGCGATCAGAACCGGCCCGGTGAACGCGCTGTCCTTTGCCGTGGTGGGATCGTTGACGCACCCCGGGCAAGCCGAAAGTCTCGCCGCGAAATATGCGCGCGGCGTCGCGGCCGAACCGATGCTGGAGCGCGCCGGCGCGTTTTGGAGCCGCGTGACCGGAAACGCCCGGTTCGCGCCGAGCGATCCCGCGCTTGCGGCCCACGACACGATCTTCCCCTGGTTCGCGCAGAACGCGATGGTGCATCTCACCGTGCCACGCGGGCTGGAGCAATATTCGGCGGCGGCCTGGGGTACGCGCGATGTCTGCCAGGGTCCGCTGGAATTGCTGCTGCCGCTCGGCCATCACCAGCCGGTGAAGGACATCTTGCGCATCGTCTTCGCGCAGCAATACGAGACCGCGGGCGATTGGCCGCAATGGTTCATGCTGGAGCCTTACGCGCAGGTTCGCGACCGGCATAGCCACGGCGATGTGATCGTGTGGCCGCTGAAAGCGCTTTGCGACTACATCGAGGCTACGGACGATCTGACGTTCCTGGCCGAGCCGCTTCCCTGGCGGCAGGACAATTTCGCCAAGACGGCCCACCAGTCGCCGGTCTCGGTTCACGTCGAAAAGCTGCTTGCCACCGTTCGTGAGCGGTTCATCCCCGGCACGCAACTCATCCGCTATGGGCTCGGCGATTGGAACGACGCCCTGCAGCCCGCCGACCCGGCCATGCGCGACTGGATGGTGAGCAGTTGGACGGCCGCGCTGCTGTATCAGCAAGTCAGCCGCTACACCAAGATCCTGCGGCGCGCGCAGCAAACGCAGCAAGCCGATGACCTTGCCGCTCTTGCGGAGCGGATGCGCGCGGATTTCCACCGCTTTTTGATGCCGGACGGCATCGTGGCGGGCTACGCGCTCTTCAAGCCGGGCGGCGACCAGCCGGAATGGCTGCTGCACCCCCGCGACACGCGCACGAAGGTGGGCTACTCCCTCATCGCGATGACCCGCGCCATCATCGCCGGGCTGTTCACGCCCAAGCAGGCCGGGCATCACCTCCGCCTTATCCGCGAACATCTGCTCTTCCCGGACGGCGCGCGCCTCATGGACAAACCCGTTGCATATCGCGGCGGCCTGGAAACCAATTTCCGCAGGGCCGAGTCCGCCTCGTTCTTCGGGCGCGAGATCGGTCTGATGTACGCCCATTCGCATTTGCGCTATTGCGACGCCATGCGCTTGCTGGGCGAGACCGAGGCCGTCCGCGCCGGCCTGCGGCTCGTCAACCCGATAACCGTGACCGAAGATCTCGCGCATGCCTCCCTGCGGCAGCGCAACGCCTTCTTCAGCAGCAGCGACGCCGCGTTCCGCGACCGCGAGCAGGCGAGCGCGGAATGGTCGCGCGTTGCCTCCGGGACCGTGGCAGTGGATGGCGGCTGGCGCGTTTATTCGAGCGGCGCCGGCATCTTCACGCGTCTTGCCTTGAACCTGCTTAAGGACCTGCAGGCGCGCTAAATTGGTCCGCACTGCCGCGCTGTGTCATTTCGCTCGCACATAAATACGCTATGCCGTCGCATTAACAACAAGTGAACCACCGCTCTTCCGTTTACGGTTGCGTATATGCTATCTACGCCGGGCCTAGCTAACCACTCCCGAAAATAGAGGCACCATTGGTCAAATGCTGCAACAACCACCTTCGCCAGCGTGATTGGCAATAACCCTAGGCGAAATGATTAGAATGGTCGCGTTGGTGTACGTCTTTCAGGCGGACGGGCGATTCTTACGTCCATGACAATTCCTAAACATTCGGCCGCCGCGGCCCATTCGGGCGCGGGCTTCTGGACGCTTACGCTTGGCTCTGTCGGCGTCGTCTATGGGGATATCGGCACGAGCCCACTCTACGCGCTGAAAGAGTCGCTCACCGCGGCCACCGGGGGCGGCTCTCTCACGCAGGACATGGTCTTCGGGGTCGTATCGCTGATCCTGTGGGCGCTGATCTTGATCGTCTCGATCAAATACGTCGTGCTCGTTCTGCGCGCCGACAACAACGGCGAGGGCGGCACATTATCGCTCATCACACTTGTCCAGCGCGCGATGGGCCAAAACACCGGGGCCGTCATTCTGCTCGGCATGGTGGGAGCCTCGCTCTTTTACGGTGATGCCATCATTACGCCGGCGATCTCGGTGCTTTCGGCCGTCGAAGGCCTCAAATTGGTCACGCCGACGTTCGAGCCCTATGTCGTGCCGCTCAGCCTTGTGATCCTAATCGGCATTTTCGCCGTGCAGAATTTCGGTACAGGTCGCGTGGCCACCTATTTTGGGCCTATCACGGCGGTCTGGTTCCTGATGATGGCGATCGGCGGCCTGGTACACATTTCGGACTACCCAGGCATACTCGGCGCGTTCAGCCCCACTTACGGCATCAGTTTTCTCCTCAACCACGGAACAGCGGGACTGTTCGCACTCGGCGCGGTGTTCCTGGCCGTTACGGGCGCGGAGGCGCTTTACGCGGATATGGGCCATTTCGGCCGCAAGCCTATCCGGACCGCATGGTTCGGCCTGATATTCCCGGCTTTGGCGATCAACTATTTGGGCCAGGGCGCAATGCTCATTGGAGAACCTGAAAGGCTCAAAAACCCATTTTTCCTGCTGTATCCGGATTGGGCTCTCCTGCCCATGGTGATCCTCGCAACGGTTGCGACCATCATCGCGAGCCAGGCCGTGATTTCGGGCGCATTCTCGATTACACAGCAGGCGATGCAGCTTGGTCTGCTCCCACGCTTCCGCGTGCTGCGCACCTCGGAAACGGAAAAAGGACAAATCTATATCCCGCGCATCAACTGGCTGCTGCTGGCAGCGGTGATTCTGCTTGTCATTCTTTTTCGCGATTCGAGTTCGCTCGCGGCGGCTTATGGCATCGCGGTGACCGGTGACATGGTGGTTACCGCAACACTGCTCTTCATTGTCGCTTGGAAGGTCTGGAAATGGTCGCCGTTCGTTGCCGCGCTGGTTGTCGCGCCATTCTTCCTCATAGATCTTATCTTTCTCGCCGCCAATGCGCTGAAAATTCCGGAAGGCGGATGGCTTCCGCTGCTGGTCGGGAGCGGGTTGTTCACCCTTATGCTGACCTGGCGTAAGGGCTCACGGCTTTTGAACGAAAAAACGCATGCAGGCGGTGTATCGCTTGCGGATTTCATGCGCATGGCGGAGAACGGCTCGGTGCAGCGGGTGCCGGGAACGGCGCTGTTTCTGACCGGAAACTCTGGCGACGTGCCGGCAGCGCTTCTTCACAACCTGAAGCACAACATGGTGCTGCACAAGATCAACTATATCGTGACCGTGGAAACGGAGGACATTCCACGTCTCGACGAAAAAGACCGGCTTACGATCGAGAAGCTGTCGGAGTCGTTTTCACGGGTGACTGTCCGCTTCGGATTCATGGAGAGTCCTGACGTGCCCAAAGCGCTCGCGTCGGCCGGTTTCGAGGTGATGAAAATCTCCTTCTTCCTGTCGCGACGCGCCTTGCGGCCGGATGCGCATTCGGGGATGCCGTTTTGGCAGGATCATGTCTTCATCTCGCTTGCGCGCTCCGCGAGCGACATCTCGAGCCATTTCTGCATCCCTGAGAGCCGCGCCGTCGAGGTCGGCACGCAAATCGCGGTCTGAGCATGTGGACGAGAACTGAGCGGCACAACGAGAGACAAACACGCACTCGGCTTCCTGGCCAAGGGCGCTGAAACCGCAGGTCGAGTCGCCAAGAGCAAGCCAGCCATGCCGCGGGAGACGATTGTAGCGAAGGCCTCGCCGCCAGATATGCTGAGAGCGCAAGGACTGGCGCCAAGCAAGGGACAAGCAAACGATGTCTGGCATTCATCATGTGACCGCGATCGCGGGGAACGCGGCGCAAAACCTGGATTTCTTCACACGCATATTGGGCCTCCGCTTCGTCAAGAGGACCGTTAATTTCGACGACCCCGGCACCTATCACCTCTATTATGGCGACGAGGCGGGCCGCCCCGGCAGCATCCTTACCTTCTTTCCCTGGGAGCACGCGGCGCCGGGACGCAGCGGCGTCGGGCTGACACAGCAGACCACATTCCACATCCCGGCGCGCTCGGTGGGCTATTGGACCCATCGCCTCATCGAAAAGGGCGTGAACCACGAACCGTTCGGCACGCGCTTCGGCCAGTCCGTGCTGGGCTTTAGCGATGCGGACGGCATGGGTTTCGCCTTGGTGGGCGTGGAGGGCGCCGAAGCCGAGCCCGCGTGGAGCGACGGCGACATTCCCGTCGAGCACGCGATACGCGGTTTCCACGGCGTCACCTTGCTGCTGAGCGAAGCCGCGCCAACGGCTGCCATCCTCACCGATGGGCTTGGCTTTGCGGAGGTCGGCCGCGACGACGGCCTCATTCGCTTCAGCGCGGCGGAGAGCCTCGGCGGGATCGTCGATATACGCGAGGCGGGCGGCTTCCTCGCGGGCCGTATGGGACGCGGCTCCGTGCATCACATCGCGTTTCGCGCCGCCGACGATGCCGAGCAGGCCGCGATGGCCAAGCGGTTGGTCGAGCGCCAGGGCATGCAGGTCACTGAGCAGAAGGACCGGCAGTATTTCCGCTCGATCTACTTCCGCGAGCCGGGCGGCATCCTGTTCGAGATCGCCACCGACATCCCCGGCTTTGCCGTGGATGAGCCGGTCGCCACGCTCGGCGCGACGCTGAAGCTTCCCGCTTTTCTCGAGCCAAGCCGCCGCGAGATCGAGGCCGTGCTGCCGCCGCTGGAGAGGGGCGCTTGAGGGAGGCGCCGCTCACTTTCGTTCAGCGTTTCGAGCCGGCGTCTGGCCCAAAAGCGCCCGCGCTTCTGTTGCTGCATGGAACCGGGGGTGACGAGAACGACCCGGCCGCCAACGCCCGCAAATGAGTCTCGCGCTTTAAAAGCCCCTCCTTATCCCAATCACGAGCTGCTGCGCATAGCGTCCGTCACCTGCGGTAGGCTGTGCAACATGCCGAACAGTCACGCCACACCGGCATCCATCATGGCGGCCTTCGTTGCAATGGCGCGGACGCCGCAGCCGCCCGAGGCTGACCGCCAACGGCGACAGGTTGAGCCTTTCGGCTGCGCGGCCGACATGCCGCTCTTCGAGCACGGCCTCGAACAGGGTCAGAAGAGTGAGGTCAGTGCGCGATAGATCACTTTGCTTCAGCATATATCTGAGATCATACCATTGGATTCATCGGAGTCCGCATGCGATTTCCGCACGTGAAGCAAGCGGGGACGACTGCCGTCCTCGCACTCACCACGCAGTTCTGGAGATTTGCATGCCATCGTTTTTTGACTGGGCGGCCGGTGCGCGAGGCACGGCAGCCATGACTCGTGAAGCCTTTGTGGAAATGGAGTCGCAAGCCGGACGCTGCTTGCCCCGCGGCAATGCCGGCGTCCACACCCTGAACGCAGCCCAGGGAAGCGTCTTTCTTGGACAGCCTGCGAACCCGGCGCCGATCCCGCCCGCCGAAGCGCTGGCCGTCGTCGACTTTTGGCGCGCAGCGGGACCAAGCCGCTGGTTCGCCAAGGACCCCAGCTTCGACCGCAGCTTCCGCGAGCAATTCCTGTCCTTGCACGAGGCGGCCGCGCGCGGCGAACTTTCCGGCTGGATAGCGACGCCGAACGCGGCCCTGGCGCTGCTGCTGCTGCTCGACCAATTTCCGCGCAACGCTTTTCGCGGGACGCCGCGCATGTACGCCACCGACAAGATGGCGCGGCACGCCGCGGCGGCTGCCATCGATGCCGGCCACGACCGGGCGGTGGAGACGCAGATGCGGCTTTTCTTCTGCCTTCCGTTCGGCCATTCGGAAGATGCCGCCGACCAGGACCACTCGGTTGCGCTTGCGCAAAGCCTCGCGGAGCCAAATCCTTCGCATGCCAAACGTCACCGCGATATCATCCGCCGCTTTGGTCGCTTCCCGCATCGCAACCCGATCCTCGGGCGGACGATGACCAAGGAAGAACAGCAATATCTCGATGAAGGCGGGTACGCCGGTTAGGCGATCCGCTGTGCGGCAATGCTGAACGAAGCGCGATTGCCGATGGCTGAGGGACCCCACGGACGAGGCGCGCCGATCGTATCCGGGCCAGGCTCGCCGGCGGTTGCCGCCGTGGGAACGTCCTTGGTCATTCACGAATGGACGGGTTCCGGTCCCGCCTGGATGCATATCCACCAAGCGGACGACCCGCCGGCGCCAGGCCGGCGGGGAATTGCGCACCGTGGCCGCCCCGCGATGCGCGCCGCCGCTTGACGGATTGTCACACATTCATGTTACCGGCTTTGCGCGGGAACAGGGCCTTTTTGCTCTCTTCCGCAATGCAATGTCCTCGTGCACACTGATACAGGGCGCGCTTCCAACGCCGCCAGCCCAACCATGGCTTCATCGAAACGATAATTTCGCATTGGCAAGGTAAGCTAGGGGCACCACGCTTCCTTGCTCTGGGCGCGGAAAGCGCGACATGTAATTTTCCACCGCGAGACAGCTCACCTTGACGGAATTGGTTTTGCAAGCGGACATCGAGCTCCCTGACGAGACAGGGGACAAAGACTTGCCGTTGCGCGACGACATCCGCCTGCTCGGGCGTCTGCTCGGCGACACCGTGCGGGCGCAGGAGGGCGAGGCGGTGTTCGAGCTTGTCGAGCGCATCCGCCAGACCGCGGTACGTTTTCACCGCGATGAGGACGAGGGCGCGCGCTCCGAGCTCGACACCATCCTCACCAGCCTGTCGCGCGGTCCGGCCATGCAGATCATCCGCGCCTTCAGCTATTTTTCGCATCTGGCCAACATCGCCGAGGATCAGCACCACGTCCGGCGCACGCGCGCCCATGCCGTCGCGGGATCCGCGCCGCGCGAGGGAACCCTGGGATCCGCGCTCCGGAAAATCCCCGAGGCAGGGCTGACCCGCGCCGATCTGCAAACCTTCTTTGCCTCGGCCTTCATCTGCCCCGTGCTCACCGCACATCCGACGGAGGTGCGGCGCAAGAGCACCCTCGATCGCGAACGCGAGATCGCCGAGCTGCTCGCCTATCGCGACCGCACGCGCCTAACGCCGGATGAGGAGCTGGAGGCCGAGGAGCGGTTGCGGCGGGCGATCTTGACGCTGTGGCAGACGCGCATCGTTCGCGAGACGCGGCTGAAGGTCATCGACGAGGTCGCGAACGGTCTGTCCTATTACGACTACACCTTCCTCAACGAGCTGCCGCGCCTGTATTGCGAGCTCGAGGACGCCCTGGCCGCGGCAGATGCTTCCTGGAGGAATGTCGAGCTGGCCTCCTTCTTCCGCATCGGCAGCTGGATCGGCGGCGACCGGGACGGAAACCCGTTCGTCACCGCAGACGCCTTGCACCAGGCCTTGCGCCGGCAGAGCGAGCGCGGCATCGCCTTTTATCTCGAGGAGCTGCACGCGCTGGGCGGCGAGCTGCCGCTGCATTTGCGGCTGGTGAGCGTATCCGACGAGGTCATGCTCCTCGCCCAGCGCTCGCCCGACCGCTCGCCGCATCGCCAGGACGAGCCCTACCGCCGGGCGATCTCCGGCCTCTACGCCCGTCTCGCCGCGACTTGCCGCGAACTCGGTCTTCCCGCCGCGCGCCGGCAAACGGAAGACGCACCCTCTTACGCCACTGCGCAAGCCTTCCTGGACGATCTGACCCTGCTGCAGCGGTCGCTGGAAGCCAACGGCTCGGCCGTGCTCGCGCGCGGGCGCTTGCGGCGCTTGCGGCGCGCCGTCGATGTGTTCGGCTTTCATCTGGCCGGCCTCGATCTGCGGCAGAATTCGGACGTTCACGCGCGCGTCGTGGCCGAGCTCCTGGAGAAGACGCGCCCTGGCGCCGCCTATGCCGGCTGCGATGAGGCGGCCCGGATCGCGATGCTTCTTGAGGAGATCGCCACGCCGCGTCTGCTCGCCTCGCCCTATCTCGATTACACGCCCGAGACCGCGTCGGAACTGACAATCCTGCGCGAGGCGGCGGCGGCGCACCGCCGCTACGGCCCGGCCTCGGTGCCGAACTACGTTATTTCCAAGGCGGATGCGGTTTCGGACGTGCTGGAAGTCGTGCTTTTGGCGAAGGAGGTGGGCCTCATGCGGCCCGACGACGGCGCGCTGGCGCTCAACGTCGTGCCGCTCTTCGAGACCATCGCGGATTTGCGCGCAGCGGGCCGCATCATGGATGCCCTGCTGGCGCTGCCGGCTTATGCGCGTTTGCTGAAAAGCCGCGACGGGCTGCAGGAGGTGATGCTCGGCTATTCCGATAGCAACAAGGACGGCGGCTATTTCACCTCCGGCTGGGAGCTTTATAAGGCGGAGATCGAACTCGTGGAGGTGTTCGCCCGCCACGATGTGCGGCTGCGGCTGTTTCACGGCCGTGGCGGCTCGGTCGGGCGGGGCGGCGGGCCGAGCTATCAGGCGATCCTGGCGCAACCCGCCGGCGCCGTGCAAGGCGCGATCCGCATCACCGAGCAGGGCGAGGTGATCGCCGGCAAATACTCCAACCCGGAGCTTGGCCGGCGCAATCTGGAAACGCTGGTCGCCGCGACGCTCGAGGCAACGCTGCTGCATGCCGGCGACCCGGCGCCGCGCCAGGACTATCTGAGCGCGATGGATGCGCTTTCGAGCCATGCTTACCGGGCCTATCGCAGCCTGGTCTATGAGACCGAAGGTTTCGAGCGCTATTTCTGGGAATCGACGGTGATCGCCGAGATCGCCGATCTCAACATCGGCAGCCGTCCGGCCTCGCGCACCAACTCGCGCCGCATCGAGGATTTGCGCGCTATCCCCTGGGTGTTCGGCTGGGCGCAATGCCGGCTGATGCTGCCCGGCTGGTACGGCTTTGGCTCGGCGGTCGAGGCGTTCCGCGCCGAGCGCGGCGAGGCCGGCATGGCGCTGCTGCGCGAGATGGCGCAGGAATGGCCGTTCTTCCGCACGCTGCTGTCGAACATGGACATGGTGCTCGCCAAGAGCGATATCGCCATCGCGTCGCGTTACGCCGAGCTGGTCGAGGACAAGGCGCTCCGCGATGCGATTTTTCCGCTGCTGCGCCGCGAGTGGCAGGCGTCCATCGCCATGCTGCTCGCGGTGACGGGCCAGAAAGCGCTGCTGGACAACAACCCGCTGCTGGCGCGCTCGATCCGCCACCGCTTTCCGTATCTCGACCCGCTCAACCACCTCCAGGTCGAACTGCTCAAGCGCCACCGGGCTGGCGACGCCGACCAGCGCGTGCTGCAGGGCATCCACCTCACGATCAACGGCGTGGCCGCGGGGCTGCGCAATAGCGGCTAGCCCCACGTGCGCCCGCCCGGGTTGACAAGCGCGGGCATGGACTGTCTTGGCGGAACATGCGCCCGCAGCGGCGACAAGCGGCGTCGTTAGCCTTTGGGCGTGAAGAATGGCGCCGGAACCAGAAGGCGGTTCTCTTGCGCGCTCAGGAATCCCGCTTTCGTGCTTTCCGCGCGGTATGCGGACCAAGCGGGATCATTCTCCATGGCCTTGCGTTTGGCCGCGCGGTCGGCCGCGCTTTCGTAGCTCCAGATATGTGTGAAGGTGTTGATCGGCCCCGTCTCCGTGACGAGGTAAGCCAGCGGCGCGCCGAGATGCCGGGTCTGAACCGGCCAGCCCTGCTTTTCATACAGCTCCAGGTGGGCTTTCAGTGTTCCGGGTTTGACGGTGTAGGTGCGCATGTCGAAAAGCATGATCGTCGTCCTCTCATTTGTGGCAGCGAAATGAACCTCACACAGGCGGCTTAAAGCGGCCGTCGATGGCGGTCCAGCCGGCATCGGCGAACAGGGTCGCGCCGGTGACGTAGCTGGCCGCGTCGGAGGCCAGGAACACCACCGGTCCAGCCATCTCGGACGGGTCGGCCCAGCGGTTGAGTGCGCAGCGCTCGGCATAGGCGGCCTTCCATTCAGGCTTCGATGTGATCGGTGCGGTGAGCGGCGTGGCGATGATGCCTGGCGCCAGCGCGTTGACGCGCACGCCGCTCTCGCCAAACTCCACCGCGAGGCCGCGTGTGAATTGCGATAGCGCCGCCTTGGTCGCGGCATAGACGCTTTGCCCCGGCTCGACATTCACGGCGCGCATCGACGACATCAAAATGATACTGCCGCGCTTGCGCTCGACCATGTGCCGGCCGACCGCGCGCGCCAGTTTGAATGTGCCCTTGAGGTTGAGATCGAGGACGCGGTCGATCTCCTCGTCCGAATAGTTCAGGAAGCGCTTGCGGATGTTGACCGCGGGGGTGGCCAGCAAGATGTCGATCGCGCCGAACTGGCCGATGGCGTTTTGGACGACCCTGTCCACGGCGACGCCATCGCGTATGTCGAGCCCGAAGGCGACGGCGCGCCCGCCGCTCTCAGTGATCCCCGCGGCCGTCTGCTGCGCGCCTTCCGCGTTGACGTCGGCGACCGCGCAGGAGGCGCCGTGAGCGGCGAGCCCGAAGCACGCGGCCTGGCCAATCCCGGACCCGCCCCCCACGACGAGCGCCACGCGGCCTGTGAGGTCGAACATGCGGGCATAGTTGACGGCAAATGCTGCGGTCATCGCGATCACTCCGCGGAAAGTTTCGTCATGGCACTGCTGGAGGCAGGTTCCGGCGGCGTGTCCTTGCGAAACAGCAGCCGCCAGAGCCGGACCAAGGCGTAAGCGAGCATCAGGCCGCTCGAGATCGGCATGGACGCGGTCCAGTAAATGCGCGGCAGGGCAAAGGTGGGCGAGGTGTCATTGGCGAGCACCGCGAACAGAGCGCCGTAATAGGTCAGTATGCTTGTCATACCTAGATCTCTGGCCAATGCCGCGACAGATCGCGCGATGGTTGCCGATCTTGCTTGTTCGTCAATGGTCGCGCAATGATGAGTATGGCTATGGCGCCTAGTCCTGCGACGGCCAGGATAATCCATGGCGGACGCCCGGCCTCGCTCAGAACAACGTGCACCTATCACTCCACATGAAGTGCGTCAGGGTATCGAGACGCGCTCAATGCGAGGTTAAGGCTGTGCCCTGGAACCGAGCATTTAATCCGGAGGGTTTGGATCGGCGCCGTCTTGCAGCCGCTTGATGCGCTCCGCCTTCACGTCGCTGGGCTCCCGCAGCAGGAAGGCGAGGCCACATGCCAGCACTGCGAACCCGGACAGCATCGCGAACGCGCCGGTATAGCCCCCTATTAGCACCATAGCCCCTGCCGCCACGTTGCTGAGGGAGCCGCCCACCCCTTGCACGGTGCCGAGCACACCGCGGCTCATGCTGTAGCGCCCCGAGCCGACCACGAGATCGGCCAGCATCAAGGGAATAAGCACGTCCCAGATGCCCCCAGCAATGCCGTCGAGGATTTGCGCCGCGACGAGCAAGAAGGCGTTGTCGAAAAACGCGAAGGCGGCGCCGCGCAAGGCGAGCGCGAGACAGGCCGCGGCCAGCAGCGATCGCAGCCCCCAAACCTCGGCCTTTCGCCCCACGAGGACCGCGACCGGGATCGTGACCAGCTGGGCGACGATGATGCAAGCGGACACGAGCGCGGTCTCGAAACCGGGGTGGGCGAGTGCGAGCTTCTGACCGACCAGGGGCAGCATGGACGCATTGGCGAAGTGGAACGTCGCCGCGATCAACGACAGAATGAGCAGCGGCCTGTTCTGTGTGAGAAAGGTCCATAAGCCTTGGGGTGCTCGCACGGCTTGGCCAGGGGCAAAGCCGCGGGCGCGCTCGTGATCGATGGCCCGCGCCGGAATGGTCAGGATTATCGCGGCCGAAAGAACCGCGAAAAATGGGATCAGGTAAAACGTCGTCCGCTGCGACCACCACCAGCCGATGGCGCCAACCATCGCCGCGATGGTCAAATTGCCGATGCGGTCCCAAACAGCGTTGCGCGCCAGCCGGGCCGGGAAAGCGCGCTCTGAAACGAGCCCCAATGTCAGCGCCGCGACCGTCGGGGCAAAGACGCCGCCGAGCACCGCCATGACGACGTCGGCCGTGAAGACGACGGGGCCGGTCGGCTGGCGTTCGATGGCGATGGCGCATGCGGCAAGCAACGCGACGGCGCCGACGAGCAACGCACGCTTGGCGCGCATGGCGTCGATCATCGCTCCCACCGGCGTGTGCAGCGCGATGCCGATAAGCCCGCTCACCGTGAGAACGGCGCCGATCTCCGCCGGAGTCCAGCCCGCCGCCGTCACGAGAAAGACGCTGACAAAAGCGCCAAGACCGCCGCGCACATCGGCGAGGAAGAAGTTCAGAGCATCCAGCCGATGGTCGATGCTTGACGGAGACAACTGCCCGGTCCTGTCCGTTGAGAGCGCGCCTACGGTGCTGAGCGGGTAGGGCATGCTCTTTCGACTGACAGTAACGCGTTAAGTTGCTTCACGGTTCAACGCGCCAGGACGTGCTGCCAAGCGCCGGGGTTTCATCCGATCAGGCGGATCACATGAGTATCGGTCCTGCAGACCGCCACATCAGGGCAAGGAAATCGGCTTGCCGGGAGGTGCCTGTCTTCTGAAAGATGTGCTGCAGGTGCGTTCTCACCGTCTGCAAACTAACCTTCAAGCCCGCCGCGACGTCCTGCAGCGTCATGCTCGCCATCAAGGCCTGCGCGACACGCAGTTCACTCGGCGTAAGGCCGTAGAGCTTAGCAAATGCGTCTCCCGGGCGCAGCGGCAGCACACCTGGATCTTGAATGAAGATGGCAGCCCTTGCGGCGAACGGATCGGAGAAACGGCATGCGCCCACGCGCGCAACCGGCAGGACGGTCGCCAATAAGCCCACGCCCCGGCGCTCCGGAAATGCGACGGTTTTGCCGGCGGCTCGGGCTTTTGAGGCGTGATCACACACCTCGGCGAGGGCCGCTGCAAGCGCGCGAGCCGCGGCAGGGTCGATCGGGCGGAGTTTGTTGCGCAAGAGGCAAAGCGCGGCGCCGTTTTTGATTTGACTCGCGGCCGAGGCGTTCATGTGCACGACATGCCCGTCACGCGCCGCGAGCACAACCCCGACCGACAAAGCGTCGAGAACGGTTTCCAGCATCTCCACTTTCAGAGTCGAAAAATCGTGGCGCATCAGCATGGCTTTGCTCCCGTCGCTATGACTCTGCGTCTGCACCACGGTTCCCTTATCGCGATGCATTCGACCTCAATTCGGCTTTATGCCGGCTGCCCGGATCACCTTGGCCCATCTGTCGGTTTCCTCGGCGATGAGCTTTCCGAAGTCGGCGGGCGAGCCCACAAGCGTCGTGCCGCCCAGATCGGTGAGGCGCGCCTTGATCGCGGGATCGGCCAGGCCCGCATTGACCTCCCGGCTCAGTTTCTCGATGATCTCGGCCGGCGTATTCTTCGGTACGCCAACGCCGACCCATCCACTTGTCTGGTAGCCCGGCACGAACTCGCCCACGGTCGGAATGTCCGGGAACGCCGGCGAGCGAGTCGCTGTCGTCACCGCCAGCGCGCGCAGCCTACCGGCCTTGATGTGCCCAATCGATGTGAGCATGGGGTCGAAGGTGACATGCTGTTCGCCCCGAAGCAGGTCGGTCAGCATGGGTCCCGAGCCGCTATAGGGAACGTGCACCATGTCAACGCCGGTCATTATCTTGAAGAGCTCGCCCGCCATATGCTGCGGGCTGCCGTTGCCCGTGGACGCCATGTTGAGCTTGCCCGGATTGGCTTTCGCATAGGCGATGAACTCGGGAACGGTGTTGGCCGGAACCGATGGG
>Ga0136634_10000676_pt1 | contig 14167 bp, 14 predicted proteins | sample AntDrymUQ8332106_2_FD_104654 | JGI IMG/M metagenome (GOLD analysis project Ga0136634, IMG submission 104654) | Polar desert sand microbial communities from Dry Valleys, Antarctica - metaG UQ833 (21.06) | ecosystem: Environmental > Terrestrial > Soil > Desert | place: Antarctica: Dry Valley... | reverse complement strand
CGAATGCGGATCAGATCGCGATACTCGCCGAGCTCGCTTTGCAGCGCGCGCCAGCGTTGCGCCCACCACCCGGAACTCGGGGAACTAGCATCAACGCCGGGACCGGATGCAGGCACTACAGCCGCGCCTGAAGTGAGCTGCGCAAGCAGCGGCAATCCATCAACTGATGTCGCGAGCTGATCGAGCTTCAGTGCAATGCCGGTGAAGTCGACCGCTGGTGCCGCCCTCAGGCGTTCGATGTCACGCGCCAGCACACGCCGCAGTGGAACAAACCGCGCGTTGTCAGAGCGCGAGAGCCGCGCGTCCGCAGTCTGCAACGCCGCAAGTGCAGTTGCGACATTTCCGCTTAGCTGCAACTCCTGTGCGGACACTGTGATCAGCCGCTCGACTTCGACCAGCACCGCCTCATCACGCCCGCGTGAGAGATCCGAATACAGCTGCTCGAGTGCTTCGCGCTGTCCTTGTTCCTCGGCCAGCCGCGCTTCAACCAGCGCCGACTGCTGGCGCGCGGCGCGCGCTTCTGCGTCCGCACGATTGGCCGTTTCATTGGCCGTCATGACGACCTGCTGGAGCTCGCCGAGGCGCCGCGCCATTTCACGCTTGACATTCGTCAACTGCCGGTACGAGTAACCCGCAGCGACGATTGCGATGATCAATGCGAGCAGCGCAACCCATAAGAGCGCCCGCGAATTGACTTCAAACGGCGTGGCATTGAGATCACGGGCAGACATCGCCGGCCCTTCTGCAGCACGAGCTGGAGCCACAGCGTTATCCGCTTGCGCCGACGATGTTTGCAGCGGGTCTGCAGGCACGGTATACCGAACGAAATTGTGAAGGCGAAGAGCGCGCGTCTCGAGGGACGTACCGTTTGTACGGTTGCCTATCCAGCGCGAATCAATTCTAGCTTGGCGATGATCGAATCGTCGTCGAATGTGGCGTCCCAGACACGCGCGTAGCCGTTCGACGACAGTCGATCGCCGATGCGAGGATGGCACGCGACGGCAATTCCTGCGCGAAGCCAGTTTTGCCCATCGGCACCTACCTGTGCATCGAGGGCGCCCACCGCTTCGGTGCTGCTGAAGATCGTCAGCGCACAAACGCCTTGGGAGATCCAGTCTTCAAGCTGCGCCCGAGCGGCCGTGGACAATTGACGCGGGACGCGCGAGTACACCGCGACTGCATTGACCACCGCACCGCTTTCGACAAACCGCTCAGATAGCCAGTCGCGTCCGTCGGCGGCTCGCAGTAGCAGCACGTTTTGTGCTCTGCATCCGCTCGCCTGCCACGCGTTCCAGAACGACTCAGACCCCGAGCCGCCAGCGTCGGATGGCGCAATCATGATCGAGCCGGCAGCAAGCCCGAGCTCCGCTTCGACTGCGGCACGAGTCGAAGGGCCAACCGCTCCGATCAGCGTTTGCGCAGGCCAGGCGTCGTGCAGAAGCGCGCGCGTGGCACTGACCGCGGTGGCGCTAACGAATACAGCGAGCTGATATTCAGCCAATTGCCCGACAGCATTGCGCGCAGCGATGGGATCCGGCGCAGCGCCGATTTCAAAGGCAGGCCACCAGACAGTCTCGTGTCCCTGCTCGAGAACACGGTCGAACAGGCGATGCCCCGCGTGAGCCGGACGCGTGACGATGACAATCATCGAAGCAAGCGCCGCCTACAGCAAGGGTGTGCCGAGCAAACGCACGGCGCCCAGTGCGAGCAAGCGATCGACCGCTTCAGCGGCAAGCGCCGCGGGCTCCGACAGCGGCCCGCGGACTTCCGTCTCAACGTATTCGCCCGTCTTGGCATTCCCAACCAGCGCGCGCAAGTGCAACGCACCGTGGTCGACCTCTGCATAGGCCGCCAAAGGCATCTGGCAGCTTCCACCCAGTCCACGCGATACCCCGCGCTCCGCCGCGGTGGCTGCGTACGTCTCTGCGTCATTGAAGGGAGCAAGCAATTCGCTCGTCGCGGGGTCGTCGCTTCTAACTTCAATGCCAAGGGCGCCCTGCCCTGGCGCCGGCAGCGACACACTGGTCGCAATGATCTGCCGGATGCGGGAAGCGAAGCCGAGCCGCTTCAGTCCGGCCGCAGCGAGGACCAGCGCATCGAACTCACCGTTGTCGAGCTTCGCCAATCGGGTTCCGACGTTGCCGCGCACCGAAGCGATGTTCAACCTCGGAAAACGCGCACGCAGCATCAGCTCGCGCCGCAAACTTGACGTGCCGACTCGTGACCCATCCGGCAAATCATCGAGTGATGGAAAATGATTTGACACCATGCAGTCACGCGGATCCTCGCGCGTGAGCACCGCCGTCAACGAGAACTCGGGCTCGAGCTGCATCGGTACATCCTTCAGCGAATGCACGGCAAGATGGGCACGGCGCTCGAGTAACGCGAGTTCGAGTTCCTTGACGAACAAGCCTTTGCCGCCTTCGGTGGACAGGGGTCGATCGAGAATCCGATCGCCCAGCGTCGTCATTCCGAGCAGTTCGACTTGCAAGCCTCCGTGGCGAGCGGCGAGCAAGCCACGGACATGTTCGGCCTGCCAGAGCGCCAGCGGGCTTTCGCGCGTCGCTATCACGACGCGGGCCGGCGCATTCATCGATGAATTTTCCGCGGAATAAGAGATAAAAACGAGAGCTAAAACGAACGAGAGCTAAAACGGGTGCTGCGAGTCTAGCAGCGCAATCGAGGAATCAAGTCCTGGCCGCAGCCTTCACGGTGGGCCATTGCCGACGGCTGATCGGCAGCCTCTCGGGGGCTTCCTTCAGCAGCACTTCCCAGTGTCCTTCGGACGATTCGCCTTCATCGTCGACGGCTCCGCGGACCCGCTGAAAGCCGAGAATTCCACCGCGTGCCACCAGTGCGTTGCGGTGGATCCGCACGAACCGATCGCCAAACTCGGATTCCAGAGCGGTCAGCGATTCCTCGGTCAGATACTCGCGGGTGCGCGTCTTGATCGTCACGTACTTCAGTTCAGCACGCAGGTAAACAACTTCTTCGATTGGCACGAGGATCATGCGGCCGCGCTCTGACACGGTGAGCTGCGAGCGCACCGCGCCGATGTTCTTGGCCAGCTCCTCGATGCGTGGCTCGTGGGTGCGGAATCGCTCCGCGCGCGCCAAGGCTGCCATCAACCGATCCGCACGCACCGGCTTCATCAGATAGTCGAGCGCCTGAACCTCGAACGCATCGAGCGCATGTTCGTCGTAGGCGGTCACGAAGATCACGGCCGGTGGGTTCTCGCGCTGCGCAAGATGGCGCGCCACTTCGATGCCATTCATGTCGGGCATATGCACATCGAGCAGGACCACGTCCGGATTCAGACGATCGGCTTCCTCCAGCCCCTGGATGCCGCCGTCGGCCTCGCCGACCAGCTGCACCGAGACCTGCTCGGAACAGTCTCGCAGCACCTGGCCCAGTCTGGCGCGAGCCGGGGGCTCATCGTCGACGATCATCACGTTCAACATCGGTTTACCCTGCTCCATCACGCACACTCATCTGCTGCACTACGCCCGCCGTTCCACCGGTATCGTCATCGTCAGTTCAAACCGATCGCGCCGGGTTTGGATTTCAATCTTCGCTTCAAGGTCGTAAATCAACGCCAGCCGACCTCTGATATTTGCCAATCCAATCTGATTGCCTTCGCGCTCGGGGCGCTCGGGAGCAATCGGATTGCTGACAAATATTTCCAGCACAAACCCAATCTGCCGGACCCTCACCACAATATCGGCACGGCCTACTAGCTTTTCTGCGCCGTAGCGAATCGCGTTTTCTATCACCGGCTGCAGGAGCAACTGTGGCATTTTTGCCCGGGGGTGGTATGCCCCGATTTGCCAGTCAACTGCCAACCTATTCCCGAGCCGGGTTTGCTCAATTTCTACGTAGTTGCGACACAGTTCGATCTCATCGGCCAGTGGGACTAACTTGCGTGTGTCTGCCATTACGGCACGGAACAGCTCGGCGATCGACTCGAGCATGCGTTCGGCTTTTTGTGGCTCGGTCCTGATCACCGACAGCACTGCATTCAGGCTGTTGAACAGGAAGTGCGGCCGGATGCGAGATTGCAGTGCCTGGTACTTCGCTTCGATAACCGCTGGCGAGAATGCGCGCTCGCGCAGCTCGGAGTAATGCTGGAATCCAGCGCCCAACGCAAAGCCTACGGCGCCATGCGCGAGAGCTGCCCATTCGCCTCCCGGCAATTGAAACAACAGTGCGACGGCAACCGCCACGATCGCAGGGATCAGGCACGAAACTCCGCGTTGCAGCGCGACGTCCGCCGTCGATAGCGTGCGGCGCGCGAGGCACCAGAGCATTGCCGTCAACAGTGTGGTGGGCGCGATGAAGGACATCAGGCGCAGCAAGGTCGTCAATGCAACCGCGGGTGAAGTGGACTCTCCCACTGCAGCGAGCAGCGCCAGCGCGACGACTGTGCCGATGACGCGCAACAGGACGCCCATGTTGCAGCCATCGGGGATCACGCTGCGTGGAGTCGGCACCGCTGTCTCGGCGCGTGCGAGCGGCCCTTTTGATGCGGGAAGTTGGGGGGGTGACGGCTTCACGAACCTATACTGCCCCTGTTGCCGTTCGACTTCCATATAAAACGCGTCCAATGGGACGCGCCGCGCGATTATGTCAGAGCATCCTGCCAAAAACGACGATCCGTTGGCCTCGAAAAGCACCGCGTGGTCGGGGCGATTCGACGAACCGGTGGCTGACTTTGTGCTGCGGTACACCGCCTCGGTAGGTTTTGATCAGCGACTGGCGTTTGCCGACATCGAATGCTCGCTGGCGCACGCAGCGATGCTGCAGGAGTGCAGAATCATCACTGCCAGCGACTTCGCGGATGTTCAGCGCGGTCTGCAGCAGATTCGCGCCGAGATCGAGCAGGGTCGTTTTGAATGGAAGCTCGAGCTCGAAGACGTGCATCTGAACATCGAGAAACGGCTCACCGATCTGGTGGGTGACGCCGGCAAACGGTTGCACACCGGCCGCTCGCGCAATGACCAGGTCGCAACCGACACACGGCTCTGGCTGCGCCACGAGATCGACCGGATCGTTGGTCTGCTGAATGGTTTGCAGCACGCGCTGGTCGAGCTCGCCGAACGCCATGCATCAACCGTGATGCCTGGATTTACCCACATGCAGGTTGCGCAGCCGGTGACGTTTGGCCACCATCTGCTCGCGTATGCCGAAATGTTTGAACGGGATCGTGCTCGGATACTGGACACGCGCAAGCGCGTCAACTGTCTGCCGCTCGGCGCAGCAGCGCTGGCTGGGACGACGTATCCGATCAACCGCGCAATGGTGGCCGAGAAGCTCGGCTTCGAGTCGGTCGCCGAGAATTCGATGGACGCGGTCAGCGATCGCGACTTCGCGATCGAGTTCTGCGCCGCCAGCGCGTTGGTGATGACGCACATCTCGCGTCTGGCCGAGGAGCTTGTGATCTGGCTCAGCCCGCGCTACGCGTTTATTCGCCTGCCGGATCGATACACAACCGGGTCGTCGATCATGCCGCAGAAGCGCAACCCGGACGTTCCCGAACTCGCTCGAGGCAAAACGGGCCGGGTGACGGGTCACCTGGTCGCCCTGTTGACGCTGATGAAAGGGCAACCGCTCGCCTACAACAAGGACAACCAGGAAGACAAGGAACCGCTGTTCGACACGGTCGACACGGTATGCGACACGTTGCGCGCATTCTCCGAGATGTTGCCTGGCATTGAAGTTGATGCGGACGCCATGCGGCGCGCGGCGGAGGAAGGTTATGCAACTGCAACCGATCTTGCGGATTACCTTGTACGCAAAGGTATGGCGTTTCGCGACGCGCACGAGACCGTTGCACGGGTTGTAAAAACTGCGGCGAGCCGCAACGTTGCGCTTTCGAGCCTGCCGCTCGAAGAGCTGAAGGCATTGTCACCGTTGATCGAGAACGACGCCTTCGCTTCGCTGTCGATTGACGGCTCAGTGGCGGCGCGCAGCCATCCCGGCGGAACCGCACCGCAACGCGTTCATGCGCAGGTTGCCGTGTGGAGGCAACGGCTAGCCCAGCGCAAATGAAAGGTCCACTAAAGCTTGCGCAGTTGATCGACGTTCTGAACGATCGAGTGGCGGTGATCGCGGCTTATTTCGTTTTGCTCGCCTGCCTCGTCAGTGGAGCCAACGCTGCGCTTCGGTACTCCTTCAATCTAGGCTCAAATGCATGGCTGGAGCTGCAGTGGTACCTGTTTGCCGGAATCGTGATGTTCGGCACGGCAAAGGTGCTGCGGGTCAATGAGCATGTCAGGGTCGACATCATCTATGGCGGTCGCAGCTCGCGCAGCAAAGCGACGATTGACCTGCTCGGCCTGCTGATATTCCTGTTGCCGATGACGCTGCTGATGATCTATCTGTCGTGGCCGTTCGTGCTCGACTCATATGTCTCAAAGGAAATGTCGAACAACAGTGGCGGGCTGATGCGCTGGCCGTTCAAGGCGATTCTTCCGCTTGGCTTCGCGCTGCTCGCGTTACAGGGCGTGGCCGAAATCATTAAACGCGTTGCGTATCTGCGCGGCGAACTGCGGATGGACACGCACTACGACCGGCCACTGCAATGACGATGCAAGCCATGGCGCCGCTGATGTTCGCGGGGCTGATTGTCATCATGCTGATCGGTTTCCCGGTCGCGTTTTCGCTTGCGGCGCTGGGTCTCGGTTTTGGATTTGTCGCGATATATCTGGGATTTTTTCCGGCTCAATTCCTCGCAAATATTCCGCTATCGATCTTCAACACGCTCTCGAATGACCTGCTGCTGGCGATCCCGTTCTTCACGTTAATGGGTGCCGTTCTCGAGCGCTGCGGTCTGGCCGAGGACCTCCTGGAAGGGACTGGGCAGCTCTTCGGTTCGATGCCCGGCGGCCTTGCCTATGCAGTCATTGTCGTCGGCGCAATTCTTGGCGCGATCACCGGGACGGTTGCAGCTTCCGTGATCGCGATGGGAGTGATCTCGCTGCCGATCATGCTTCGCTACGGCTACAACCCACGCATCGCAACCGGAGTGATTGCGGCGTCGGGGACGATCACGCAACTGATCCCGCCGTCGCTGGTTCTTGTCGTGCTGGCCGATCAACTGGGTCGATCGGTTGGCGACCTTTACAAGGGTGCGCTCGGTCCTTCAATCGTTCAGGTGCTGCTGTTTCTCGCGTTTATTGCGCTTGTATCGATTTTCAGACCTCAGCTCGTGCCACCGCTGCCACCCGAGGCACGCACCCTGCACGGATGGGCCCTGTGGAAACGCGTGTTATGGGGCATGGTGCCCTCCATCGTGCTCATTTTCCTGGTGCTTGGCACAATCTTCATGGGCATCGCAACACCCACCGAAGCCGGTGCGATGGGCGCAATTGGCGCAATTGTTCTCGCCGCATTGAATCGCCGGCTCAGCTGGACGCTGCTGCGGCAGGCGATGGAATCGACGATGCGGCTCACTGCGATGGTGATCTTCATCCTGATCGGCTCGCGCATCTTCTCGCTGGTGTTCCAGGGGGTCGACGGCAACGTATGGATCGAACATCTGCTGGCCGATCTGCCGGGCGGGCAAACGGGGTTTCTGATCGCGGTCAACATCTTCATTTTCTTTCTTGCGTTTTTTCTCGATTTCTTCGAGATCGCGTTCATCGTCATTCCGCTGCTCGCGCCCGTCGCCGACAAGCTCGGCATCGACCTGATCTGGTTCGGCATTTTGCTTTGCGTGAACATGCAGACGTCATTCATGCACCCGCCGTTTGGCTTTGCGCTGTTCTACCTGCGCGGCATAGCGTCAAAGGACGTCAAGAGCTCCGATATCTATTGGGGCGCTTTACCGTGGGTCGGTCTGCAGATCATCATGGTGGCCATTGTCATCTTCTGGCCCGGCCTGGTGTCAATGTTTCTCGACACGCCGATCCAGTTCGACCCTGAAAAGGTCAACATCGAGATTGAGCAGAACGACTACGGCAATGAACCGAACGCAGGTGAAGCGTTCGGTGCGCCCGAGAAACAGGAGGCGCCCGGCACGCCGAGCGACGAGCCCGATGCAGCGCGCGGCTTCAAGTAGCTGCCGCTAGCCCTTCTTGGAGCTCGCCCTTCTTGGAATGATGACTTCGGCCATGAAATCGTCGAACGAATTTTCGGTTACGCGGAACCAGCGGATCTGATCGTCGCGGAATCGCACATAGTCCTCGTAGATCTTCTTCCATCGGGGATTGGTCTTGTTCAATTCGTCGTACGACTCGTTGGCCGCCTTCCACGCCGCTGCCATGATCGACGTGGGAAATGCGCGCATCTGCGTTCCTGTTCCTATCAGACGCCGCAACGCTGCCGGGTTACGTGCGTCGTAGCGAGCCAGCATGTTGGTATGCGCCAGTCCAGCCGCGCTTTCAACGATGGCCTGATAGTCCTTCGGAAGTTTGTCCCATGCGCCCTGATTGATATACAGGTCTATCTGCGCGCCGCCTTCCCACCAGGCCGGGTAGTAGTAGAACTTTGCGACCTTGTTGAACCCCAGCTTCTCATCGTCGTACGGCCCGACCCACTCGGTCGCATCGAGGGTCCCTTTTTCCAGCGCCTGATACACCTCGCCACCGGGAAGGCTCTGAGGCACAGCCCCTAATTTTGCCAATACGGCACCGGCAAACCCCCCGATGCGCATCTTGAGACCCTTGATGTCGTTAAGAGTCTTGATCTCCTTCCGGTACCAGCCGCCCATTTGGGCCCCGGTGTTCCCCATAGGAATGTTGTAGATGTTGTAGGCCTTATAGAACTCACGGAACAAGGTCAACCCATTGCCTTCGATCTGCCATGCGTTCATCTGGCGCGCGTTCATGCCGAACGGAATCGCTGTATCGAGTGCGAAGGTGGGATCCTTGCCGAAAAAATAATAGGGAGCCGTATGCCCGCACTCGATTGTCCCCTGCTGGACGGCGTCGACCACCGCAAACGGCGGTGTAATTTCACCACCCGCGTGCATGCTGATCTGAAAGCGCCCATCGGTTGCCTCCGAGACCTTGCGAGCGAACAGTTCGCCTGCGCCGATGATGGTGTCGACCGTCTTAGGAAAACTCGATGAGCAGCGCCACCGAATTTGCGGCGCCTGGGCGATTGCCGGTGCGGCAATTGTCGCTGCCGCTACACCGGCCGCCGCGTTCTTCATGAATGAACGTCGTTGCATGCTTGTCTCCTCCAAGATTGTTTCTGATACTACGCGCCGCCCACCGTCATGCCATCAATCAACAGCGAGCCACTGATCTTGCTGCCGCGAACCACCTGGTCATTTCCTACGGCGACGATGTTGCGAAACATGTCACGCAGATTTCCTGCCACCGTTATTTCCTCTACCGCATACTGAATTTCGCCGCCCTCTACCCAGAACCCACTGGCACCGCGCGAATAATCACCTGTGACGTAATTGACGCCCTGCCCGATCAGGTCGGTCACCAACAAACCAGTACCCAATCGCCTGAGCATCCCCGGCAGATCATCGGTGCGACGCGTGGTGCTCGAGCGGATCTCAAGATTGTACGAACCGCCCGAGTTACCGGTCGACTGCATCCCCAGCTTGCGCGCTGAATAGCTCGAAAGGAAATAACCCGACAAAACGCCGGCCGCGACAACATCGCGCTTGATCCCGCGTACCCCTTCCTCGTCGAATGGGCTTGATCCAGCGCCCTGCGGCAGGTACGGATCCTCGTGCAACGTAATGTGATCCGAGAAAACTGACTTGCCGAGCGAATCAACCAGAAAGGATGCGTTTCGGTACAGCGCGCCGCCACTTGCCGCCTGCACAAAATTGCCAAGTAAACCACACGCAAGCGGCGCGTCGAACAACACCGGACACTGCGTCGTCTGCATGCGCCGTGCCGATAGCCGTGCCAGCGCGCGCCGCGCTGCGTATTCGCCGACAGATTCAGGCGAAGCAAGGTCATCGGCGATACGTGACGACGAATACCAATCGTCGCGTTGCATTCCTGTTGAATCCCGCGCGATCGGCGACACCGATAGCGAGTGACGCGAATACGCATAGCCGCCGACGAATTTCTGGCTATTGGCCAGAACGAAGTGCCCGGAGGACGTGTAAACGTTTGCGCCTTCAGAATTGATGATCTGCGGGCTTACGCTAAAAGCCGCGCTCTCGCACCGGCGCGCGAGCTTGATCGCCTCACTTGTATCGATATCCCACGGATGAAACAAATCGAGGTCACGCGGCGAACGTTGCACCGTATCGGGATCAGGCAGACCCGCGGCAGAATCTTCAGCGGTGAAGCGGGCAATGTTGTAGGCCGCTTCGGCCACCTGCTGCAGCGCTGTCGCCGAAAAGTCTGAAGTCGACGCGTTACCGCGCCGGTTCCCGATGTAAACGGTGACGCCCAGACCCTTGTCGCGCGTGCGCTCGATCGTCTCGACCTTCTTCTTGCGCACCGACACCGACAGGCCGGTCGACTCGCTGACCTCGCACGACGCGTCGCTCGCTCCGAGCGATCGAGCATGCTTCAGAACATCCTGCGCCAGCTCGCGCAGGCGCTCGTCGGTAAGGGAAAATGGAGTCACGTCGCTGGGTATCATAGCGGTCATGTCGGGAAGGCACGATCCGTCCAAAGAAGCCGCGCAACCGGCCAAAACCGAGCCGCCGAGCAAAAGCGAGCTGAAGCGACAGATGCATGCATTGCAAGCGTTGGGCAAGCAACTCGTCGAACTTAACCGCGACCAGTTTGCCCGCATTGAACTTCCGGACGACCTCCGCGAAGCGGTTGAGTTTGCGCATCGTGTAACCGGTCGCGAGGCTTATCGCCGACACATGCAGTATCTGGGCAAACTGATGCGCAAGGTCGACGGCGATGCCGTGCGCAGCGCACTCGCCCTGGTTACCGGTGAGTCGCGTGCCGCGGTCTCGCTGATGCATCGAACAGAAACCTGGCGTAATCGGCTGCTTGACGACGATCAGGCGCTCACCGCATTCGTTGCCGAATATCCGCAAGCCGACGTGCAATGGCTACGTGCCTCGATTCGCGCGGGGCGCCGCGAGCGCGACTCGCAGCAGGCTCCGAAGCACGCGCGCGAACTCTATCGAAGGCTGCACCACCACGTCGAAGGTGCACAACGCAGCGTCGCGCCGCCACCAGATGAAGGCTAGACGCGCATCGGCCAACGAGCTGATCGTGGGTCTGGTTTCGATTTCGGATCGCGCGTCGCAAGGCGTTTACCAGGACCAGGGGCTGCCAGCACTGCAGCAATGGTTTGCGCGTGCGCTCAGCTCGCCATTTCAGACGCATCAGCGGCTTATTGCCGATGAACAGAGCACGATCCAACAAGCATTGATCGAGCTTGTCGATGACGTCGGCTGCGACCTTGTTCTGACGACGGGTGGCACCGGGCCTGCGCGCCGCGACGTGACGCCAGAGGCAACGCTTGCCGTTGCAACGCGCGAGATGCCTGGTTTCGGCGAGCAGATGCGGCGGATATCGCTCGAGTTCGTTCCGACTGCAATCCTGTCACGGCAGGTCGGCGTATTGCGCGAAGTCGAAGATCATGCCGCGCTGATTCTGAATCTGCCAGGGCAGCCCCGAGCCATTTCTGAAACTTTGGAAGGCTTGAAAGCGCCGTCAGGAGACATCGTGGTGCACGGCATTTTTTCTGCAGTGCCTTATTGCATCGACTTGATCGGTGGGCCGTTCATTCAAACCCGCGACGCCATCGTCAAGTCATTTCGCCCCAAATCTGCATTGAAGGAAAAATCCTGAACGCTTTGCTTGAATGCGTCGAGTTGCAACCTCGGGCGCAGCCGACGGCGTCGGTCATTTGGTTGCATGGCCTGGGTGCGGACGGCCACGACTTCGTGCCGGTCGTGCGCGAGCTCGAGGCGCTGGGAGCACCGCCCGCGCGTTACGTGTTTCCGCACGCCGCCACGATGCCCGTCACGATCAATGGCGGCGCTGTGATGCGCGCCTGGTACGACATCGTCAACGTTGATCTGATGCGGCGTGAAGATGACAAAGGAATACGCGCGTCACAAAAGCAGGTTGAAGCGCTGATCGCACGAGAGGTTGAACGGGGTATCGCGCGATCCAGGATCGTGCTGGCGGGCTTTTCTCAAGGCGGCGCGATTGCGCTGCAGACAGGGTTGCGGCAGGCCGAACCGCTGGCGGCGATCATCGCGCTGTCGTGTTATCTGACGCTGGCTGCTACGTTTACCGAAGAGCGCAGTGCCGGCAGCGCCGCGGTGCCGGTGTTTCTGGCGCATGGAACGTCAGACCCGATTGTTCCGCTGGCGCGCGGGGTGGCGGCGCGAGACGCTCTACAGGCAGCCGGACATCCGGTCGAATGGCATCAATACCCGATGCCGCACTCGGTCAACGAACAGGAGATACGCGACATCGCCGCGTTCTTGAAGCGGGTAATCGGCTAAACAACGGGTGTTGTCGGAGCGCGGCGCTAGCGCTTGTCGACACTGATGCGCCCCGGGCCGAAAGCCATCACGAACAACAGTCCGCCAATGATCGCGACGTTCTTCATGAAGTGAGTCTCCTGCATCATTTTTGCCGCGGGTGGCACGGCCCAGAAATTATGGAACAGCACCGTGACAAGCGCCGTGAATGCGGCAAGCGCGAATGCACCCCAGCGTGCCTTCCAGCCAAACACCAGCATCAGCGCGCCGCCAATTTCGACAAGGATCGTCAATGCCGCAAACACCTGCGGAACCGGCAGGCCCTTGGAGGCGATGGCGCCGATCAGGCCTTCAAAGCCGGTGATCTTGTAAAAGCCAGACCAGATAAAGATCGCAGCCAGCATCAGGCGGCCGATCAAACTTAACGCGGCGGACGAAGAACCCATCGTTGCTCCTTACAAACGGTTCATGGCAGGTCGAACACCATCACTTCGGCGTCGTGGCCGTTGGCGAGCCGAATAGTATCCGCACCTTCAACCTTGGCCGCGTCGCCCGCCAGCAGCCGCGTTTCATTCACCTCGATCTCACCGCGCGCAATATGCACATAAGCACGCCGGTTGGCCCTGACATCCATTGCGGCACTCTCTTCAGCGCTAAAGGTGCCCACAAAAATGCGTGCATCCTGATGAATCGTGACCGAGTCTTCGGAGCCGTCGGCTGAAGCGATCAATCGCAACCGCCCGCGCTTGGCTTCCGCGTCGAAACGCTTCTCCTCATAACTCGGAGAGATCCCCAACACATTGGGTTCGATCCAGATCTGCAACAGGTGGGTCGTCTGATTCGATTGATTGAACTCCGAATGACGCACTCCGGTTCCCGCACTCATGCGTTGCACGTCGCCCGGCCGAATCACTGCAGCGGTTCCGCCACCGATACTGTCCTTGTGCGCAAGCTCGCCGTCGAGCACATACGTGACGATTTCCATGTCGCGGTGCCCGTGCGTGCCAAAGCCCTCGCCTGCTGCAATCCAGTCTTCATTGATGACCCGAAGGGGTCCAAAACCCATGTGCCGGGGATCTTGATAGTCGGCGAAAGAAAAGCTGTGAAAACTTTGCAGCCAGCCACGATCGGCATAGCCACGTTCATTGCTGCGGCGAATAGTTAGCATTCAATGGGTACCTGGTCAAAAGGGCAGACCGTATATGGGTCTGCGTTCGCACACAATCAACCGCTTCGAGTCGCGCGCGGTACCAGGGGTGTGACGTTGTTCGGCAACCCGGCGTTATTGGCAAACGCAAACCGGTTCTTTCCCTTCAATTTCGCTTCGTACATCGCGAGATCAGCCAGTTGCAGCAGGCGCTCGAGATCCCGCCCCTGCTCTGGCGCGAGCGCAACTCCGATGCTGGCTGACACCGTCAACGGCGGCAGGATGCCCGGGCCTTCGTCAGATCCATCACCGGATCCGTCGCCGGGCAAAATCACTGGCTCTGATATGACCTGCAACAGCCGGAGTGTTATTTTTTCCACCTCAAGCCGCGCACCAACATCAGGGGCAAGCACTGCGAACTCGTCGCCACCACGCCGGGCGACCGTATCCTGTGGTCGCATGACACGTGTCAAACGCACGGCGATCTCACGCAGCATCAGGTCACCCACTTCGTGGCCGTATTGATCATTGATATCTTTAAAGCCATCGAGGTCAATAGCCAACACTGCGCAGCTGACCTGACGCAACTCCGACGTTGCCAATGCGGAAGCGGCGCGCTCCGCGAGCAATCGCCGATT
>Ga0136634_10000675_pt1 | contig 14183 bp, 7 predicted proteins | sample AntDrymUQ8332106_2_FD_104654 | JGI IMG/M metagenome (GOLD analysis project Ga0136634, IMG submission 104654) | Polar desert sand microbial communities from Dry Valleys, Antarctica - metaG UQ833 (21.06) | ecosystem: Environmental > Terrestrial > Soil > Desert | place: Antarctica: Dry Valley... | reverse complement strand
CCGCATTGAACCGGGGGAAATAGAATCCGTGTTGGGGAAACATACGGAGGTGCAACAGGTAGTGGTGATGGCGCGTGAGGACCACGCGGGAGAGAAAAGATTAGTAGCATACATGGTACCAAAGGGAGAAGCACCTGCGAGCAGTGATCTGAGGTTATATCTTGGCAAACTGCTTCCTGAATATATGGTACCCGCTGCATTCGTATTCTTAAAAAGTCTTCCACTGACTTCCAATGGAAAAGTAGACCGGGCTTCGTTACCCGCTCCTGAAGAACAAAGACAACAGGAACAAAAATCGTATGTGGCTCCTCGTAATGAAACAGAACATCAATTGGCAGAAATATTTCAAAAGCATTTGCATATTAAAACAATAGGAGTAAAAGACGATTTTTTTTTATTGGGCGGCAGCTCGATACAGGCAGCGCTAATTTTTTCACAAATTAAAAAAACATTAGGGAAACAGCTTCCTTTAGCCGCGTTGATTCTGTCTCCAACGATAGAAAAATTAGCTATCCTGATCAAAGTAGAAAGTAATGATGTGCCATGGTCATCCCTCGTACCTATTCAACCAAAGGGATCTAAACCACCTTTGTTTTGTGTACATGGAGGATGGGGTAATGTGCTTTTTTACAGGCACCTTTCAAAAAGATTAGGGGAAGACCAGCCTGTGTATGGACTGCAAGCAAAAGGTTTGAAAGAAGGTGATGTTCCTTTTTACCGCATCGATGAAATGGCCTCGCATTACATTCAGAATATTCGAACGGTTCAACCCAATGGTCCGTATTATATTGCTGGCTATTGTTTTGGAGCCATAGCTGCTTTTGAAATAGCTCGTCAACTCCTCGGGCAAGGGGAGAGTATTGCATTTCTTGGTAGCTTTAACGGGATTGCTCCAACTTTTCAACAGCCAACAAAATCAAGTTCGGTCCATGCTCTAAAACTGTTAACCTCAAAAAATATACTTTACTCTGGAAAAATATTAAAGTCAATTCTTCGTAGAAAGCTGAAGGCTGAGCTTTTCTGGATGAAGTTTAAGATGCGGGCAGTTTTTTATAAGTTCTTCTTTGTAATAGGGCGCCCCTTACCGCAGTCTCTTAGAAGATTTTATATTGTAGATAGGATTCTGATAGCACAATATGCCTATAAACCAAAACCATATCCAGGAAGCTTAGTCATTTTCAGGTCTCCAAAAATTTTTAAATCTCCTGAGTTAGGGTGGACAAGGTTGATCACTGGAGGAATAAAAACTTATGACATTCAAGGAGACCATTATGACCGAACCCGAATTATGTACGAGCCTTTCGTTAATGATCTTGCAAAACAACTTGCGAATGAATTGAAGACAGCAAATCGCTCATCAAATTAAATGGATAGAGATAAACACTGGTAATTATGAGATAAGCAAGCAGAGCTTATTTGGAGTTGATACGCGATGAATTTATGAGTCTTTCTTTTTCTTAGGAGGAAAAATTCTCTGAAGAAATTTTCTAACACCCTTTTTCTTTTCAACCTTTTGGGCCTCTATCACTATTAATGATTTTTCTTGTTGAATCTCCTCAGGTTTTTCTTCTTTTTTAAAATCATTAGAGGCACTGTATAAAGAAACAGAATATATTAAACGGTGGTGTTGATTCTCCATCCAAACAGGTTCTGAAACCTCCCCAATTCTAACTGATTTACCCATATCATTCGTCTGAACAGGCAGTTTATCATTTGATTTCCAATCTCCAACCGAACTATCCAGGCAAATATATTTGTCGCCTGTAGAATCGTAATAGAAATTAGCTTTTGGATAATAATAGTAAACGTGGGCTGGATTAGGTTTCCCAGGAATAGCACTACTTAAAAAAGATTTTTCTTTTTTTGAAGCGAATCCCAGAATAGCAACAACTAAAATCACTACACCTAATAAAACCTTTGTGAGGATGGTCATACTTATAAGTACACAAATGGCATTCCAATAAAAAAAGCGGGATAAAATGAATTAAAATACAAGAATGGGATTTATTCATCCCTGGTATCTCCCGGAAGCTTTTTATTGATTTCATCTAATAGACGTTTTGCGGTGCTATCGCCTTCTGCCACAGCTTGTACTAAAAGTTTGGTTCCTTTTAAATAATCTCTTTCATACTGACAATGGTTATATCCGTTTATCTGCAAGATGTCACCATTCTCAGCGAAAAGGTATAAGAAGCCGAGCGTACGTTTTGCCGGAGTATAATTTTTATCACTTGCTTTGCGGATAAACTCAAGGCCTTGTTCGCAGGATATATCTTTATTCAAACCTTGTAATGCTAGGTTGCCGTAGTGATACATGGCCTCCGGTACTTCCTGGTCTGCCAGGTAATTATAGATATAAAGTGCTTCCTGGAGCTCTTTTGTTTGCATCAGCATTCTGGCTTCCTGCAACTGGAGGCTTACATCTGCTGGGTTCAATCTGGAATCAATTTTTGTTTCATTCCTTTTCTTTGCCCAGTTTTCCAGGGAAATTAAATCCGGTTTCCGTATCCACCCTTTTGAAGTTTGCCCGCGGCTATTCGTAAATTCTGTATACAAAAAACCATTTTTCTCATCCAGGGCTGTAATAACATCGTTTGATGGGATTAAATAGGATAAACGCCGTGTAGATTTATCAGCTGCATTATGAAAATATGCCCGGGACACTAATACCTTATACTGTCCGATAGCCTGCCTGGGTTTTTCAGCCTGGATCTGATTGCTATCGATCTTTGATGGTTCAGGAGGTTCGTCGGCCTTTTTAACGGGAAAGTACATGAAAGCTGCAATCAATGCAGCTACAATGACTAAACCTATCAAAACTCCGGGCAGCACCTTCCGGCCCGGTTGACGTAAGGTGGATGCAATCTGCTGATATTTCAATACCAATTCCTGTAACTGCTCTTTTTCTTCCTGCAACCTCTTATTTTGAGTCTCCATTAAGTGTATTTGGTCTTCACTCCATTCACTTTGACGGTTTGCCAAAGTTCTATTCATGTTGACATACTCGTGAAGTTCTACGCCATTTGAAAATCTTTTTTGAGGATTTTTTTCTACGCATTTATAGATCATGCTTAGCAACCATTTTGGAACCAATGTTTCATGTTCTCTTTTTTCGGCGCTCCACGTGGTCGGCATGTTATCCTGACGGAGCGAATGGAGATCAGGAGGAGGAGTTTCCATATGTGCAATCCTTACAAGATTACGTGCCGTTTCACCTTTGTCTGTTAATGGAAAAGGAACAATGCCAGCTAAAATTTCAAATAGAATAATGCCGAAACTATAGATGTCGGTCTGAAAAAGCATTTTGCCTTCGTTCTGTTCAGGAGCCATGAATTCAATAGCCCCGGCATGACGTAAACTTGTGCGCCGTTGTTCATCAGACATTATTGCCAGCCCAAAATCAAGTAACACATAGTTCCCCGTGTGAATATTAAATTTTACATTGTTACTTTTAATATCGCCGTGTTTTACATCTACAGAATGACAGTGAGCAAGGGCATTTGATAAATGTTCTGCAACTTTTATAACTTCTCTGATGGTGAACAAAGGATCATGGGGCGATTTGAGTAACTCTTCCATATCCGGTCCTTCAATAAACTCCATCTCAATAAAAGGAAAAGCACCTGATTCAGTGATGCCCGAACTCAGGATTTTTACAACATTGGGGTTGGGTTTTTCATTAACTTTCTTAAGTTTTTGCACCTCATTTTGAAAATCTGTAAAATGTTTATCGTGTAATGTTTCGCTGTGAATAGGAGTAGGTAGTAATTTGACAGCTGTAGTTATTTTTCCGGTTCGCCGGGCCTTATATACAGAACCCTGGCCGCCCGTTTTTAAAGCCCCCATGTTTTCGAGTCCTTCCGTTATAGTAAATACCTTACTCATTTCAGGGCATCTTTTCCTTCATTAGTATAGGTAAATTGCAAGAGAGTAGATTCTCCCAGCATAAACTGATCCCCTTCTTTCAAAGGATGGCCGATTTGCGTGGTTTGTAATTTAATCAATGATCCATTTACGGTTTGCACTTTTACTTTATTACGGGGAGGGATACCGCCCTCATCGGCAAATAAAAAAAAGCAACCACTTTCTTCATTCCATTCAATATGTGCATGCTGCCGGCTAATATATTTATTAGAATCAGAAGTACTTTTTACTAGAAAAGCTATTGTATTGATCCTGAAAAAACCATCTGCTGTTTGTACTTCACGGTCTCTTCCAATACATATCCTATTGCTTCCTGCTTTCAGCGTGTATTGCACGTGTTCAGCTTCACCGGTAAGCACTTTTAAGTATGCCGTTGTAGGACTGTTGAGAGTAGGTTGTTTTTTTGTGCCGATGTGTAAAGCAACCGGAAGATCTTTTGCTTTAACAGCATCAACCGGAAGTTCGTCAACGAACATGATGTTTAAATTCCATTGAGGGGGTAATGCAATTGCATAATCGTCTGCTATCTTTTGAACTTCGTTATTTTTAAAACGGTCGTTTTCATGAAGATAAACAGTCGATTCATAAACATCTCTTTCATCGGCCGCAGATGCAATATACAATTCCATTCCTTTGATATTACTTCCTTCACCACCTTCTCTACGCTGAAGTTGTTCCTTGATGAATTGCAAAAGTTTATTACGAATGATTTTAACATCCATCGGTTGCTGACTATTCTTTTGTTTCAAAAAATCAATCATATTATTATTACTTAATTTATAAAGTTACAGTTTCAGTCAGCAATCTCTATTTTATTGCGCAGGGTATCAGTGATGACCCTGGGTGTCTGTCTGCCAGATGCAAAGCCTTTAATATACCCTCTTCTTAATAATATTGGAACAATTTGAGATCCAGCTAATCGTACTGCAACACTTGAGCCTTTACAATTTTCTATACGGATACAGGTTACTATATGTCCTGGACCATTCGCTTTCGGGGCAAAAAATACATACCAACCATCATTGATGCGTTCTCCTTTAATAATACGTTCCGGGGTGCCAGTTTTACCCGCTACATAGATACCTAATCTATGGTATTTTCCCGCACTTTGTTCTTTCATATACTTAGTCATCAGGTCAGCCGATTCGAAATCTTTTACAATAGTCACACCTTCTTTTATACCCCAGGCTGAGTCACTGACTTTTAATACGAAACGATTAGGAATTAATATTCCATGGTTGGCAATACTTCCGGCAATCCTCGCAATTGCAGCGGGAGAGGAGATCAATTCGCCTTGTCCCCATGCCATACCGGAAATCCCCCGTCCTCTTGTTCTTCGAATATTATCAGGATTGTATGAACGAATGCTTTTAAATTCTGTTCTTCGCCATAAATCTCTCCACCTGTTTTGCTGTTCCTCATTTTTTAAATCTCCTTCATAATAATAACCTCCTACGCCATGAAGAAACATTCCGCTTTGTAGGTAAAGCGTACCCATATGCTCTTCCAATCGTTCTTCGTTCGCCAGCCTGATAAAAAAAGGGTTATTAGATCTGACAATGGCACGTTCAATAGAAATATTTCCGCTTTCATCCGGTTCTTCTCCTTTTACCCTGATAAGATCTCCGGGGCGAATGAAAATAGTTTTTTGTTTTGCGGCTACACCTAATTTATTAAAAGCGGCTAACGCTGTAACCAGTTTAGCTGAAGAACCAGGTTGCGACGCATGTGTAAACCCTAAATCACTATTGGTGATCCAGTATGGCATTTTATTTTGCTCGGCGATCGTTAAACTTAATTTCTCGGGTTCATTGATTGCGGGCAAAGGAAAAGTAGCAGAAGTTAAAACATCACCGGTGCTATCCTCCATTATTACAATTGATATCCGGCTGTTCTTCAATGAGTCAATAGTTTGAAGTGCTTGTTGTATTTCTGTTTGTAATGAAGCATCCATTGTTAAGTGAACATCCCGATTTCGTTGTTTGAATTTTTCTACTTCAGCACTATTTATTCCAGCCAGCAACAATGGAGAAAGAACACTAAAATCTTTTTTGCTGATGGCCATTTCAGTGGAAGTTTCAGGAAGGAAGCGATCCTCCCGAAAGCGACTGGCGACCACATTAAAGTTTATTGTTGGTGTAGAGAAACCACGTAATTCGGCGATATGTTCGTATTCAGCAAAATATCCGTTAGTGCCACCCATGAAAATACCTGAGTTTGCATCTCCTGTCCAAAAGAACATTTGTTCTGCAAACGGATAATATCGATCCAGTCTTTTATGTGAAAGAGCAGATAAATTATTTTTATCTAAGCCTGCTGCTATTAATGAATCCTGTTGTTTCAGGATCAGATCTGGCTTTCCAGTTGCTAAAAGTTTTCCATTACGATCTAATAAATTTCCGGCACCAAGTCTGTTCATTAAAATCGCGATGCGCGGATTGTAACTGAATTGTCTGGCACCGCTTCGGTCTACAACTAATGCAGGTTGTACAACCCATTTTTTGTTATTGAACAAGTATTGAGAAACATTTATACCCAACAATATAATTCCTGTTAATGCGGCTAGCAGGGCAGGTAATAAATTTTTGTCCTGTTGCCGAGAGAGGTATTGCAACTGAACCGTTGAACCTTGAATCGTAGAAACAGATAATAAAAAACCTGCAGCAACCATATTCATGATCAAGGAAGATCCTCCATAACTTATAAAGGGGAGGGACACTCCTGAAAGAGGCAAGGCACCAATAGAACCTCCTGCAATTAATATAAACTGAATAAAATTACTAATACCAATTCCGGCACATAAATAAAAAAGAAATGATCTTCCGGTTTGACGGCCGATAATAATGGCGCGGTGGAGAAAAATCAAAAACAATATGAAGATTGATAAAATCCCAGCCCATCCAAGTTCTTCCCCTATTGAGGGAAGAATCATGTCCGTATGTGCTTCCGGGATGGTCTTCGCAAATCCTTCATCAATACCTTGCCCCTGGATGCCCCCGCTTGCCATTCCCCAAATGCTATTGGCAATATGGTCGCCACCAAATACTTCATTGTTCCATGGATTTTCCCAGATGGCTTTCCGATCCGCCAGCCGCTTTACAGGGCCAGGAAATACTTTTTCGATATAAGGTATTTTATCCAGCAAAAGGAATCCCGCCATTACTACTATAACCATTACTGCAGATTCACTCAAACCCTTCCTGATAAAAAAAGATGAAAGTATTAGTAAACCAATTATAATAACAGTGGCTAACCAGATGTTTTTTAAAAGCCAGATAGATAATACGTACGCTACAGCAGTGGCTACTGTATATACAAAATCGCCTCTCGAAAAAGAGAATAGAATAATGAAAGTGAAACACAAAACCATTGCAGGTCCTAAATCACCTAATACTAAAAATAAAAGTATGGAACCAACAATGGATATTAGTGCAAAGGAAAAGAAGGACCATCGTTTTTGCCACCTTGTATACTCGGAAATAAATTTTTCATTTGTAGTAAAAAAACCGGCTAGAAAAATAAGTAATAAAAATTTCACAATTTCACTAGGTTGAAAACCGAACAGATTTACTTTAACTCCGCTTCCTTCGGGACCTGTTCCAAAAAAAATAGTAAGGATCAATAAAATAACGGCAGCAATTGCCCAGGGCCATCCGTTGGCTGCTTTTTCTGTTCGTTTAAAAACAAACAAGCGAAAAAGTCCTGAATCATTGGTGAATCGGCGTAAATCGAAAAACAACAAAAGGAATATACCGGCACATCCACCTATAAAATACCATAAGGTACTTTGTGCCAGAAACCTGTCTCTTAGAGGATCCTGCAAACTTAACAATGTTAAAAAAGAAATGCCTGTTAAAAGCATCACTACAGGAAGAATCAATTGATCGGCTTTCGGAAAATGAACCGTAAGCACTACATGTAAAAGCAGGAAGGCTGTAAAAAAACATCCGGCAATGATCCAGATCCATTGGGTCACTTCATCCGGTGTGCGTACAAGTAACGCCTTGTCTTTTTTTAGGTTATTAAAATCGCGGGTAGAAAATAATTTTATAGAATGGGGCTTTTGATAAAAAATAAATGCCTGATTTTCCTGTAGGCGCGGAATTCCTTTCGAAGACCCGAATGCAAAACCTGGTTTGAGAGGGAGTACTTCAAATGATTTTTCACCCGGTAATCCAGTAAAAGAAAATTTACCAGCAGCATCAGTGCGGGCATACACACTCATTGATTGCAATAAGCGATTTTTTAAAGAATCAATTATGAATGTTTTTTTTACCGCCGGAGATTTTTCAGTGATGATCCTGTCGACCTCTGTGATGTCTTCATTATACAAACTATCCCCTGGTAAAATCATTTGTAATCTTACCAATACGCCTCGTGCCGTTTTTTCTCCAGGGTCCATAACGGTGCCTTCGATCAAATATTTTCCCATTCCCACAGAGATGGTGGATGATAGAGAAGGAGGATTTGTTTTTTCCTGTTCAAATCGCAAAGAATCATCTCCAACAAAGCCAATCAGCGCCCTTGAAAGCAGGGCCCTTTTTCTGTAAGATTCTCCCCCCTGCGCATAAGCCAGTTCGGTAGTTACATTAAACTGACGTTTATTAAGGGCACCTATATTTTCTATAGGATCGGTGTTATTGCTAAAACCTTGCGTCACTATCTGTTGAGCTAATTGAATATCTTTAGGATCTTCAAAATAAAATCCTGTGCTTAAGAGAGATCGAATGCGTTCCCCTGGCTTTTGATCATTCAGGTTTATCATGCTTCCATCAACAAGGCGTTTAGGTGTACTCTCAAAATCCTGTTTCAGGATGGAAAACAATTTCATAAAAAGAAATGCCAACACGCCTGTGATCAGCAATAAAAATATTCGTTCTAAATTTCTTTCTCGGATCCAGCTCATTATTATCTTATTTCAATTTGGGTAACGAATCCGTTTTGAATAAAAGGGAATCTTCAATTCTTCCGTTTATATATTTATTCTGTGGAAATTCGTATTGGTACTGGAGTGAAATATTGCAATTTGTAAAACGAACATTTTTGAGGTGTACGCTTTTGTTCCGGGCAACAATAGCCTTTTCGAAGTTATCAAAAACCAGGTTTTCTAACAGAACATAGGTACACGTGGGTGCTATAACCAGACCGATATCCTTGTAAATGGAGTCACCATGTAATACCATCCCATTGCCATTGATATGCATAGAATCTTTCTCTACCAGGATCGTATCACTAATTGTAATTGATTTACCATACACAGAGTCATTCAGAACCAGAATTGATGACTGCTTAATGCTATCCTGTAATTTTTGTTCTGAAGCATTCCGCTGTTGTTGTATTATTTCTGTTTGTGGAGATTCTGGTTTTTCGTTCTTTGAAAGTTGCCAGAGCAGTGCAGCAAGTAGCCCCAGGCAAAGGAAAAGCAATATAACAACCAACCCGCGGCTATTATTTGGCCTTACTCTTTCTGATTGTTCTTTTAAGTTTTCGGGATCATCGTTTTCTGTCTGAAATTCGTTTTTTTTTACAACAGGAGGTTTGGTGGCTTCCTGTATTACCGGTTTGTTATTATTTTGAACCACAACCACGGTTACATTATCGTTTCCACCTGCATTGTTTGCTGCCTCGATCAACGACTTTGTTTTTTGTGAAATTTTTTGACGGGATGTCAAAATGGAAGTGATGGCTTTGCTATCAATCATATCCGTTAGCCCATCACTACACAAGAGTAAAAAGTCTCCAGGCAAAAATGGTGATATGCCCGTTTCAATATAATCTGAAATAACCCCAATGTTCGGGTCGAAGCCAAGTGCTTTGTTAATTTCATTTCGTTTCGGATGTTTCATTGCTTCTGCTTCCGACAACCGTTTGGTATCTTCCAGGAACCCAACGAAGGAATCGTCGCGGGTTATTTTTATTAATGTATAATCTCGCAGTAAGTACAACCTTGTGTCTCCAACATGCGCATAATAAAATTGATTATAAGTGAGGTCAACTACAGCAAGGGAAAGTACACAGGCCATACGTGTGTTTCGGTCACTGGCCATTTTTTCGGCATAGATCTTTTCATTGGCGAGTATCACTGCTTCCTTTATCGTCAGGAAAAGATCTTCGGAAGGCTTTTGCAAATGATCAAGAATACATTCCCTGGCAATTCGGGCAGCAACCTCTCCACCTTCATAACCACCTACTCCGTCAATTACACAGGCAAGAACATAACGATCCTGCAAAATCGTTTCAACAAGAAATGCATCTTCATTATTATCCCGAACTTTTCCAGTATGAGTAAGTCCAGAAAAATATTCAATCTTTGGAGGCATGTGTTCTTTTTATTTCGCGAAAGTGTGCCAATAGCAGCAAAACACAAATTGCAAATAAGGCGATTGCTATCATCAAGAATAATTTTTCCTATGTCTTAAAAATATTTATGCCAACAATTCCATTGAGTACCATCCGCGAATTGATTGGTAATTCCGACCATTCGGGGTTGTTAACATTGCTTCGCTGAACTTCCTTTTCATTCACGAGAGTTTTTTCACCAAAAGAAGCAAGATAAAACTTATCCTCACTTTTGTTAAATCGGATTCGAAGATGCGGAGTATTCACCCATTCCGTGGGAATGCGGAAAACACTTGTACTCTCCCTGTCCTCTTCCTTGCCGGAAATTATGATGTCTTCATCTTTCATAAAGTATTCCAGTTTACGGCCGGCAAATTCTTTTTCAGGTATAATGGTTTCAAGTCTGGCTTTTCCGGAAGATGTAGGTTTCTGAGAAACATCTTTTTCTTTGTGAATCAGATCTTCCCTGTAAGGGACTTCGTAATAACTATCACTGTAGAAAGTAAATCCCTGCAAAATGTCGGGGTTGATATCGAAAGTTTGTGCAATGCCTGTTTGACGCGGTATAAAAGTTACCCGAAGATTTTCTTCTTTGTGCTGAAGGGTTCCGGGAAGGAGTTTTCCAATAAAGCTTTTATCTCCTCTTGTATATTCAGGATTTGATGCAAAACGGAATACCCATTTGCCACTGGAAGGTTGTACCATTTTACCTTTCGTTCTATAGCTTTGTAAAAGTTCATAAAATTTTGTAACGGATTCCTGCACAATTAAACCAAAGATCCCCTTTTTATTTTCCATGAACTCTTTATAATCATCCGGATTGAAACAAATGATATACTCATGGTAAAAAACTACACGATTTGAAAAAGATAATTGCTGAATGGATTCATCAAATTTTTCGAGAATATAATGGAACACATCGTTAGGTGTAAGGGAAAGTTTTTGTTTGTTCGCAGGTTCCATATCTTTTTTCAAGAACCAGTCGTGCAAACCGATGCGTTGCCAGATAGAAGTTTTTGATTTCATGCCCAATTGTTATAGCGGTAAATGTAGGGTTAATTAGAATTGCGATATAGTTTCTTAATTTTTTTTAACGGTTACCCTAATAAAGCTTTAATATTTAAGAATAAATATTAAAGATTGACTTCTAAATAAATTCTAAAATTACATCTCCTATCATGCATCTTACATCTTGCATCGTACAGCGTATCTCTACATATTTATACGTCCTGCCTCAAGATCTCAAGCGGAGATTTGGAGACGATAAACCGGCTGTTGATCAATCCAATGAACACTGTCAGGGCACAAATCGACACAAAAACAATTACAGTAGGAATAATGGGAGGAACAAAAATGGTTGCAAAAACAAAACGCCCCAATGCCCAGCTTCCTGCTAATGCTAATAGTATTCCGGTTGATGCAGCAAAAGCACCTAAGAAAAAATATTCAAGTGCTGTAATAGTAAAAATTTGCTTGCGGCTTGCGCCTAATGTTCTTAAGAGAACACTTTCCTGGATCCGTTGGTATTTACTGATCAATACGGAAGCAATCAGAACCACCAACCCGGTAATAATACTAAAGCCGGCGATAAATCGAATTACAAAACCGGCTTTATCAAGAATACTATCCAATACCCGTAATATTAAACCCAGGTCAATGATAGAAACATTTGGAAATTGTTTTACGACAGCCTGTTGAAAACCGGCCGATACTTCAACCGAAGGAACCTGAGTCATAAGTACATGGAACTGCGGCGCTTTTTCCAAAACACCTGTAGGGAACACTACTAGAAAATTTGTCTGAACCCTGTTCCAGTCTACTTCCCGCATACTGCCAACCAGTGTACTCATGATTGTACCCTGAACATTAAAAACCATCTTGTCGCCAATCCCGATATGATTTCGTTTTGCAAAACGCTCTTCCACGGAAATATAAATAGCACCTGAAGAACCTGTCCGAATCCCTGTCCATTTACCCTCAGTGATCTTTTCTGATCTTATGATTGAATCGCGGAAAGTCACACGATACTCCCTGCTGAAAATCCAGGATTGCATTTCCTTCGTAGAATCTTTTTCAAGGTCAGCTGCAGTAATATTATTTACTGATTCCAACCTCATATTAACGATCGGCACGGTACCAGTAACCGGCAATTTAAATTTGTTTGCAAGGTCAAGTACTTGTTGTCGTTGGGCAGACTGTATATCAAATAAAACCATGTTAGGCTGATTACCGCTGGCAGAAAGCGTGACCCTATTGAGCAAAAGAGTCTGCACAAAAAATACAGTGCTTATTAAAGCCGTACCCAAACCTATGGAAACGATTAATGTATTTGTCTGGTTATTGGGCCGGTATAGATTTGCAAGGCCCTGCCGCCATAAATAACTCCAGGAATCAGGAGTCAACCGCCTTACCAGCCACATGAGTACTACGGCAATGCCTGCCAATATCAGGAATGCAAGCACCACACTACCTGTAAAAACAACAGACTGTTTCCAGCCATCCAATTGAATATAAGTGAAAATGAAAATAAATAATAGAATCAATGCATAGATCAACCATTTTGCAAAATCCTTTATAACGGTATGTTCAAATGAAATACGCAGTGTGTTGAGGGGTGAAATTTTTCGGATCGAAACAAGTGGCAGTAATGCAAAGAGGATAGATATGATGATACCTAACAAAATGCCTTGTGCGATGGCTGACCAGGAAATATGCGGCGTTACTTTAACCGGTAAAAAATCTTTTAGTAGAAGGGGTAATAATTGCTGAATCAGTGTTCCTAAAATAGCTCCTATAACAGACCCGATAAAACCGATACCTATAATCTGGATAAGATATATTAAAAACGACTGTGATGCTTTAGCGCCTAAACAGCGTAAGACGGCAATCGTATTTATTTTTTCTTTTACATAAATGTGAATGGCACTTGCTACACCAATGCAACCAAGTAATAAAGCAATAAATGCAACGAGTGACAAAAATCGGGTAACATCGCTGAAGGATCGCAGGCTATCTTCTTTCTGGCTCTCTACGGTTTCATAATCGATGCCTTCAGCTTCCAGCAAGGGTTCTAATTTATTTCCTACCTGTTCTATATTTATGGGCCTGTCGTATTTAATAAAATATTTGTAATTGATACGGCTACCTTTTTGTTCCAGTCCTGTTGCTGGCAGATAGTCTAATGGAATATAAACGACGGGTGCAACAGATGCAGAGAGTCCTGTTTGGCCGGGAGCCCCAGCCAAAGTGCCTGCAATTACAAAACTGAGGTTGCCAATTTTAATAGTGTCGCCGGGTTTTGCATTGTATTGAAGCATTAGTGTTTGATCCACTAAGGCCCGTTGCTCATTCCTGAAAGAACGGGCTGCCTGGAGAGGTTGTGTTTCGAATTCGCCATAAAAAGGGAAATCTCCATTCAGTGCCCGAACTTGTATTAAACGGGTTTCGCCGGTTTTTATAAAATAAATCATAGAAGAAAAGCTGCGTTGCTCCGTTCTCCTATCACCTAATGAGTCGATCAATTTCCGGATAGAGGGTGTAACGGGTTTATTACTGCTCAGTTCCAGATCAGCGCCTAACAGGCTTGCGGCCTGTTGATCAATTTCCTCCTGAAGAGTATCTCCCAAAGCATTGACACCTACCAATGCCCCGATACCTAAAATAATAGAAGAGACAAAAAGCAATAACCTCGATCGGTTCCGCCTGCTATCCCGCCATGCCATTTTTACAAGCCAGGGAAAGTTTAAGCTTTTGCTGGAATATGATTCATTGTTCATAGTTCATGGTTCATCGTTTAGAGTTTGTAGATGCCTGAATGATGTTGACTTTTATAAACTAATATTACTACTATTATTACCTTTTTCTTTTTTGCTACTTTTTTCTTTTTACAATCCACATTCATTTTGTGGATAACACCTCAT
>Ga0136634_10000674_pt1 | contig 14187 bp, 5 predicted proteins | sample AntDrymUQ8332106_2_FD_104654 | JGI IMG/M metagenome (GOLD analysis project Ga0136634, IMG submission 104654) | Polar desert sand microbial communities from Dry Valleys, Antarctica - metaG UQ833 (21.06) | ecosystem: Environmental > Terrestrial > Soil > Desert | place: Antarctica: Dry Valley... | reverse complement strand
AAGAGCTAGAGTATTTATTGCACCGCCTCTTAAATGAAGCGCAATTAATAATTAAATGGGGTCGCAAAATCAAAAATAAGGGTAATGCTTGTATCACAGTTTAAATGTGCAACAGCTTAGCAGAACAACTATTATCTCTGCAATGGCCATCTGACGGTGCTTTGAGAATCATGCTGACGGGTGGAGATAAGCTTCATCAGTATCCATCAACTTCAATTCCTTTCAAGTTGGTCAATAACTACGGACCGACAGAGAACACAGTGGTCACGACTTCTGGGTTGGTTTTATGTGATGGCACAGATAATACGTCACCTCACATTGGTCGTCCGATCACCAACACCAAAATCTATGTTCTCGATCGCCATAAACAACCCGTTCCCATCGGTGTTCCTGGGGAAATCTATATTGCCAGTGTCGGGTTAGCGCGAGGATATCTTAACCGTCCCGATTTGACGGCTGAAAAATTTATCCCCAACCCCTTCAGTAATGAACCGGGTGAGCGCCTGTATAAAACTGGAGATAAGGCACGTTATCTCCCAGATGGCAACATTGAATTTCTCGGTCGTATCGACAATCAAGTAAAAATACGTGGCTTCCGCATCGAATTAGGAGAACTTGAAGCGGTACTCACCCAGCATCCCTGTGTAAGAGAAACTGCGGTTATCGCCAAAGATTTCGTTGCAGGTGATAAGCAATTAGTGGCTTATGTTGTTCCACAACAGGAAGGAGCACTCACAATTACTGATCTGCGCCACTTCCTCAAACAAAAACTGCCCGATTACATGGTGCCGGGTGCTTTTGTCGTTCTGGAGGCACTGCCCCTGACACCCAATGGAAAAGTAGACCGTCGGGCTTTACCCGCCCCTGATTTGCGGAAAGAACTGGAAGAGTATTTTGTCGCTCCCCGAACTCCAATTGAGGAAATGCTAGCTAGCATTTGGGGTAACATCCTCTTAATTGACTCTGTAGGCGTTCATGACAATTTCTTTACCTTGGGCGGACATTCCTTATTAGCCACCCAAGTAATTTCGAGAGTGCGCGACACGATATCGATCGAATTACCATTACGCAGCTTATTTGAAGCTCCCACGATTGTCGAATTCGCTTCGCGGGTTGAGATAGCGCTCAAAAGCGGAAAATCTGTAGAAGCTCTGCCTCTTCTACCAATTCCAAGGTTAGAGTCCATCCCATTATCTTTCGCTCAAACAAGGTTGTGGTTCCTTGATCGATTACAGCCAGACAGTGCATTCTACAACATCCCGCTTGCGTTACGTCTTTTCGGTCAGCTCAATATAGCGGCGCTACAGAGCAGCATCAACGAAATTATCCGGCGGCATGAAGCCCTACGCACCAACTTCGCGACGGTAGAAGGTCAACCCGTCCAAGTTATTGCCTCAACTTTCGATTGTCAGGTGCAAGTAGTCAACCTGTTACATTTACCTGAAACCCACCGAGAAATCGAGGCGCAACGATGCGTAAATGAAGAAGTAAATCGACCTTTTAACCTGGAGCAAGAGCCTTTACTCCGAGGTACGATACTACAGCTAGGTGAAACAGAGTACCTCTTGCTGCTCACCATGCACCACATTATTTCTGATGGTTGGTCGCTGGGCATATTCGTGCGGGAACTAACAGAACTTTACCAAGCTTTCTGTACAGAAAAGCCTCCAGTTTTACCAGAGTTACCAGTACAATATGCCGACTTCGCCCTTTGGCAGCGGCAGTGGCTAACTGGAGAAATACTAGAAACCCAACTTCACTACTGGAAGGAACAACTCAAGAACGCTCCGAATTTATTAGAATTGCCCACAGACCGAGCGCGAGCGGCTGTTCAAACCTTCCGGGGAGGATATTACTATGCAGCCTTTTCCAAAGAATTGAGCGTGGAACTTGCCACGTTGAGTAAGCGAGCGGGAGTCACTCTGTTTATGACGCTTTTGGCAGCGTTTCAGACATTTCTCTACCGATACTCAGGGCAAGATGACATCGTAGTAGGGACGCCTGTAGCTGGTCGCAACCGACGGGAACTTGAAAGGCTAATCGGCTTTTTTGTCAATACTTTAGTGCTGCGTACCGACCTCGGCGGCAACCCCAGTTTTGAGCAGTTACTCAATCGAGTTCGGGAAGTGGCGCTGCAAGGTTACACGCATCAAGACCTGCCATTCGAGCAGTTGGTAGAAGCATTGCAACCAACACGCAATTTAAGCTACACGCCTCTATTCCAGGTGATGTTTGCTCTTGACGACGGAACAGTACCTTCTATGGAACTGCTTGATTTAACGGTAAGCTCGTATTCCGTGGAAATCGTCACAGCCAAGTTTGATTTGACCCTATCAATGGAGAATACGGCTGATGGATTGGTAGCAGAATGGGAATACAACTCGGATCTGTTTGATGAGATTACCATCGCTCGGATGGCGACACATTTCCAGACCTTGTTGGAAGGAATCGTCGCCAATTCCAAACAGGCGATTTCAGATTTGCCTCTACTGACACCAGCAGAGCGACAGCAGCTATTAGTAGAGTGGAACAACACCGCTAAAGACTATCCCCAAGAGAAGTGCATCTATCACTTGTTTGAAGAACAGGTGGAACGGACACCAGATGCAGTAGCAGTGGTGTTTGAAGAAAAAAAACTCACCTATCGAGAGTTGAATGCCAAAGCCAATCAACTGGCAAATTATCTGCGATCGCTGGGCGTGGGGCCAGAAGTGCTGGTAGGGATTTGTGTAGAGCGTTCTCTGGAAATGATAATCGGTTTGTTGAGCATCCTCAAAGCTGGCGGTGCTTACGTTCCGCTAGACCCGAACTATCCGTCTGATCGCTTGGCTTTTATGCTAGAAGATTCGTCGGTTCCAGTGCTGCTTACTCAAGAGAAACTACTGGAGAAACTTCCTGCACACTCAGCGCGTGTTATCTGCTTAGATTCAGACTCGAAAGAAATTGCTTCTTACCCCAAAGAAAACCCTTTAAGTTCAGTGAAGCCAGAAAACTTGGCTTATGTTATCTACACATCAGGGTCTACAGGAAAACCCAAAGGCGTTTTAATTCAACACGGGTCGCTAGTCAACTACACAACGGCTGCGAGTGCTGAATATAGAATACAGAAGTGCGATCGCATTCTACAATTCTCATCGATGAGTTTTGATGTCAGTGCCGAAGAAATTTATACCAGTCTGACATCGGGTGCAGCATTGGTCTTGCGTACCGATACCATGCTGGACTCCGTTGAGGGATTTTTGGGGAAGTGTTCTAATTGGAAAATAACCGTACTCGCACTTCCCACAGCCTACTGGCACGAAATCACCGGATTCTTGAACTCAGAAAAATTTACCCTTCCTTCATCATTGCGCTTAATCATCATTGGTGGAGAAAAAGCACTACCCGAACGATTGAAAGCTTGGCTTGAGTCTGTGGGACAGCAAGTTCGTCTAGTGAATAATTACGGCCCGACAGAAACTACTGTGGGAGCCACAATCTACAAGCTATCGACAGCCGACACCACATTAAAGGAGGTGCCAATCGGTCGTCCTATGGGGAATGTCCAAACCTACATTTTAGATAGGAATCATCAGCCTATACCTATTGGCGTTCCAGGGGAGTTGTACATCGGCGGTGCTGGTTTGGCACGGGGATATCTCAATCGTCCCGACTTGACCGATGAGCGGTTTATTCCCCACCCATTTGGTGAGTCTCGGACTGAGCGTCTGTACAAAACTGGTGATTTAGTTCGTTACCTGAGCGACGGCAACATAGAATATGTCGGACGGATAGATGACCAAGTGAAGGTTCGCGGTTTTCGCATCGAACTGGGGGAAATCGAGGCAGCATTGAGTCAACATCCAAATTTGCTCCATGCTACAGTTGCGCTTCGAGAAGATATTCCGGGTCAAAAGAGCCTAGTGGCTTATACTGTCCCTCTTCAGGAACCAGCACCCAATGTTGGCGAACTGCGCGGCTTTCTCAAACAGCAGTTGCCCGATTACATGATTCCGAACGCCTTCGTCACCCTAGCGGCACTGCCGATAACACCGAATGGCAAAGTAGATCGGCGCTTGTTGCCAGCCCCAGATATCAATAGTTTGATTCAAACATTAGAATTTGTCGCTCCTCAGACTCCAATAGAAGAATTAGTAGCCTCCATCTGGGAAAAGGTTCTGGGAGTAGAGCAAGCCAGCGTCACCGCTAATTTTTTTGAATTAGGCGGTCATTCGTTACTGGCAACTCAAGTCATTTCCCAATTGAATTCTAGTTTAGGGCTGCATCTCCCTCTGTCCAAATTGTTTGAGTTGCCAACGGTAGCCAGTATTTCTAGCTACATTGATGCCACCCTTTGGACAAGCGAAAACATCGAAAATATTAATACAAGTGACGAAAGAGAGGAATTTGAACTGTAATGGATATAATTGAATTTGTCAACTATCTACGCAAGCTGGATATTAACCTGTTTCTCGAAGGCGATCGTCTGCGGATAAACGCCCCTCAATGTGTTATCACCCCAGAACTGAAGTCAGAAATGAGCGAAAGGAAAGCAGAGATAATCTCCTTTTTGCAACAAGCCAATATTCAAACCACTACCACGGCGATCGCGCCAATATCCAGAACAGAACAAAACACCTTTCCTCTTTCCTTTGCCCAACAGGGACTCTGGTTCCTCGACCAATTACAGCCCAACAGTTCCTTTTACAACCTCCCCCTGGCGTTGCGTCTGAGCGGTCTGCTTAATATAGCGGCTTTAGAAAGCAGCATCAACCAAACCATCCAGCGGCATGAAGCCTTACGCACAAACTTTGCGACGGTAGAAGGTCAACCCGTTCAAGTTATTGCCTCAACTCTCAATTGCCAGCTACAAACACTCGACCTGTTGTACCTCCCTGAAACTGAGCGAGAAATCGAGGTGCAACGATGCGTAAATGAAGAAGCGAATCGCTCTTTTAACCTGGAACGAGAGCCTTTATTCCGAGTTACTTTGCTACAGCTAGACCAAACAGAATACGTCTTGCTGTTCGCCATGCACCATATTATTTCTGATGGGTGGTCGCTGGGTGTATTCGTGAGAGAACTAACAGAACTTTACAAAGGCTTTTGTACTGGAAAACCTGCAAATTTACCATCGTTGCCAGTACAGTATGCCGATTTTGCGGTTTGGCAGCGGCAGTGGTTAACGGGGGAAATACTTGAAACCCAGCTTGACTACTGGAAGAAACAACTATCGGACGCCCCGGATTTATTAGAATTGCCGACAGACAGACCAAGACCGGCGATTCAAACCTTCCGGGGAGGATATTACCATGCAGTTCTTCCCCAGGAGTTGAACTCGGAACTTACCGCACTGAGTAAGCGAATGGGAATTACCTTGTTTATGGCCCTTTTGGCGGCGTTTCAAACATTGCTGTACCGCTTATCCGGGCAAGATGATATCGTAGTTGGTACGCCCGTAGCGGGTCGCAACCGACAGGAAATCGCAGGGCTAATTGGCTTTTTTGTCAATACCTTAGTGCTGCGTACCGATTTGTCAGAGGAACCTACTTTTGAGCAGTTACTCGGCAGAGTCCGAAAAGTGGCGATCGGGGCTTACGAGCATCAAGACCTGCCCTTCGAGCAGTTGGTAGAGGTATTGCAACCAGAGCGTTCTTTAAGCTATACGCCTCTGTTTCAGGTGATGTTTTCCCTTGACGATGCTTTAGCCCCTTCTGTGGAACTGCCTGAGTTATCGGTAAGTTCTCATCCAGTGGAAATCGGCACGGCGAAGTTTGACTTGGGCTTATCAATGGAGAATACCGCCTCTGGATTGATAGGAGTGTGGGAATACAATACTGACCTGTTTGATGAGACTACCATCGCTCGGATGGCGGGGAATTTCCAAACCTTGCTAGGAGGAATCGTCGCCAATCCCAAGCAGTCGATTTCTGAATTGCCCCTACTGACAGAACAAGAGCGACACCAGCTATTAGTGGAGTGGAACAACACTGGGGCTGAGTACCCCCAGGATAAGTGCATTCATGAGTTGTTTGAGGCGCAGGTTGAGCGATCGCCCGACGCTGTAGCAGTGGTGTTTGAAGGGGAGCAACTGACTTATCGAGAGTTGAATGTAAAAGCCAATCAACTGGCAAATTATCTGCGCTCGCTGGGCGTGGGGCCAGAAGTATTGGTGGGTCTGTATGTGGAGCGTTCCTTTGACGCGATCGTGGGAATCGTGGGCGTCCTTAAAGCAGGTGGTGCTTACGTCCCTATTGACCCCGCCTATCCATCGGAGCGGATCGCCTATATGCTCAATGATTCGCAAGTAAAAGTTCTATTAACTCAAGAAAAGTTACTTGCTATTTTACCAGAACACCAAACACGGATAGTCTGCTTGGATTCTGCTTGGTCAGAAATTTCTATGACAAGCCAACTTCCTCTCAATAAGGTTGTACAACCCCAAAATTTAGCCTATGTAATTTATACTTCCGGTTCTACAGGCCAGTCTAAAGGGGTAACAGTTGAACACCGCAGTCTTGTCAATGCCTATTTTGCCTGGGAAGAAGCTTATCAACTACGCTCTGGTGTAAATTCTCACTTGCAAATGGCAAGCTTCTCGTTTGATGTTTTTACTGGAGACATGGTTCGCGCTTTATGTTCGGGTGGCAAGTTAGTGCTGTGTCCTCGCGAGTTGCTGCTAGATGCTCCCATGCTTTATCAATTGATGCGACAGCAAAAAATTGATTGTGCAGAATTTGTGCCAGCGGTTTTAAGAAATTTAGTACAGTATTTAGAAAAAAGTGAGCATCGCCTTGATTTTATGCGCTTGTTAGTATGTGGTTCAGATACTTGGTCAGCAGCAGAGTATGAGCAACTTAGACGCTTTGTTGGCTGGAAAACTCGACTCATTAATTCATTTGGAGTCACTGAAGCCACAATTGATTCTTCTTACTTTGAAAAATCCAATCCTTTACCTCAACTAAATTGTTTACCGATTGGGAAGCCCTTTACTAACACACAAATTTATATTTTAAATAGAAATTTACTACAACCTGTACCAATTGGAGTTGCTGGCGAGCTTTATATTGGAGGATCAGGTGTAGCACGTGGCTATCTTAACCGTCCTGAATTAACGGATGAAAGATTTATTCCAGAGCCGTTCACTGGAGACCCCAAATCTCGCCTCTATAAAACTGGGGACTTAGCTCGTTATCTTCCAGACGGCAACATCGAATACCTCGGTCGCATTGACAATCAAGTAAAGATTCGCGGCTTCCGCATTGAACTGGGAGAAGTTGAGGCTGTACTGGCACAGCATCCTGATGTGCATGAAGTGGCAGTCATTGACCGAGAAGATACACCTGGAAATAAGCGTCTCGTGGCTTATGTGGTTTCTAACCTCATCCCCGATCGCATCCCCTATCACACTGAATGCCAACTAGAACTAAACGGTAACGCGATCGAACTCCAGACACAAGATATCTCCACCGGCGGCGTCGGTCTGGTGGGAGTGCCAGTTCTTGATGAAGGTAGCAGCGTCCGCCTGCACTTGCAATTGCCTGGAAAGGACGAACCGCGCTGGCTTTCTGGGACAGTCGTTTGGTCCCATCCCCCACAGGCAGGGATTCGCTTTCAGGTTACACCGAACGAACAGGCTCAAGTTGACCGAAGCGCAGCCTATCTGTTGGACACTCAAGAGTTGTGGAAAACTTTGCAACGCACTATGACTCGCAATCTGCGCGACTATCTCAAACAAAAGCTGCCCGACTATATGATACCAAGCGCCTTCGTCACCATACCAGCACTCCCACTGACACCCAACGGCAAAATAGACCGTCGCGCCTTACCTGCGCCAGATAGCTTCCACTACAAACTTCAAGATAAATTTGCTGCCCCTGGCACCCCCACGGAAGCGAAACTGGTTGCTATTTGGGCCGAAGTCTTGGGATTAGAGAAAATCGGCATCAATGATAATTTCTTTGAATTAGGAGGACATTCTCTGCAAGCTGCGTTCCTGGTATCCAAGCTTTCAGCAGAGATGAATTGGAAAATTTCAGTCAAGCTTCTGTTTCAGTATCCCACTATAGCAGAATTAGCCAAAGCCCTCCCAAATTCACTTACATCACTCACACCAGAGCGCTCTTTCTTACAAGAACGAGATCAATTAAAAGTTGAGAAAGCATGGCCATTATCTTTCACCCAAATCCCCGATCCAACTCCATTTTTTCGACACGAAAATCGCTCCTTACTCTCTTTATTCGCTGTTGGTAAGATAGCACCAGTTGATTCAGCCGCTCTGGGTTATCTTCCCCTTTCTTTCCTAAAAGGAACCAATTTGACTCGCCAGGAACTCCTGCAAAGTTGGTTTGAGAACCTTCCGATGTGGGATGCTGTTATGGAAATTAAATGGGGTCGAATAGCGGGTCTAATCCTCCCTATATTCGAGGATGAACTATACAGCGACCAACAGACACTTATCCAAATGGTTGTTGAAGCTTTAGAAATGGCAGGGCGAATCGGGGCGAAAACTGTTTCCTTAACGGGTTTGATTCCCTCGGCAACCGATTACGGTCGTGCGATTGCTCAAGCTATTGAGGGGCGTAACGACTTACCGAAAATCACTACAGGACACGCTACTACCTGCTCTACGGTTGTTCTGACCATTAAGAAAATTTTACAGATTAGTAACCGTTCTTTACAGGGAGAGAAAGTCGCTTTCATCGGATTGGGGTCAATTGGAATTAATAGCCTCCGCCTGATGTTAAAATGCTTGCCTCATCCTCAGTCAATTATCCTATGCGATGTTTACAGTAAACTCGAATCACTTCAAAATATTCAACGCGAACTGAGTGTTGATTTAGGGTTTCGAGGTTCCGTGAAAATAGCAATATCTTCTTCATCTGAGCTACTTCCCTCGGAAATTTACAACTCTACCCTAATGGTTTGTACTACGAACGTGCCAGAGATTATCGACATTCAACGAGTGAAAGCTGGGACTCTAATTGTTGATTACTATCACCCACACTCTTTTTCGTTTAAAAAAGCCATCGAACGGTTTGAAAAACAAAAAGATATTTTCTTTACTAAAGGTGGAGTTCTTCAAGCAACTGACCCGATAGAAACGACAATTTACTTACCCAATGCAATCGAAAAACATCTAGATAAAGAGTTGGGATCTGCCTATTTTGGGCCTGCCAATCCCCTTCATATAGCGGGCTGCGTTATGTCCAGTCTCCTCTCTTCTCGTTTTGACGATATGAAACCGACTGTAGGATTGCCGAATCTAGAAAATTGCGTGCAGCATTATCAAGGTTTAGAGCGGTTGGGCTTCCAGGCAGCCGACTTGCATTGTGAAGGCTACGTGTTGGAAGTAGAGTCAAAATAACCCCTAAGTAGCAGAAATTAGTCATGATGCGTAATCTTAAAAATCTCCGCTCCTTTACAGGCGGAATGCGCGTTTTCTTTTTCGTCTGGTTCGGACAACTGGTATCTCTAATTGGGTCGGGTTTGACTAACTTCGCATTAGGAGTCTGGGTGTACCAGCGTACAGGTTCAGTTACCCAATTCTCGCTAATTTTGCTATTTGGTCTGCTCCCCAGTATCGTAGTTTCCCCGCTCGCTGGCGCAATGGTTGACCGATGGAACCGGCGATGGTGCATGATTCTGTCTGACTCCGGCGCTGGTGTAACGACAGTGGCGATTGCCCTATTACTCGTTGTTAACAACCTTCAGCTTTGGCACATCTACCTTGCAGTTGGCCTCAGTTCTATCTTCAAAGCCTTTCAGTTACCTGCCTACACTGCGTCCACCGCTTTGCTGGTACCGAAAGAAGACCTACCTCGCGCCAACGGCATGGTGCAATCAGGACAAGCTTGCGCTCAACTAATCTCGCCTCTGCTGGGAGGGGTCTTGCTTGGAGTTATCCAGCTTCAAGGTGTGATTTTAATTGACTTTGCTACTTTCCTATTTGCTCTCATCACGTTATTGTTGGTTCGCTTTCCTGATGCTAAAACTGATGTCGTTCCAAAAGAGGAAAAAACTTCTCTCTGGCAAGAGGCGATTGAAGGCTCGACTTATATTTTTGTTCGCGCTGGATTTTTAGCCCTGCTAATTGTATTCGCGCTGGACAATTTTGTTACCGGAATGGTTGAAGCTTTGCTCACCCCCTTGGTACTATCATTCACGTCTGTCACCGTTCTCGGAACCATACAATCTCTGGGTGGTGCGGGGATGTTAGTTGGCAGTGTGGCTATCAGTATTTGGGGGGGGACTCGACCGCTCATCCGGGGCATTTTTGCTTTCGATATTCTCGCTCATTTGTGCATCCTAGCATTGGGATTGCGTACTGACGCCGCACTTTTCTCGTTAGCTAGGTTTTTATTTTTTTTCAGCTTACCTATCATCAATAGCTCTGTTTTTACCATCTTGCTCCGAAAAGTCCCTCCGGCTATTCAAGGCCGGGTCTTCGCTACAATGCAAACGATTGCTTTCTCATGTATCCCTCTGGCTTATGTTGTGGCAGGCCCCCTAGCCGAGCGAATCTTTGAACCTTTAATGGCGGCTGATGGTTTATTAGCTGGAAGCATCGGTCAAATCATTGGCGTGGGGCCGGGTCGCGGTATTGGCTTGCTATTTATTACGATGGAAATTGTAGCCATACTGGTAACAGTTGCTGTTTATCGATATCCGCGCTTGCGGTTTGTTGAAGATGAATTGCCAGATGTGATTTAGGGCTTGGGGAAAGCCGTGAGTGTATCGGTGTTGATTCTCAGTCGGCGTGATAGCTTCAGCATTTGCTGCTGGTGATGGTTGCGATCGCCCCTTATGCGATGGGCGAAGATGAAGGACGCCTCACTCGTGCCCATTGCAACGGCTGAGTCCCCACCGCCTCAATTATCTGATATTCTCAAAAAACTATTCCATCACTAGGGCAAGATTTGGGAATCACTGTGCGAATCGTTGGCTAGAAACCAGTCCTATAAAGGATTAGGGGGATTAGCCGCCAGGAATAGAACCTTGACAACTGAATGACCATGTAGGTGAGAATCAGTACCCTAGAACACTCAAATCCTACCCCGCAGGTGCAGCGGTGAAAGCATCTCCCCTACGGTAGCGACTAGCTATCAATCCGTAAAGCGGGGAGAAAAGATGTAATTACTGACAGCCTAAGTCGGTAAGCATCGAGCAAAAGTACCCATGAGTAAAGCATTGGCTTGAAGATGTGTTTGAATCGTCGTTACCAAAAACCAGCGAAATAAGGCTTAATGCGCTGGAGCCAAAAGGCACAGGATAAAAGGAGTTGGCAAGTGGGTATTTGACCAACAAGCACTTCCGATAAACCCGGCGAATAACATCACTCTAAATGTACACAGTATGGTCATTCGGAACGAGATAACCTCTCGTCGGCTCTCAGGTGGTCGAATCCCTGTAGTAGGTGCTAACCGTATGCCACGAGTAGGAAAGATTGGGTCAGAAGCTTAAAGTCTGGGGTAATGCCCAGGATATGCAGACGGACTCACGATGATGTGGAAGGGAAAGTCTCAAGTAGTGAGTAAAAATGTCTAAAACGAGTTTAAAGACTACGGTAGAATGGAACCAAGTGAACTGGCGAAAGCTAGAACGTAAGGTTTATAAGCTCCAAAAGAGAATTTTTCAAGCCTCTCAACGTGGTGATGTGAAAGCATTACGCAGACTCCAAAAGACGCTGATGAAGTCTTGGTCAGCAAAGGTATTAGCGGTTCGTAGAGTAACCCAGGATAATACTGGCAAGAAAACGGCAGGAGTGGACGGGGTGAAATCCTTGTCCCCAGCAGCACGTTTGAAGTTAGTAAATAATCTAAAAGTGGGGTCTAAGGTTAGTCCGACTAGGCGAGTATGGATTCCCAAGCCTGGAACGGAAGAGAAGCGACCTTTAGGCATACCTACAATGGAAGACCGAGCGATGCCGCGCACTTGTTAAGCTGGCATTAGAACCAGAATGGGAAGCGCGATTTGAACCTAACTCTTTCGGGTTCGTGCGGCTCGTTGGTGTAGCCGAGAGGGAATTTTCCCTCGAACACACCACACCTCTAAATAAGGCAACCAGCCAGAAAGGAGGTCAATAGGGAAGGGTAAACGCCCGAAACCGAGATAACTCAACGTCCGTGAGGGTGAGTCAAACTTGACAAGTCCCTCCCCTGAAGTGTCCAGAGGACTGCGTATCCCCCGACTATGGAGAGGATAGCACCGCCAGAATCGGAGCGGGGATAAACGGTGATAAGCTGCCAGCCTAGAGCGGCGAAGCACCAAGCGTCCGACTATGAGTAACGAAAGTGAACTCCTTTATTCTTCGTTAATGAGAGCCAGCGAAATCAGGCTGTAACGCTGGGAGCGAAAAATGCTCAAGGCAACGGTAGATGGCAAAAGAATCCTTGACCATCGACACTAACCAAAACCCGGAGGAGTTGGGAGGCTCTAAGGTCGGTACCAACGGAAGTTGGGAACGAGTTAACCGATGGGATGGCTCTCTAGGATAGGTCGAATCTTAGAGTAGTAGCTAGCGCAAGCCGCCCATTGGAGGGATTGGGTCAGAAGCAAACGCCCCTCTGTAACGGAAGGGATAAGCTAACAGACCCACTGCTACATGGTCTATACGTTCAGAGTAAGAAGTCAATGTCCAAAACGGCGATTACATCACAAGTGGAATGGGAGAAGGTCAACTGGGCGAAAGTCGAGGGGGCAGTTTTCAAGCTTCAGAAAAGAATTTATAGAGCTAATCAGCGTGGAGACGTGAAGCTGGTTCGCAGACTCCAAAAGATGATTGTCAAGTCCCGGTACGCAAAGCTCATCGCTGTAAGACGAGTGACCCAAGAAAACAAAGGCAGGAACACTGCTGGCGTAGATGGGATGAAAAAGCTCGACAAGAAACAGCGAATGTCACTGGTAAATGCACTAGAAATAGACGGAAAAGCTCGCCCCGCTAGGAGGGTCTGGATACCAAAACCCAGAAGTCAGGAACAGCGTCCTCTAGGAATTCCTACCATCAGAGATAGAGCCAAGCAAGCCTTACTGAAACTCGCTTTAGAACCCGAATGGGAAGCCCAGTTTGAAAGCGAATCGTTCGGATTTAGACCGGGAAGGTCATGCCATGACGCTATCGAAGCAATCAGAATCGTATTAACGGCAAAACCGAAATATGTTCTAGATGCCGACATATCGCAATGTTTTGACCGAATCAACCACCAAAAACTACTGGCGAAACTCAACACAATTCCTCGTTTCAGGCGACAAATTAAAGCTTGGTTAAAAGCAGGAGTGTTAGAGGCGGGAACCTGGAAGGAAACGGACAGCGGAACCCCGCAGGGCGGCATCTTATCGCCACTTTTGGCAAATGTAGCTTTACATGGAATGCAAACCGCAATAGAAGAAACCTATCCAGCATATAGCAACGGGTGCATCAAAGGTGCGAGGAGAAAGTTCGGAAGAGATGATGTATCTCAACCGAAATTAATAAGATATGCGGATGATTTCGTCATAATTTGCGACGAGCTAAGTGTAATCGAAAAATGCCAGGAAATCGTCAGAAAGTGGCTGGAGGACGTAGGTTTAGAGCTAAAACCCGCTAAAACGAAGCTAGTCCACACCCTGCGAGAACATGAAGGGAATAAACCAGGATTTGACTTTCTTGGTTTTACCATCAGACACTTGGCAGTGGGTAAAAACCATAGCGGAAAAACAAGTAGGGGAAAGGCTCTAGGCTTCAAGACTATCATCAAACCCAGCGACAAAAACGCCCAAGAACACTATTTCGCAATAGCGGAAGCAGTCCACGAACTTAAAACAGCAAAACAATCAACGCTGATACAAGTTCTTAACCCAAAAATCAGGGGATGGTGTAATTACCAATCTCCTTGGAATGCGGGAAAAACCTTCCATAATCTAGATCATCTAAGCTGTTTAGCATTTAAACTGCGTATTTCAGAGCCTGAAACCCTTTACTGGCTTACATAGCCTCTGAGATTTAAATGGTGAACAGCTTAGTGTTCCGGGTATTATGGCGATGGGCAAAAAGGAGACACCCCGAAAAATCAAATGGCTGGATAGCTAAGAAATACTGGAAAACAATAGGTAAGGATTCAGGTCTCAATTAGAGGAATTAAAGAAGGAGTCTGCACAGCCGAGTCAACCATTGCTTTTATAGCTTGGTCAAAAAACTCAATTACAGAACGTCCTTGATGGCGACAAGTT
>Ga0136634_10000673_pt1 | contig 14189 bp, 10 predicted proteins | sample AntDrymUQ8332106_2_FD_104654 | JGI IMG/M metagenome (GOLD analysis project Ga0136634, IMG submission 104654) | Polar desert sand microbial communities from Dry Valleys, Antarctica - metaG UQ833 (21.06) | ecosystem: Environmental > Terrestrial > Soil > Desert | place: Antarctica: Dry Valley... | reverse complement strand
GTTAACACGGCGTTCTCGTTCGTGCTGGACCACACGACGCGTACGACGAACTCGGACTGGTTCAACCTCAGCTATCACGGCGCGGACGAGGACGCCATGAAGGCTGCGCTGCGTGAAGGTGACGCGGCTACCCTGAACATCTACAGCGCCCGGCTGGGCAGCAGCTATCTCGGCTGGGCCACCTTCCCGGTCGACTATGCCGGTGACCCTGACAACGACGGCGTCGTCATCCTCGACACGAGCGTGCCGGGAGGGTCCGCCACCCCGTACAACGACGGCGACACCGCCACGCACGAGGTCGGGCACTGGCTCGGGCTCTACCACACCTTCCAGGGCGGCTGCTCCGGCGGCGGCGACCAGGTGACGGACACACCGGCTGAGGCATCGCCGGCGTACGGCTGCCCGATCGGCCGCAACACCTGCTCGTCCACCGGCTCGGACCCGATCCAGAACTACATGGACTACAGCGACGACGACTGCATGGACCAGTTCACCAAGAAGCAGAAGAGCCGCATGAACTCGCAGTGGACGACCTACCGCGCCTGACCGGGTAGATCGCCCCGCGATGGTCGAGAAGCGGGTCCCCGGCCGGGGACCTCTTCGCGTGGCGGCGCAGACCGCGACAGCACGTGACACCTCGGCCTGGCCGTACCATCGCCCCCTGTGCGGCGGGTGTGGGTGGTCGGCAACACGGGCGCCGGAAAGAGCACGGTCGCGCGTGCACTCGCCGAGCGGCTCGAGGCGCCATGGGTCGAGTTGGACGCGATCTTTCACCAGGAGCATTGGCAGCCGATCGAGCTCACCGAATTCCGTGCACGCGTCTGCGCCGTCGTCGCAGGCGACGCCTGGGTGGTGGACGGGCGATACTCCGCCGTCGCCGATCTGGTCCGCGCGCGCGCTGACACCATCGTCTGGGTTGATCTGCCGCGGAGCACCGTCATGCGGCAGCTGATCGGGCGCTCGTTGCGACGGGTCGTACGCCGCGAGGTGCTGTGGAACGGCAACCGCGAGCGGTGGCGAGACCTCATCCGCCGCGACCCGCAGAAGTCGGTCCTCGCGTACGCGTGGAAGAACCACAATGCGAACACAAGACGGTTCGAGGTGATCGCGGCGGAGACGGCGGCGACCACGAACACGTCATTCGTACGGCTGCATTCGCGGGCCGACATCGACCGCTTTCTCGGTGCAGGCAGGCCAGGCTCGCCTCCGAGGCCGGAGAGGCGGACTGACGCGTAACTACGCCGGCGTCGCACACTCATCGAGCCGGGTCTCTCAAGCGGACCCGTGCCGGTCGAGAGAATCGGCCTTGCGCGATGTATCCAGTGTGACGCCGGTGGGTCCTGGGAGTGCGCCAACTCGGGCGCACCGGAGATGGGATATCGCGATGATCACTGCACAGCAGTACAAAGTCCGCACCGGCCTGGCAGCGCTGGTCTCGGCACTGAGCCTGGTCGGGTTGGCGGCGACGCCCGCGAGCGCCGCGACCACCGACCGGCCCAAGATCACCGAAACCGATTTCGACTTCGGTCTCCACTGGACCCTCAGCGCCCCGCGGGACGGGGGGCACCTGTATTGGGACAACGGTGGCGTGGTGAACCTGCAGGGCTACATGTACCTCAAGAACACGTTCGACGACTGCGCCCGGATGCACATCGAGTACTTCGACGCCAGCCACCTCGAGGTGGCAGAGGACTTCTCCGACTGGGAGGCGGGCTCCACAGCGAAGGTGCAGTTCTGGATCAACGAGTCCCACACCACGACCGGCGTCAACCACGTGCACATCCACATCGACGCCGACCGTGACTGCGACGGCGACTGGTCGAATCTCGGTGAGGTGGTGTTCGACGAGAACTGAGCCGAGCTGCTCCACTGGCGCGGCGGCCGGCTCAGCGCTCGGCCGGCCGTCCCGTCGGCTGGTCGCTAGCCTCGTCGCCTTCTGCGGTCGCCTCGAGAGCGTCGCCTTGCAGTTGGGCGTACAGCTCGATGATCCGGCGAGAGACGTCCTGCGCGGTGAGGCCGAGATCGGCCAGGATCTCGGCCCGCTTCGCGTGATCGAGGAACCGGGTCGGCACGCCCATGTCGCGCAGGGGCGTGTCGACACCGGCATCGCGTAGCGCCCGCGCAAGTGAGTCGCCGAAGCCGCCGGCGCGACCGTTGTCCTCGACGCTCACCACAAGGCGGTGCGTACGGGCCAGCTCGACCAGCGAGTCGTCGATCGGGGTCACCCAGCGCGGGTCGACCACTGTCACGCCGATGCCCTGCGCGACCAGTCGGTGGGCGGACTCGACGCCGAGCCCGGCCATCACGCCGACGCCGACGAGCAGGACGTCGCGGTCGCCGGAGCGGACGAGCACGTCGCTGACGCCGATGCGCTCGACCGCGGGGATGTCGGCGACGAGCGCGCCCTTGGAGTACCGCAGCGCGGTCGGGCCGTCGGACACCGCGACGGCTTCGCGGAGTAGCTCGCGGACGCGGGCGCCGTCGCGCGGCACCGCGACGCGCATGCCCGGCACGATGTTCAGCAGCGACAGGTCCCACACGCCGTTGTGGCTCGGCCCGTCGTCGCCGGTGACCCCGGCGCGATCGAGCACGAATGTCACCGAGCAGCGGTGCAAGGCGACATCCAGCAGCACCTGGTCGAAGGCCCGGTTGAGGAAGGTCGCGTACAGCGCCACGACCGGGTGCATGCCACCCATCGCCAAGCCCGCGGCGGAGGTGACCGCGTGTTGCTCGGCGATGCCGACGTCGAAGGTGCGCTCGGGGAAGCGCTCGCTGAAGGCGTGAAGCCCGGTCGGGCGCAGCATCGCAGCGGTGATCGCGACGATGTCGGGCCGCTCCGCGCCGATCGCGACGAGCTCCGCGCCGAAAACGCCGGTCCACGTCTCCCCCGACGCCGCCGTCGACCGCCCGGTGAGCGGATCGAAGGCGCCGGGCGCGTGCAGGTTGTCCGCCTCGTCGTCGAGCGCGGCCTGGTAGCCGTACCCCTTGCGCGTCACGCAGTGCACGATCACCGGACCGCCGAAACGCTTGGCCGACTCCAGCGCCGCCTCGACTGCCGCGAGGTCGTGGCCGTCGATCGGGCCGACGTACTTCAGGCCGAGATCCTCGAACATCCCCTGCGGATAAATGGCATCCTTCAGGCCCTTCTTGATGCCGTGCAGCGCCTCGTACAGCGGCGCACCGACGAGTGGGGTGCGCCCGAGCGACTCCTTGACGGTGTCGAGGGCGTGCTCGTAGCGGGGGTTGGTCCGCAGGGTGGTGAGGTGGTTGGCCAGGCCGCCGATCGTCGGGGCGTACGAGCGGCCATTGTCGTTGACGACGATGATCACCGGGCGCTCGGCGGCGGCGATGTTGTTCAGCGCCTCCCAGGCCATCCCGCCGGTGAGCGCTCCGTCGCCGATCACCGCGACCACCGCCCGGTCCGTCTCGCCGCGCAGCTCGTACGCCTTGGCGATCCCGTCGGCGTACGCGAGCGAGGTCGAGGCGTGGCAGTTCTCGACGAGGTCGTGCTCGGACTCGGCCCGGCTGGGGTAGCCCGAGATGCCGGCGCGCTGCTTGAGCTGGTCGAAGCCGGCTTGGCGACCGGTCAGCATCTTGTGGACGTACGCCTGGTGGCCGGTGTCGAAGACGATCCGGTCGCGGGGCGAGTCGAAGACGCGGTGCAGCGCGAGGGTCAGCTCGACGACCCCGAGGTTGGGCCCGAGGTGGCCGCCGGTGCGCGAGACCTTGGTGACGAGGAAGTCGCGGATCTCGGCGGCGAGCGTGCGCTGCTCGTCCTTGCTGAGGCTGTCGAGGTCGCGGGGCTCCTGGATGGACTCCAGCAGACCCATGAGCTCCTCCTCGCAAATGGCCGTGCCACATCTCTCGTAAGCGGCTGTGTCTCGATCGAGTCTACGGTGGCGGCCCTGACACTGACCGGCGGCGCGGCGGGTGGGCGGGGTCGCGACCGGCGTGGCGCCGTCTCGCGAAATTGAGAGGTCGGCGCGAGAGCTAGGGCCCGGCGGCGCGACGGGTGGCCCAAGCACGCTTCGCGGCCGCACTGCGGCGATGCCGGGTCAGCTCGGCCTCCCGCTCCGCCCGCGCGAGCGCGCGAGCCGCCTCCCGCTGTGCCAGTACGGCGGCCCGATCCGCGCGCAGGGCCGCGTTCGCCGCCTTCCTGCGCTCGGCCTCGACGACGTTCTCGGAGCGGACCGGCCACACGTACGGCAGGTCCGGTGGGACCCCGGGAAACTGCGGCCCGTAGTGGTCCGGGTCCTTGCGCAGCAGCGACGACCGGTGGCTCCTGTGCAGCTCCTCGTCGCCGAGCCACGTCGGCAGGGCGCCGGCCGCGGCCAGCTCGGCCTGGGTGTGGGTGATGCTGACATCGATGGTCTGCAGGTCCGCGGCGATCGTCTCGGCGCAGGTGTCGCCGAAGCCGCGTCCGGTCCAGACCTCGCAGCAGGTGATGCCGTACCGGCCGAGCGCCTCCTCGTAGCCCTTCCACATGAGGACAGCCGGGTGGTGTGACCAGCCGTACCCGGGTGTTGTGAGGGCGCGGACGACCTGGATCACCTCCACGCGCTGCTTACCGAGCCGCTTCGTGTCCAGCGCCAGTGCCGATCGCTCGAAGTCGGCGTACGGGAGGAAGGTCTGCACCAGCCGACCCTAGTTCGCCCGCGAGGTCACGCACGGAGTTAGCCACTAGCCGGCGTCGCTGGTCACGCGAACCGTCCCCGGCCGGCGCGACTCACGGAGTTAGCCACCAGCCGGCGTCGCTGGTCACGCGAACCGTCCGACGTCGCCGTAGCGACCCCAGTTCGACGACCAGCGTGCGCGAGGCGCGCCCACACCGCTGCAGCAGGCTCGCATCCAACCCGGATGTTCCCGCCCCTTCAGGCTCGATCGAAGGGGCGGCTCGTGCGTGTTCGATGCGTACGGGTGAGGAAGAAGGCGTGGAGGTGCTCGTTGGGCTCGCTACCGCTGCTCCCGAGCGTCGATCCCCACGGCCTGCGCCGAGTGGTCGTTTCGAGTCGTCCGCACTCGCCCTGCCGCAACACGAAGTGACCACTCGACTCGGCCGGGGGACGTACGCCACCGGCCTGGTCGCCGCCGGCGCGCCCGCTTCATGACGCCGTTGGCGTCGACGGCGCCGTCGTCGCGGTGTCCGCTGGGTGCCGCTGGCGGCGACTGCCGGCCAGGAAAGGCAGGGCGGCGAGCTGGATGACCCCGCCGATCACGAAGGAGGTCGAGTAGCTGAACACGTCGGCCGCGCGGCCGAGGACGGGCTGGATCACCACCCCGCCGCTGCTGCCCATCAGCGAGTCGAAGGACAAGACCGTCGCGCGCTGCGGCGACGGGATCATGTCGTTGAGGTACGCCTGCCGGATCGGCATGCTCGCTGCGGCGACGCCGCTCCAGACGACCAGCAGTGCCAGCGCCGCCCAGAACGAGCCGATCAGCCCGAGGAGCACCAGGAGCACGGCGCTCGATGCCGTGGCCACGATCAACGCCGACGTACGCCGCGCGAACAGCCGGCGGATCCAGGGGGCGGCGAGCCCGCCTGCTATCTGCGCGCTGGCGATGATGGCCGCGGCGAGGCCGGCGATCGAGTACGCCTGCGGGTCGCCGTACAGCTCGAGCAGAAACGGCTGCAGCGCGTAGAAGGTGTAGATGCCGACACCGGACGTGAACGGTGCGGCCAGCATGACGAACCGGACCGGCCGGTTCCGCAGCCCGTGCTCGAGGGACGCATCCAGGACCCCGCGCATCGCCCGGACCGGATGCGTCACGCGCTTGTGCTCGAAGCCCCAGTCCTGCATCAGCCGGAAGGCGACGACGAACATCGCCGCGAGCACGGCCACGCGCAGCAGGAACGGCACGCCAAGATCGGTGGCCTGGGCGACCACCCCACCGAGAACCGATCCGCCCAGCATCGCCGCACCGCCCACCATCTGGCCGCGGCCGAGCACGGTCTCCAGCGTGCCCGCGTACTCGGCGAAATGCAGCGCGTCCACGAGCCACGCCTCGACCGCACCGGAGAAGAAGGTGAACCCGAGCCCGAGCAGCACCGACACGATCGCCCACGCCCAGAACGCCGCCTCGAGCTGCCACATCAGGTAGTACGCGAGGGTCGTGGCGGCGAGAGTGATCGTCCCGAGGAGGTACGACGCGCGCCGCCCCCAGGTGTCGGCCACGACGCCGGTCGGCACCTCGAAGATCACCATGCCGGCGGTGAAGAACGCGTTCGCCGCGAACGCCTCGAAGTTCGACAGGCCCGCATCGAGCAGGAACAGCGTGTTGATCCCCCAGATGAACGACGCTGCGAGCGTGTTACCGAGGACGAGGGTCAGGTAGGTGCGCTGGATGCGCCGGGCAAGCTCGTTCATGGGCGCTGAGCGGCCCGCGACTGGATTCGTGACATCGCCCCAACCGTACGGCTCGGCACCGTCGGAGTTCGGGCGGCTGAAGCGACGATAGGGGTGTGACCGCGACGCCGTCCGGCGCCGACCCGGCGACCAGCTGATGCAGCTGTTCGACGACGCCCTGCCCGAGGTGTACGGCTACCTGCTCCACCGGTGCGGCGACCTGGCGCTCGCCGAGGGCAGCTCGCAGGCGCCGGTGCAGCCGCCGCGCGGCGACACGTTCAGCCACACCCTGCACCTGCAGGTCGACGACGTGGATGCGACAGTGCGCGGGGCCCGGGCGGTCGGCGCGCAGGTCGAGCGGGAGCCGGGGGACGAGCCGTACGGCCGGGTCGCCGTGCTCGTCGATCCGTTCGGCCACCGGTGGTTGCTGAACCAGCCGCCCGCGAGAGCCACCCGCTACCGCCAGGGCGACGTCGCGTACGCGACGCTGGAGGTGGCCGACGCCGAGCGGGCGAGGCAGTTCTATGGCGCCGTGCTGGGGTGGCAGTTCTCGTCCGGCTCATTGCCCGGAGCGTGGAACGTCGACGCTGCGCGGCCGGTCGTCGGGCTGTGGGGCAGGTCCGACCTGGAGCCGCAGGTCCAGCTGTGCTACCGGGTCGACGACGTCGCGGCCGCCGCCGAGAGGGTGCGAGCGTGCGGCGGCGCGGCAGGTGGGGTCGACCGCAAGCCGTACGGTCTGATTGTCGAGTGCGTGGACGACCAGGGCGCCAGCTTCCTTGCTGTGGCAACCACCAGCGTGAGTGGAGGATGCTTGCGGCTGGCTGAGCATCCGAGGTGTTCAAGGACGGCCCCAGCGGACGCCGGCAGCGCTGGCGTTCAGCCTGAGATCTGAGGAAGTGGCCCCCCACTACTCGACGAGATGTCCTCACCGGAGGTGGCTGACGGCGTGCGCATCCATGTCGACACGGACTTCGGCGGCGACACCGACGACGCGTGCGCGCTGGCGATGGTCCTCGGCTGGCCGGACACCGAGGTCGTCGCCGTCTCGACGGTCGCCGATCCGGAGGGCGTACGGGCGGGGTACGCGCGGCACTTCCTGGACCTGATCGGGCGCTCCGACGTCCCGGTGTACGCCGGAGCGGGCACCTCGCTGACGACGGGCGCAGAGATGGGCGGCGTGCCCGACCACGAGATCTACTGGGGTGTGCCGGTCGAGGCCCGGCCGGGTCCCGTGGACGACGCGGTCGCCGCCCTCGCGCGCAGCATCGAGCTGGGCGCGACGGTCGTGGCCATCGGGCCGTACACCAACCTCGCACTGCTCGAGCAGACCCAGCCCGGCCTGCTGCGTACGGCCAGCGTAGTCGTCATGGGTGGCTGGACGGGCCCGCCGGCGCCAGGGCTGCCGGCGTGGGATGCCGGCATGGACTGGAACCTGCAGTGCGACACGACAGCGGCTCTCACCGTCTGGGCCGAGGTAACAGACCTCACCCTCGCCACCTTGACCATCACCCTCGGGGTGCACGTGCGCGCCTCTCACCTGGGCAGGCTGGCCGGGTCCGGCCCGCTCGGCGAGCTGCTCGCCCGGCAGGCGCGAGCGCACGCTGCGGAGTTCGACATGCCGGCGCTCGGTCGGAACCACCCGGGGTTGCCGGACGATCTGCAGAACTTCCAGTACGACCCGCTGGCTTGCGCGGTGGCACTCGGCTGGCCCGGCGCGACTGTGGAGCAGCGGCGGCTGTCCGCGGTGATGGAGGGCGGCGTGCTGCGGTTCGACGAGTCAGCGGACGGCAGGCTCGTCGGCGTCGTCACCGCGATCGACGCCGACGCCTTCGCCGAGCGCTGGCTCGGCGCCGTCGAAGCGGCCCAGCGGCGCTGACCCGTGGCGGTGGGGCGACGCAGAACACGGTGCCCTCAGGGCATTGCGGAGATGATCCCAGCGGACGTCCGGGTCGGACTCGTCGCAGTTCCCCTGCCCACAGTCGATGTGAACCAGCGCCGGCTGGAGGTCACGTCGCCGTCAGGATTGGTCCGCAAACCGCGGCCGCCGCGACATGACCAGGACGATGGCACCGGGGAGGACCGCAACGAGGCTGAGGACCCCGTACAGCGTCGCAGTCTGGACTCCTCGGTCCGCTCCGAGCCCTGCCGCGGCAAACGCCCAGGCGGCGGCGCCTTCCCGCGGCCCCCAGCCGCCGATGGTGACCGGCACCGTCATCGACAGCAGGACGAGCATCGCCGGCGGGAGCAGGGCGCTGATCGAGACGGGCGCGCCGTCGGCAGTCGCTGCGGCCGCGATGAGGAAAATGCCCAGGTGACCGGCCACCACGCACGTTGAGGCGAGCAGGATCATCGACCCGGCTCGGGTGCTCGCCAGCGCCGCACGTACGTCGCGTCGCACGGTCCGCGCGACGCGGGCTGACCTCGAGAGGCCACGGCGCGAGACAGCCAGGACGGCCAACGCGAGGGCCGCTGCGACGGCGAAGGTCACGCCCAGGATCAACGCAACGGGCGCCCGCATCGACGACGCGAGGGCGAGCAGCGTCACCGTGGCCACGCCGACCTGGACGACCTGACCGGCGGCCCGGTCCAGCACGACGCTGCGCAGGCCGCGCGAGATGTCGTCTGCCTCCGCGCCATGCCGTACGCCGCGGTGCACATCGCCCAGGACTCCGCCCGGAAGCGTGCTGTTGAGGAGTTGCGAGCGGTAGTACGAAGCGACGGCGCTCCCCAGCGGGATGCGTAGGCCAAGCCCCCGGGCGATCAGCTGCCAGCGCCAGGCCGACACGGAGGTCGTCACCGCGGTGATGCAGATGGCGGCCGTCAGGGTCGAGACGTTCACCTGGCGTACGCCGTCGAGGAAAGGCTCGGCCCCGACTTGCAGCACGACGACCGCGAGCAGAAGCGCTCCGCCGGCCAAGCGAGCCCACTGCCACGGACCTCGCCGCGTCTCGGTAAGCACGCCGTGTGAACCGCTCATGCAAGGGATACGGGGCCGCGGCCGCCGGAGTTCAGGCAGTTGCCACGCGAGTCAACGCGATCGAGATCGTGGTCACGGTCTGTTCCCATCGGCGAAGTCTGGCGCGACGGCTCAGGGCCGCCGACCGCAGCTCGTCGCGAACCTCCGCGCGACCCGTCCAATCCGAGATCGCTGCGCTGAGCGCTCGCATGTCACCTGGCGCCACCAAGATCCCGGGCCGCCGCCCGTCCGCTGCGTGTCCCAGCGCTTCCGGCACCCCCCCGACCGACGTCGCGATGACGGGCAAGCCGCGTGCGAGCGCCTCGGTGACAACGAGGCCGTAGCTCTCGAGTCGCGTCGGCAGGACGAGGACGTCGGAGGCTGCATAGGCTCGGTCGAGCTCGGTTCCGGCCAGCGCTCCGGTGAGACGGACTCGATCCGCGATCCCGGTGTCGACCAGCACTCGGCGTAGCCGGCGGACCAAACCCGGCTCGCGGTCGAGTGCGCCGACGCACACACATGTCCACGGCTGGCTCGTGAGACCGGCGAGTGCCGTGAAGAGCACGTCGTGCCCCTTCTGCTCGGTCACCGCGGCGACGCACAGCAGGGTCGTCCCGGCCGCGGTGCCCGTCGCCAGCTCGGCGGGTGGCGCACCGGGGGGCGCGACCAGCAGTTTGCGAGTCGGGAGGCCGTGTTCGTCGACCAGGTTCCGGGCCGTCCAGTGACTGGTGGTGACGACGAGCCGAGCGGCGCGCAGCACGGCGTCGGGCGGCCCGCCGGGCGGGCCGGGCATGTGCACGAGCGCGACCAACCGCAGCCGAGCCGCGTGCCTGAGCAATGCGGTCGCGGCTGCTGCGCCGATCAGTCCGTCGACGACGACAACCTGATCGGCCGGGATGAGCGCCAGTTGCCGGTTGACGGCCGCAGCGACACCCGCACGCGGTGCCGGCCATACGTCCGGCGCCTCGTGCCTGACCACGTTCCACCCGAGCTCGGCCAGGCCGGCGCTCAGGTGCCGGTCGTACGTGTTGCCGCCACTCGCGCGGCGTGGATCGTCGTACGCGGCGGGCAGCACCAGGTGGACGTCGGTCACGGCGCGCGTTCGCGTGTGGTCCAGGGAACGTCCGAAGGGCGCAGCGCCACAATGATCCCCGCAAGCCCACGCGCATCCGAGCCCAAGGAGACAGGGCCGCCTGAGCTTGGGCCCCCCAAGGAGACTCGGGACGTCACCAGCACGTCGACGAACCCCCTCCGGCGCGTGAACCCGGGTCGTCGCCCGGCCGTATGAGTGTGTACGACCCGACACGGAGGCGGGGTGCAGATTCGTGAGCCTGCGATTGCTCCCTGGGCTCGTCTGCGCGGCGGCCGTGCTCGCTGCGCTCCACCTCGGCGCCGGCCTCACCCTGGTCGGCTGGTCAGTGGGTGCCGCCCTCGACCTGGGAATTCTCGCCCTGCTCGGTAGGGCTTGTGCGCGCTCTGGTGCTCATGGTCCGCAGCCCGCGGACCAGGTCACGCTCGTCCGGGCGAGTCTCGTGGGAGGCATCGCCGCGCTGGTGACGAGTTCCTTCGGCGAGCCGCTCAGCGCCGCGGTCCTCGTCGCTATGGCCTCGGTGGCGCTGGTCCTCGACGCGGTGGACGGCCGGGTGGCGCGGCGTACGGACACCCAGTCGACCCTGGGTGCGCGGTTCGATATGGAGGTCGATGCGCTCCTGATCCTGGTTCTCAGCGTGCACGTGGCCCGCAGCCTCGGCGCGTGGGTCCTGGCCATCGGGGCGGCGCGCTACGTCCTGCTGGGCGCCGGCTACATGTGGCCGTGGCTCCGGTCGCCGACACCGCCGCGATACTGGGGCAAGGTTGTCGCCGCGACGCAGGGCGTCGTGCTCACGATCGCTGCGGCCGACATCCTGCCCGGGCCGGTCGCGATCATCATGACGGCGACGGCGCTCGCATTGCTCGTTGAGTCGTTCGGGTGGCAGGTGACGTGCCTCCTCCACCAACGCCGCAACCAGCACCAGCCTCTGGTCATGGCATCCGGACTCCCGGCGCTCACTTCGCGGCCGGACGTGTCGCCGCTCGCGCGGGCCCCGGTCGCGCCGGGCCTGACCGTGCTGGCCGTGGTGATCGTCTGGCTGGCGCTGGTTCTGCCCGACCGGCCCGACCGGCTCCTGCCCGGCGCGTTCGCGCAGGTCCCGGCCGAAGGCCTCCTGCTGGTGGCGGCGGCTTTACTGCTCCCCGCCCGGCCGCGGCGGGTGCTCGCCGCCCTGGTCGGCAGCGCGCTCGGCGTGCTGGTCGTGCTGAAGGTCCTCGGGATGGGTTACCACGCCCAGCTGAACCGGGGGTTCAACCCCATCATCGATGTCAGCAGCCTCGGCCCGGCGGTCGGCGTCCTGCGCGACTCCGTGGGTTCTGCCCGGGCGTACGGGGCGGCCGGGCTGGCGGTGCTGCTCGCGGTCGGCGTTGTCGCGATCGCCGTGTGGGCGTCGCTGCGGGTGGCGCACAGGAGCGCCGCGCACCGGCGCCGCTCGACAGGGATCATCGCTGCGCTCGGGGCCGTGTGGATCGCCTGCGCGAGCGTCGGGTTGACCGTCGATCCTGAGGTTCCGGTCGCCTCACGGTCGACGACAAGTTTCGTCGTCGACCACGTGCAGGGTGCCGCCGCCGCGTCTCGAAACCATCAGCAGTTTGCCGAACAGCTCGCCGCGGCCGATCCGTACCGCAACATCCCGGCTGCGGACCTACTGGCCGGTCTGCGCGGCAAGGACGTGATCATCGCCTTCGTGGAGAGCTATGGCCGGACCGCCATCGAGGGGTCGACCTTCGCGCCGGGCATCGTCTCCGTCCTCGACGACGGCACAAGTGCACTTTCCGCAGCGGGATTCTCGTCGCGCAGCGCGTTCCTGACCTCCCCCACCTTCGGCGGGGTCAGCTGGCTCGCTCACTCGACCCTCCAGTCCGGTCTGTGGATCGACGACAAGCAGGTGTACGGCCAGCTGATGGACAGCAGCCGATTCACCCTCAGCCAGGCCTTCGACAAGGCGGGATGGCGCACGGTGAGTGACGCACCGGCGAACACCGGCTCCTGGCCTGAAGGAGCGTCGTTCTATCACTTCGACCAGCTTTACAACGCCACCAACACCGGCTACCGCGGCCCCCGGTTCAGCTACGCGACCATGCCGGACCAGTACACGCTCGCTGCGTTCCGGCGGCTGGAGCTCACCCCGGGCCATGCTCCCGTCATGGCCGAGATCGACCTGGTCTCCTCCCACATCCCCTGGGTCCCGCTGCCGCCCCTGCTCCCCTGGAGCGAGGTCGGAGACGGATCCGTGTACGACTCACTCGCGGCGCATGAGCCGACCGTGTCCGACGTGTACGCGAACGATGACGCCCTCAAGGAGGCGTACGGACACTCGATCCAGTACTCCCTCGAGTCGCTGATCTCGTTCGTGGCGAACCTCGCCGACGACGACCTGGTGCTGATCCTGCTCGGTGACCATCAGCCGACGCCGAAGGTCAGCGGCCCGGACGCTAACCATGACGTGCCGATCTCGATCGTTGCCCACGACCCGGCCGTCATCGATCGGATCTCGTCGTGGCGCTGGGCGCCCGGTCTGCAGCCCGATGCGCACGCTCCGGTCTGGCCCATGGATGCGTTCAGGAACCGGTTCCTCGATGCCTTCAATCGCTCGACGGCGACTCAGGTGCAATGAATTCAGACGCTGTTGCTCGCGCTGCGGTCATGACGTGGTCATAACGCGGTCTCCGTGTCGGTACGGCGTGCAGGTGAGCCGGCTCTGCGGTTGAGGGAAACCGCTGCCCAGGCGGACAGGGTGAGAGCGGCGAGGAGATAGGCGTTGCCGACGAAATGGTCGAGCGGACTCCACCCGTACTCCCTGCTCCGGCCGTACGGCGGCCACAGCACCGGACGGGTCACGAACACCGCCGCCCACGCGGCGCCCGCCCACCGGCTGCGCTCCCACAGTGCCAGCGCGACCGGCACCACCCACACCCAGTGGTGTGACCAGGAGATCGGCGAGGCGAGCAGCATCGCGATTGCCCCCAGGCAGGTGCCGAGGACCCGGTCGCCGCGGCGCACCCACGCGGCGCCGACGACGACCGCAAGCGCAATCGGCCCAGCGACCGCGAGCCACAGCAGGGCCGGCGGGCGGCCGTCCAGGAGCCGGGTGAGCGCCCCGTACACCGACTGGTTGTGGGCCAGCGCCGGGGGGCCGATCCGGCCGGCGTCGAGCAAGCGGTCAGTCCAATACGCCGTCGCGGACCCCGGCGTCGCCACGAACCCAACCGCGACGGTGCCGGCGAAGGTCAGCGCCGCTCGTCCGGCAGCGGTACGGCGTCCGGCCAGCACGAGGAGCACGACGAACACGAGCGGGGTCAGCTTCACCCCCGCCGCGATGCCCACCAGCACCCCGGACCAGCGGTCTTCCGGCCGGACCAGGTCGACGAGCACCACGACCATCAGGAACAAGTTGACCTGCCCGAACGCGAGGTTCTGCCACACCGGCTCCAGCGCGAGCGCCGCGACGGTCAGGAGCGCGACCAGCCATCCCGGCGCGGGCCGGTCGAGCGCGCATCGTACGAAGACGACCACGACCGCGAGGGCTCCCATCGACGCCCCGGTCCACAACGCGGCTGCGAGCCACGTCGGCAGGAGCGCCAGCGGCACCAGCACGACCGCCGCGAACGGCGGGTAGGTGAACGCCAGCCCCGTGACCGGGTCGCGCGCCGCGTACAGATCGAGACCGTCGAGCACCGTACGGCCGCCGTACTGGTAGACGAACAGATCCGTGAAGCCGCCGTGTAGTCCTCCCACAACGGCCGCGGCGACGACCAGGATCAGGACGGGCGCGGGCCCCCTCAGAAGGCGGGAGTAC
>Ga0136634_10000672_pt1 | contig 14198 bp, 11 predicted proteins | sample AntDrymUQ8332106_2_FD_104654 | JGI IMG/M metagenome (GOLD analysis project Ga0136634, IMG submission 104654) | Polar desert sand microbial communities from Dry Valleys, Antarctica - metaG UQ833 (21.06) | ecosystem: Environmental > Terrestrial > Soil > Desert | place: Antarctica: Dry Valley... | reverse complement strand
CTTGTGACCGACGCCAAAACGCTGTTCTTCGTCAACAACCACCAAGCCTAGATTCGGAATACGCACATCGTTCGACAAAATTCGGTGCGTGCCGATCAGCACATCGACATCGCCTTTTTCGGCTAGTTCAACAACCGATTTTTGCTCTTTTGGGCTTCGAAAACGCGACAAAAGATCGATTTTCGCGGGGAATGCGGCAAACCGTTTCTTAAACGATTCAAAATGCTGGTATGCCAAAATCGTCGTCGGAGTCAAGACGGCGACCTGTTTGCCGTCCATCACTGCCTTGAATGCGGCACGCATTGCGACCTCGGTTTTTCCGTACCCGACATCGCCTATTATCAGCCTGTCCATCGGCATCGCGGTTTCCATATCGCCCTTTACATCCTCGATCGCAGACGCCTGATCAACCGTGAGGTCGAACGGAAAAGCATCTTCAAACTCGTGCTGCCAAGGAGCATCGGGTGAAAATGCAAAGCCCGCGACCAGCTTTCGTTCGGCGTATAGGCGAAGAAGTTCGTCGGCCATATCGCGCATGGCCCGCTTGGCTTTCGCTTTTGTTTTCTGCCAGCCGATGCCCCCGAGCCGGTCCAAAGCTACTTCAGCCGACTCGCCCGATGAATATCGTGAAACCAGATCGAGCCGCTCGACGGGCACAAAAAGCTTTGTGTTGTCGGCGTAAATGAGCAGCATGAATTCACGTTGCACGCCGCCGGTTTCAAGCGTCTGCAAGCCTTCAAACCGGCCGATGCCGTGATCGACATGAACGACGTAATCACCCGCCTTCAGATCGCGGAAATCCGAAATAAACGCCCCCAACATGCTTTTGGTCGTCCGCGCCTTTGTCTTTTCACTCGGAACTCGAAACTCTGAACCATGTGCTTCCCCAAAGATATCTGTTTCGGTGTAAACGAGCAGGTTTGACGAAGAAAGCTCAAAACCGCCGGATAGATCGCCGACCATCATGAAATCGGGCGGAATTGAGATATCGTATTCGCGCAATAACTCTTCGAGCCGCTCCGACATTCCAATCGTTTGGGTAACAATGAAAGTTTTTATTTGAGTTTTTGCCTGCGACTTAATTTCGGCGCTGAAATCGCTAACGTTTCCATGAAATTTACGTGTCGAACGTGACTGGATCTCGTAATCGGAAGATTTTTCGACAGTCGGAAATAAGAAAAGCGGGTTGGTTTCCGAGGCAGAAACACGACCGGTAGGGAGTGTGTTTCCCGACTTTGGATTTTGGATTTTGGATTTTAGATTCGATTCCGCATTTCGCGATCTCATATCCACAATCGAAACACCCTCGCTACCGCTCAGGTTTCTGCCTTCATTTGCCAGAACGTCGGGGTTAATCTCAAACTCCTCATCGGTTGCTGCGGCAGTCTTGCCGAGAGCCCGAAGTTCAAGCCTTTGTCTGCCGTCAAGCTTTTCGCGCAATTCCGCTCCATCCAAAAACAGTTCATTCGGCTTCAATCCTACATCGCCCGCTGCCGTGATCTCGGCCAAACGCGCTTGCATGCTGTCATAAAACGTTTCCAGCGAATGCTCTATAATTTGCGGCTCGTCGATAACAAAGACGACATTTTCCAGATAGTCGAATATGCTTGCGTTCAGCGGTTTAATCAGCGGCAAAAGAAATTCCCAACCTGAAAATGACTCGCCTTCATCGGCAAAATCGTTTCGGTCCTTTAAATTCCTGGTAAATCGTTCTCCGGAAAAACGCTCGCGTGAAAAAAACGCCCAATCTTTGAAATCCTGCATCGAAGCGGAAAACTCGCGCATCGGAGCGATCGAAATCTCTTTTAGCTGCGACGTGGAAAGCTGCGTTTCCGGATCGAAACCGCGTATAGAATCCACAGTATCTCCAAAAAACTCTATGCGAACCGGAGTTTCGGCGTCGGGCGACCATACATCGACAATGCCGCCGCGTACTGAAAATTGACCGACACCGTTTAGCGGCTCCTCGCGAACATAACCCGACGACACCAGCCTTGTAATTAATTCTTCTGGAGCAAAATCTTTATCCCGCTTCAGGATCGCGCCCAAAAGTCTGATTTCCTCCGCCGGCAACGTCCGTGTAACGAGGGATTTTGTGGATAAAAGTAGAAAATCAGCCTTGTCTTGAGCAAGCTTCCAAAGCGTAAGAGCTCGTACCTCCTGCGTTTCGGCGTGCGGTGAAACACCGGAATAGATGTCGGTTTCAAAGGAAGGCAGAGTTAGGATTGAAGAATGTGAAATGCGGGATGAGGAAGTTTTTTCGCTATCGACTTTAAACTGTGACCTATTATCTGAGTTATCCCAAAAGTCTAAATCACAACTCCATTCGTCCACTGTTGAATTAGTATCCGTAACTACAACAAATGTGCTCCCTGTCGCGCATCGGATTTGAGACAGCACAAAAGCCTTGGCGGCCGTTGAGGTCAGGCCGCTCAGCGAGATAACACGAACGCCGCTTTTTATTTCATTTTCGAGCCGGACGATCTCGGCATTTGCATCTATTAAATTAAGCATAAACACAATTAGCCACAGAGAAGACCTGTGCCGGGTACAATTCCCAAAACAAGCCTTCAACTGCGGTCAGTTCAATTCTGACATAAAACAGACAAGTTTGCCGAGTCCGCCACACTTCTTTATAATCGTATCTTTTGAAACGGCAGGCACGTTCGTACATGCTGTTTAGCCTTTCTTACATTTTTTATGAGTGTTCCAGAGTTTAACGAAATCGTCGAATCTAACGACCAGACCGAAGCAAGACGCTATCATCTTGAAAGTTTGCGGGAGCTCGTCGGCAATGTTTACCCGAACAAATTCGACCGCGGGGTTATACATGACGGAATAACCATAATTTCCAACCAAAAGGCGACAATTACAAACGTCGTCGAGTTTGCCAGGCCGATCAAAGACAAACATATTTCAGATTTGCCGGAAGGCGAAAAACCGTTGGACGAACAGCGCGACGCGGCAAATGCCGAACTTAACGGGTATCACGTTCGAATTGCCGGACGGCTGGCAGTTCCTCCGCGCGTTATGGGCAAAGCGGCGTTTGTTCATTTGTCTGACGGCGTTTCGCGTCTTCAGATATATGCTCGAAAGGAAGATTTCACGGTGCTTAAAAATACCGGCGACTCCCGACTCTCCACTCTCGATTCCTGGACTGCCTTCGGGCTGTTCGACCACGGTGATTTTATCGGTGTCGAAGGTTTTTTGTTCGTAACAAAAACCGGCGAATTGAGCGTTCACGTCGAGACGATCCGATTTTTGGCGAAAGCGATGTTTCCGATGCCCGACAAGATGCACGGCATTGCCGACCCGGAACTTCAAAGACGCTTTCGATACGCCGATCTGATTGCGTCGAGTCTGCAAGTCGAGCACGATGGCTTGACGACGCGCGAGGTTTTTGAAAGACGCGCGAAATTAATCAGCGGAATGCGCCGATTTTTGGACGACGCAGGATATAACGAAGTAGAAACGCCGATGCTCACGCCGAAAGCGACCGGCGCGGCGGCGAAACCGTTTGCCACGCATCACAACGCACTCGACATTCCGCTTTACGCCCGTGTCGCGCCTGAGCTTTATTTGAAACGCCTGACCGTCGGCGGTTTTGAAAAGGTTTATGAACTCAACCGCAATTTTCGCAATGAAGGGCTTTCGATGAAGCACAATCCCGAATTCACGATGCTCGAATTTTACTGCGCGTATATGGACGTGAACGGAATGATGGATTTCAGTGAGGCGATGATTAAAGAATCGGTGCAGAAAGCGACGGGCGGAAGTTTGCAGGTGAAATACGGCGAGAATGAGATTGATTTTTCAAAGTTTGAGCGGATTTCGATGATGGATGCCGTGGAAAAATATGCGTTAGAAGGCAGAAACCCTCACGGTAATGAGGGTGCTTCTTCATCATCGGAGAAGGACCAAAATGACACACTCCCTACCGGTCGTGTTTCCGCCTTGTTTGAGGAATATGTCGAATCGAAACTAATCCAACCGACCTTCATCATTGATTACCCGAAATCAATTTCGCCTTTATCGAAAGCGTCGCCGGAGAACCCGAACATTGCTGAGCGGTTTGAATTATTTATAAACGGGATGGAATGTGCCAATGGGTTTTCAGAACTCAACGACCCGCAGGAACAATATGAGCGTTTCGTTGACCAAATGAAAGAACGCGAAGGCGGCGACGAGGAAGCGATGGTGATGGACGAAGATTACATCCGTGCGCTTTCATACGGAATGCCGCCCGCCGCCGGCATCGGCATCGGGATTGATAGATTAGTAATGCTTCTGACCAATCGCCATTCTATCCGCGACGTTATTCTGTTCCCGCATATGCGGCCGGAAAGAAGAGAAGATGAAAAGTGAATTAACCAATTTAAGAGCGGGTGCAGAGCAACCCTTTCTGACTGCAATTGGTTAACTGCAAATTATTTTAACCAAGTTTTGAATATTCAAATTGAGTTCAAAAAAGCCTTCCTGACTGCAAATGGTTAACTATAATTGATTTAACCGGATTGAAAATATTCAAATCGGGGTTTTAAAAAAGCCCTTTATTTAACTTCAGTCAGGAAGGGTTGCTCTGCACCCGCTTCTTTAATGAAACTAAGCATTAGTTTTGGTTATGACGTAGTAGCAGTTCTGAAGATCGTGCGGAGGTGATGCAGGTCTATTACTGTAAATCCGGCCTGCTTCAGCATTTCCTGCGCTTTTTCTTTGCCCACATTGTGCCCAAACCGTCGCCATTTATAAATTGGCCCCGAAAAATTCCGGGCATGGCTATATATTAAAAACCCGTTTCGTGTAAGTCTTGAGAAAATTATGAAAAAATTTCTGAAAATTTTATGAAGAAAATGTCAGCCGCGGCAACCGTGATAGAATTATTAAAGTTTATTTAAGGAGGATATACGATGGGACAAGACATAGAGCGCAAAAAGGACGAGGAATTAACGGGCACCGATCTGCCGAATGCAAGCGGGGACGTGTCGGATGAAGACGTGAATGCGATCACAGACGACGGTTCAGGAAAGAAAACGGGTCAGGATCATTCTCTCGAAAATTACGAGGATACGGTTCCGGACGGCGGCGTCGGCAGCGTTCAGGATTATTCGGATACAACGTCGGATGTAGCACGCATTCGTGACTAAAATTATCGTTTATACCGGCTGCGCACTCATTGCGTTCGCCTTCAATTCGATTCTCTGCCGGCTTGCACTAAAGACCGGCGAGATCGATGCGGCGGGCTTTACGACGATCCGGCTGCTTTCCGGGGCATTAGCGTTGATCACGATCAGCTATTTTTCCGGCGGAAAGGCAGAAAAAATGAAGCGCGGAAATTGGCTTTCCGCGTTTTTACTTTTTGCTTATGCAATTTGTTTTTCGTTCGCCTATATAAGCCTGACGACCGGTACCGGAGCGCTGATTTTATTCGGCTGTGTGCAGTTGACGATGATCCTGGCCGCGCTCTTTAAAGGTGAAAAGCCGAAAATTCTGGAATGGGTCGGAATGTGCGTCGCGCTTGGCGGCCTGATTTACCTGGTTTTCCCCGGGTTGACGTCACCGCCGCTTTTCAGTTCCGCGCTAATGGCATTCGCGGGAATTTCGTGGGGAATTTACACGCTTCGGGGAAAGGGAAGTTCTGATCCGCTGGGGGACACAACGGGAAATTTTGTGCGTTCGGCTCCGATGATTATTATTGCGGTCTTGCCATTTTTGTCAGGAATGCATTTGTCCGGCACAGGCATTTTACTGGCAGTTTTATCCGGTGCCGCAGCGTCCGGGATCGGATACACCGTGTGGTATACGGTTTTAAAGCATCACACCACAACTCGTTCCGCTGTCCTGCAGCTTTCAGTTCCCGTTCTGGCTGCTGCCGGGGGCGTCATATTTCTTTCAGAAACGGCGACGGTGAGACTTTTGACTGCAGCTGCTTTAATACTCTGCGGTATTGTCCTGACAATTTTGGGACGCAAAGTCGGTGCCAGTTTTAATTAAACTGTATCTTCAAAAACCGAATCGTTGCCGGAAGATTTCTTTCCGATTGCATAAACACGCATGCCGACAGAGATCATAATTATCGAAATTCCCATCCAGATAAACACCCATACGATTGCCGGAATAGACGTTGCCGCAGCCATATTTGCGGCATCCGAATGCATATTCGAGAAAGCCGAGATAAAGAAAAGCTCAAAAAGACTGAAAATTGCGTTCAAAAGACACTGGACAGCGAGAAAAGCCAAAGCAAAATTCGCCCATTTCAGATTAGCGTACCGCGCAATAGCCGCGAGCCCGATCGTCAAAACGGCTCCAGAAAATACTGTGAATAAAACGCTTCCAAATGTAACGGTTGCGAGCAAATTCCAGAAGGGCGCAAGAACCCCGAAAAAGAGCGTAAAAACTCCGACCAACCACGCCGAAGCGTACAACGCGTAGCGCGACGAATAGCCGTATCTGATCCATGTCAGTAGCGCGGCTCCGAACGCCGTAGTGCCTATATAACCGGCGCTCGATATAAAAAGCTGCGAGAGCCAACCAGTGCTTTGCGACCAGACGGCACCGCTTGTATCAGGTGATACAGTCAAACTCTGAACCGAATTTCCGGTAAAAATCGTTGCCAACACATGTCCGCCTTCGTGAATAAACGTTGCGAAAAGCTGCAGCGGATAAACCAGATAACCGGTCAGCGGAATGAACCACGAAACTATCCATAAGGCAAAACTTACGACAGTAGCAAACATCAAAAGATTGACCTGCGGCCGCGCATCTTCGGCAATTGTATATTTCATCGCTTTTGTAAATCTCCTTTCATATCCCATTACGCTATACGTTTATTTTACAGCAAAGTTCGAATTTCAGTAAGCGGTTGGCGGAATATTTATACGAAGAGTTTCTACTCTCTGCTGTATTCAACCTTTCCACCGGTCTTCGTTTCAAGGCGGATTTCCGTGATCTCAATATTCTTTTGCACTGCCTTGCACATATCGTACACTGTCAATGCCGCAATCGAAACAGCCGTGAGAGCTTCCATCTCAACCCCTGTTTGCGACGATGTTTTCGCCGATGCCTGCAAATATATGCCGTAATCCTTGATCTCGACTGAGATATCGACATTAGAAAGATTGATTTGATGGCAAAGCGGGATCAGATTTGAAGTTTGTTTAGCGGCCATTATTCCGGCGATCCGCGGGATCTCCAGCGGGCCACCCTTTGGATTTGTTTGATTCCGCAGAACCTCGATAGTTGACGCTGAAAGCAGCACCTTGGCTGAAGCGACGGCAGTTCGATGTGTTTCAGGCTTATCCGAAACATCCACCATTTTAATGTTTCCTGCATTGTCAAAATGTGAAAGCTCGTCCATAAAAACTTATAAATAGGCGATTTCAACGACTTCGCCTTTATCGAAACTTTTATTTGTTGGCACTACGATTAAGGCTTCCGAACGCGCAAAGCCGATAAAATCAGATGAACCATGCCAATTTAGCGGGGTTGCAATTAATCTCGCCCGGTCGTCGGTCTCAAGTTTGGCCGGCAAATATGTATCGCGCTCCTTTGCCGCTTTTACCTGAGCTGCCAGAATTGCATAGCCCTGTTTCAAGTCGGTATCCAGCGCCTTCTGCATTTCCAGAATAGCCTTTCGCACAAATAAATAGAAAGTAACAGAAGCCGACACAGGATTTCCCGGCAAACCGAATATCAAAGTATCGCCGAGCTTTGCAAACACCGTTGGCTTACCAGGCTTTAGCCTCACTTGCTCGAAGAATATCTCCGCGCCTACTTCGCGGAGCGCAGCTTTAGTAAAATCATATTTTCCGACCGACACGCCGCCGGTAATAATGAGGATTTCGGATTTCGGATTTCGGATTTTGGATTTCGTGCTGCCTGCGGGATGAGCAAGGCCGGCAGCTTTCGAAATAACAGTTTTTAATGCTTGTAGATTATCATCCGCTATCGGTAAAAGTTCGGCGCGGCAGCGGGTCTTTTCGCATAAAGCCTTAAGCATAATCGAGTTTGAGTTGCGTATCTGATCCTTGCCCGGCGTTTCGCGAACATCTACGATTTCACTGCCGGTAGGGAGTATTGCGACCGAAGGCTGCCGTGAGACTTTTACCTCAAAATAACCAAAAGCCGCAAGGCTCGCGATCATATTTGCCGTAATAATTTCGCCTTTGGAAAATATCGTTTCGCCTTGCTTCACCTCAAAACCCTTTGTAACAATAAACTTACCTTTAACAACCGGTTCCAGAATGGTAATGTTGCTTTTTGCATCAGTTACGCCTGTGCCAGGCTGGAAAGGTGGAACGGGCGGAACAGCTTTCTCGCTCGTCAGCTCAACTTTTTGCACCGCATTGGCGCCTTTCGGAAGCCGTGCTCCCGTCATAATTCGAACAGCTTCTCCTGATTCCACCGCAGCGTCAAAGCCTTTACCGGCCACTGATTCGCCAATAATTTTTAATTTGACAGGAGCATTCCTCGTGTCTTCGGCCCTGACCGCAAAACCATCCATCTGCGACCTTTCAAACGGCGGCAGATCGCTATCCGCAACAATATCTTCCGACAATACGCACCCGACGGATTTACCCAAATCCACCTTTTCAGAGCCGACGGAAAATGTTTCACGTTTTATTATCTTGAACGCTTCTGAAATACGAATCATGCTTATGGTAAACTGCTTTTTTTGGGATTTGTCTGCCGAGGATTTTAACATATAAAACTTTTGAGAGAGGTATGAAAGACCGTGATCGACTTTGAATTGACTGAAGAACATCTTGCCTTACAAAATACCGTCCGCGAATTTGTGGCGGGCGAGGTGGCGCCGTATATAAAGGAATGGGACGAGAAGTCGCATTTTGAGCGGTCGATTTTTGACAAGATGGCGGAGCTTGGGCTGTTGGGCGTTTGCATTCCGGAGCATTATGGAGGGGCGGGTTTTGACTATATATCGCTCGGGATCGTTTGTGAGGAGCTTGAGGCTTGCGATACGTTTTTGCGGGTGGCGATGTCGGTGCATGTCGGGCTGAACAGTTTGAGTGTTTACAGTTGGGGAACCGAGGAGCAGAAGCAGAAGTATTTGGTTCCGCAGGCGAAGGGCGAAAAGATCGCGACGTTTGGGTTGACCGAGCCGAACGCCGGATCGGATGTGATCGGGATGCGTTCCAGCGCTAAACGTGACGGCGATGACTGGATATTGAACGGCGAAAAGATGTGGATAAGTCTGGGCGATGTTGCCGATCATTTCTTATTTTTTTGCTGGACCGATCAGGAAAAACAAAAAGTCCGGGATCATTCCGGATTAAGCTGTTTTATTGTTGAACGCTCGATGGCGGGATTTTCGAGCGGAACATTGCACGGTAAGCTCGGTATCCGCGCCGGAAATACGGGTTACTTCTCGCTCCAGGACGTTCGCGTGCCGCAGGTGAATATGCTCGGCAACGAAGGTGAAGGTTTTAAGATCGCTATGTTTTCGCTTGAAAATGGACGCTATACAGTTGCTTCGGGTGCGACCGGCGTGATACGCGCTTCGCGGGACGCCTCTGTTGCGTACGCAAATACGCGCGAGGTACAGGGACAGAAGATAGGCAATTTCCAACTCGTAAAACAGAAAATTGCCAACATGGAAGCCGATTACCAAATGTCCCGCCTTTTGTGGCTAAAAACCGGCTATTTGAAAAATCACGGAAAACCGAGTGCGAAAGCGGCAAGCCTTGCGAAATGGCAGGCGACGGTTCGATCTGAGCAGGCCGCATCGATGGCGATCGAGATTCACGGGGCGAATGGCTATACGAACGATTACCCGGTCGAAAGGTACCTGCGTAACTGCAAGGCGGCGATCATTTATGAAGGAACGCGCGACATCCACACGCTGATGCAGGCGGATTGGGCACTCGGTTTGAAAAAAGAAAAAGCGGCGCGCGTAACATTACCGCCTTATCAAAGCGCTGAGGCAAAGGGAACTTCGAGTTAACCCAAAAGCGGAATTAGGAAATAGAACGCGGATTGAGCGGATCAAAACGGATTTTCGCGGATCTGAATTTAGAGCTAGTGTTCAGTCAAAGTTAAAACCGGCGGATTATGTCAGAACCGGTTATTAGGCTCCGGGTAAAGAACCCACCCTCTAACCCAGGCGGTTCTGACTTATTTCAGATCCGCGAAAATCCGTGCAATGCATGTTCTATTCTTATTTGCCTATCTGCTCGAATTTGCCGCGGACTGTTTCAGTGCCTCGACGTTCGGAGCCTTATTCGTCAGCTTCCATTCGCCGTTTTCCTTGACGAAGGCCACCTTTATACCGTTCGGATAGCCTTCCGTTCGGATTTCACCTACCGCGTTGTCGCCCTGAATTTGTTCATTACGCACTTCGCAAAGTTTGTCTGAAACCTGTTCGTCGGCCAGGAACGCAGCAAGTGATTTTTCTCCATCGGCCTTCATTTCCTCTTCAAAATATTGGATCGTATCCTGTGAATAAACTTTGCGAAGAGCCGCATCGTCCTTTTTTATCATAGCCGCGCAATACGCTTTGAAAACGGGAGTTAAAGTTGGTGCGTTATTAGTTGTCTGCTCCGGCGCCGGCGTCGAAACTGCCAACGGATTATTTGTGTTGTTCCTGGCGGCATTTGCGGCAGACGAATTTGTATTTGTCGAATTTACAGCGGTGTCGGAACCGCCGCAGGCCAAAATTAAGATGGAAAAAACGAAAAATGTAAAAACGAATAATATCTTGATTCTCATAATTATCTCCCAGCCGGCAGTTTCCATTAAAAACGCTTACTTCCGGCACGATCAAAACCCAAAGTATAGTAAATTAATTGAAAATGGACAAAACTCACAAAACCGAATTTCAAAGGACATTTTTGGTGGAATCGCTGCCTGAGCCGCTAACGCGTGCGAGCAGCCATATTCAAATATTCGACAACTATATCGCCAATACGCGAATACGGTTGCGGTCGATCCGCGATCCGCAAACGCGCGCGTGGACTCGGATTCTGCAGCAGCGCTTCCCGCAGGCAGAAAATGATTTGGCGGTATTGAAGATCGCAGAAATTTATCTTGACGACGCGGAATATGACAGGTTCAAGCTTTTCGAAGGCTGCGAGATTCGAAAAAATCGTTATGCTCACGAATTCGATTCGAAAATGTTTGCATTTGATGTATATATAGGCGAGCTTTGGGGGCTTAATATCTCGAAAATCGAGTTCGAAAATATTGAAGCTTCATGCAAGTTTGAACCTCCACCGTTTCTGATTTTCGAAGTTACGAATAACGCTTTTTTTTCCGGCGAGCACCTTGTTTCGAAAACATTTGCCGATGTCCGGGCCGAGGCGGGGAAGTTAAAAACCTTATAAACAGCTTGTGGGTGAAAAAATGGCGAGACTATCCGCCATACAAAAGATTTGACTACGAAATACAAGAAACAAGAAAAACAAAAAACTATCTTGTTCTCGGTTTCATTGGCACCCAACGATCCACCGATTCATAAATCTGAAGGTAGATCTTCGTTTCCCTGGGAATCAAGTTTGTCCAATTTTCGCCGCCACGTTGGATATACCCGGCAAGACGTGCCGGATTTGAATTGTAACCGGCCGCCATTAACTGCTCAGGAGTAGCGATACCTTCTAGAAGAGCGCCCGCAACCGTCGGATTGGCGATCAGATCGTTCCAGGTGCGCTGCATATACAACAGCATCGCCTGGGAAGCGTTTACGTGATTTCTCATTCCCTCGACGAAATCAGGCATAAGGGGCACGTTATAGTGCCATGAACGAACCATTCTATAAGTTGCAGGGATCATCTGGACCATTCCGCCTGCCCCGGCAGAGCTTACGGAATAGCGGTACGTCTGTTCTTCGTTGAGAGCAAAAAGAGCATAAACGTCGTTATATATGTTCGGATGATACTCGGCTCGAAAGCGCTGGTGGTCGACATGTTCGACGGCGGCAAGGCGTTCCGCAATGTCGGCGACCTTCGGCTGGATCACAATGCCTTTTTCGCGAAGCTTGTCGCGAGCGATTTCGATCACATTCCTGACATAATATCTCCCGGCGTTGACAACTTCCGGCGTAACAAGGCCGGGATGTGTCGACATATAATAGGCCGTCTCGACATACTTGCCGAACTTTTCTACGGGATACTGGACAAGCAGCGGTTGGTGCGTTTCGCCATTTTCATCTATCAGAACGATTGGCGTATTTACACCGTTCCCACGAATCGTGCGTACCGAAAGACGTGTTCCATTTTGGGAAACAGTCTGCTTTTCTGCATCGGTATCCAGAAATGACTCCTTTGTCATCACGACGTAATCGAGTTGCCGGGTTTTCCAATTATGAAACGCGACGCGAACGAAATCAGTCATTACGGTGCCTTCGGACATAGCAGTCGCAATCGGGCGAGTTTGCATTTGTCTTTTTGCTTCCGCGATTCTGCTTTTTATCTGCCCAAAACTCATTGAACGACTATTAAAGTTTTGACTCGGTGCCTGTTGAGGCGCGCTGTTATTTCCCACGATAATCGGAGTTTGCGACGGTTTTGGCACAGGTGTAGCCGCCGGTTTTATCGGAGGCATTGTATTTGTAATGACTACTTTAACAGGTGTCGGCGTCGGTTCCATTTGAACCGTCTGAGAAAACGAAGTAACCGCCGCTGTAAAGGCGAACAAAAAAGCTTGAAAGATCTCTTTCTTCATAATCGGCAACAAGTTGGAAGAGTTTCGGGTAAGATTGGTTGCAGGTTGTGAAAGGCCCGCGTTGATAAAGATTCTCTCATTTTGTGAAAGGTTGTCAAATTAAATAGAAAAATATTTATGGTTTCCACAAGAAAGAATTATGGCCGCCTTGCGGTTGAAGTGTTCGAAGCCTACTGTATAAAATAAACCAATTCGAATAGTCTAAAAACCTCTATGAAAAAACTCTTTGGCACGGACGGTATTCGCGGCCGTGCGGGTACATTTCCGCTTGATGCTGAGACTGTTTGCATCGTCGGCCGCTCTCTTGCAAAGCAATACCGAGAAACATTAGATAAAAATCCCCGATTCATTACGGGCAGGGACACTCGTGACTCCGGAGCGTGGATAGAAAAAGCTTTTCACGAGGGTGCGTGTTCAAGAGGCGCCGAATGCCAATCCGCCGGCGTTATCACCACTCCCGGCGTTGCGTTTCTGACGCAAAGGCATCGTTTCGACGCCGGAATCGTTATAAGTGCCTCACACAATCCGTACGAAGACAACGGGCTAAAAATTTTCTCATCAACGGGCAAAAAGATCGACGAAAATATCGAGAAAACAATTGAAACCGATATCGCTGCCGAGCGCGCCTCGACATATTTATTTGAAGATGCTCCGGCAGAATCGGCGAATGCAGACAGGTTCCAGAATGATTATCTGGAGTATCTGAGAGGCGAATTCGACGGCTTGCGCCTGAACGGATACAAAATGGTAATCGATTGCGCAAACGGAGCCGCATACGGCCTGGCGCCGGATCTTTTTAAATCCTTCGGCGCCGATGTCATTGTGATAAACGACAAACCTGACGGCCGGAACATTAACAAAGAGTGCGGCTCGCTTCATCTCGAGCATCTGCAGGCGAAAGTTTTGCAGGAAAACGCGGATTTCGGCGTCGCGTTTGACGGAGATGCCGACCGGGCTCTCTTCGTGGATGAAAAAGGGAAGATCGTCGACGGCGACGCAGCCCTTTGGATTATGGCCCAGTACTTTCAGGATCACGAAAAATTAAAAAATGAAACTGTCGTTGCAACGGTAATGAGTAATATTGGCCTCGAAATCGCCCTGGCTTCAAGGAATTTAAAGCTTCTCCGGGCTGCTGTCGGGGATAAATATGTGCTGGAAGAACTCTTGAAGACTAACTCCGAGATCGGCGGCGAACAGTCGGGCCACTTGATTTTCCCCGAAAAAAGCCTCGTCGGCGATGGAATGATGACCGCTCTTTTCCTGCTTAAAGCTATTCGTGTAAAGAACTCTCTTTTTTCTGAAATGACAACAGGCTTTACAAGGTTCCCGCAGGTTTTGGTAAATATAAAGGTTCGTGAAAAACATCCTTTCGAAAGCATTGATGAACTTGTTCAGGTTACAAAAATAGTCGAACGGGAACTCAGTGGCAATGGTAGATTACTCCTGCGATACTCGGGTACGGAAAATCTTGCCCGGGTGATGATCGAGGGCGAAAATCAAAACGCAATCGAAGGCCAGGCGAGCCG
>Ga0136634_10000671_pt1 | contig 14207 bp, 23 predicted proteins | sample AntDrymUQ8332106_2_FD_104654 | JGI IMG/M metagenome (GOLD analysis project Ga0136634, IMG submission 104654) | Polar desert sand microbial communities from Dry Valleys, Antarctica - metaG UQ833 (21.06) | ecosystem: Environmental > Terrestrial > Soil > Desert | place: Antarctica: Dry Valley... | reverse complement strand
GCGCGCTCGGCGCCCCGGTCCTCGACGAAGACCGGAAGCGAAGCGAGCGCGGCGAGGACGTACTCGATCATCGGCCGGCGTCTCCAACGAGCAGCGGCGTGGGACCGAACGCAGGCTTCACGTCGTAGCGTCCAGTCGCCTTGAGCCCCGCCTTGAGCTCCGCGCACTCGCTCTCGACGACGTCGATGCGCCAGAATGCCGTGAGCACGAGAGCGCCCATAGCGACGACCGCGCTCGCGAGGATCACGTCGGACCACCTCACGAGAGCCCCCAGCTCTGCACGTAGAGCGCGGCGGCGTAGAGACACGAGACGACGATCAGGCCAATCGCGAAGGCCTGCGCGCCGCTCACGCTTTGATACCCTCTCGGCGCGCATGGGCGGGGCAAAGGATCTGTCCCGTCGAGTGCACGGCGCAACGGCGACACACCGGCGCTTCGCACTGCTGGCCACTGCGTTTGCCCATCAGGACGACCGAGCACGATCTGTCCGCGGGCTCGCCGCACGAGCGGCACCGCGCGCGGCCGCTCGGCATTCTCTTGCTTGCCATGGCTTGCGCTCGTGAGGTGAAGGTGACGCGGCCGCTGTTCAATGCGGTCAGCACGGACCGGTCGCGGGATCTCCCCGCGCTCTATGACGGCCGCGTCGGGCCCTGCCGACGGAGTCGAACCGTCGTCGCGGCGTGAGCCGCGCGTCCGAATGCAGAGTTTCATCTTGCCCCTCGTAACGCTGCGAGGTGCGCCGACGCCTTCGTGACGAAGGATCGAAGGGCGCGCCGCGCCTCGGGCTCCGACTCGTGCTCGAGTTCGCCGCGCACGGCAAAGCCGAGGATGCGGAGTTGCCACACCCAGCGCACGCGCCGGTCAGCCTGCACGGGAACGACGAGCGCGAGGCACTCCGGAGAACCCCACACGAGGCCGTCACAGTACTCGCGCGCCGGCCGCCCGAAGAATAACTTGCGAGGGTGACGCATGTGCTAGGCTCGGCGGTCCGCAACGCGAAGCCGCGCCTTCAGCTGGCGCCGCTCTGAAGCAGTGAGCCAGTCGTCGTCCGTGATGCCCCAGAGCCTCTCCAGAATGGGTCGATGCGCCGCGTTCGCGCGCGCGTCGCCCGCGAGCCAGCGTGAGACCATGCCGGGGTGGGGCGATTTTCCCATGTGGCCCGGTCCGAGTCGGCGCGCGATTTCGCTCGGGCCGAGGTCGAGCGCAATTAACTTCCAGCGGGCCGGCGTATCATACTTCACCATGGCCTATGCTTGCGCACAGACATAGTCTGGGGTCAAGTAGTTTGTTTGTGTGCACCACCGAGAGCACCCTCGCGAGCCCGCGTCGAAGGAAGTTGGGGGGGGGTAGCGACTATCGCCAGGGGTGTCAACTTTTTCCTTGCTTTCTGTTGTGTGTGTGCTCAATAACAACGCACCATGCCCCGCTCCCTGCCGCTCGAGTCCTCGCCGCCGGCCGCCGTAAAACCCCGCACCCTGCCGCTCGCCGAGCGCTCGGATCATCTCTCGGCCGTGATGCTGCTCGTCGAGTGGGCCGACAGGTTCATTCGCGACGAGCGCACGGTCCGCTACTCGCTCGACTACCACGCGACGGGCCCGAACGCGGGAGGGTACACGGTCGAGCTCTACGTCGAGGACTTCGAGCAGGGCTCGACGAAATGGGCGCGCTCCGCCTCCGCCGCCGCGCTCGCCGCGATTGACGAGCTCGACGAACTCGCGCGCGCGTCGGACGAGCCGGAGGACCCCGCGGCCGTCGAGCGCGACCGGCGCACGGACGAAGCCTACGACCTCACCCGCTAAGCCAAAGCGGGCTTTACCCAAGAAAGAAACCCATGAAACACGTTATCCCGGGCGGAAAAAAGAAGGGCCTTCCCATCGAGAGCGCCGAGGTCGCGGTCGGGGACCTCGAGTACTGGCACAAGCGCCTGACTGACGACCTCGCGAAGGACCCCAACAAGCAGTTTGCGGACAAGGATCGCGCGCTCCTGCCCGCGCTCGCTGCTGAGCTCACGCGGCGCAAGGGGGGCGGCAAAGCGGCGCCGACGCAAGCGCTCGCGCGAGTGGGCGCCGAGAGCGAGGGCGTCGTGCTCGCGGGCAGCTGGTTTGACCCGAAAACGATCGACGCCGAACTCCAAAAGGCCGTCGAAAGCATGCACCTCATCTCGCCCGCGACCGTGTGCGGCTCGCTCCCCGAGGGCTGCGAGGTCGCGATCTCGCTCGTGTACGTCGACGGAGACGATTCGCGGTCCGGGCCGGGCGAGGTCTACTCCGTCGGCGGCGGCAAGGTTGGGCTCTCGGGCACGACTATCAAGCGGATCGGCGTCGCTGCCGGCATCGATTGGGATCCGAGCCAGAGCGGCATTCTGGACGATCAGAGCGAGCAGCTTTATTGCCACTTTCGCGCCGTGGGCACGCTCCGAAATTTCGACGGCTCGCACCGCACGGTGAGCGGCGAGGTCGTGATGGATCTCCGCGATGGCTCGCCCCAGGTCGCGGCCATGTTCGCGCGCGCGAAGGGCGACCAAAGCAACGTGGAGAGCCAGCTCCGCGACATGCGGCTGTTCATCCACCGTCACGCCGAGACGAAGGCCAAGCTCCGCGCCATCGCCGACGGCTGCGCCTTGCGCCGGAGCTTCACGGCAGGCGAACTCCAGAAGCCGTTCGCGGTCGCGCGCCTCATGGCGACCGGCCGCACGAACGATCCCGCGCTCCGGGAGAAGTTCGCGCTCATGAACTTCGACAAGATGACGTCGCACCGCTCCGAGCTCTACGGAAAGCCCGCGCCGCACGCGCTCGGGGGCCAACGCGCTCCGCAGTTTCGCGGTCACGCCCCGCCCGTCGTGAACGCGCCTGTCAGCGCAAGCGCGCTCATCGCCGAGCCCCTCGACGACGACGAGCCCTATAGCTACGACGTCGTCGATGGCGTGGGCGAGACGCCCGCGCATCCGACGGCCAACACCGAGCCCGCTCCGGCGGCCGCTGCCGCCCCCGCCTCTGGCGCGAAGTACTAGAGCGCTTGCCGGCACGCGCGTCGCGCTCCGTTGTCTTTGGGTTTCGATCGGAGCGCGACGAAGGATCCTGGGGTTGGCTTTTCCAGGTTCAGCCGGCGCTATTTAATCCTCGGGAGTTATTGTGATGTGTCACACTTACGATGACGCCGTGGAAGCTTGGCTCGCGGCAATGAAGGATCTCGACCTCGCCTCTCAAGAGCTCGCCCGTGCGCTCGTGCGCCAGAGGCGAGCCGAGACTCAAGAGCGCCACGCGCAAGCCGTCATGAACGGCCTGTTCGCGGCAGCCAAGGAAGAAAGACAGACCGGATGAGACTCCGCGGCCTCGCCTCTGGCGATCATCATTTCAACGTCCACTCGCGCCTCGACGAGTGCGTTCGCGTGCACCATTGGATGGTCGGCCTCGCGCACAGCGAGCGAGTCGACCTCTTTCTTTCGGGCGGCGACGTTCACGAACGGCTGTCCTCTATCGCCGAGCGCGAGGCGGTCGACCACTACCTGCTCGGCATGGCGAGCGTGTGCCCGGTGCTCATCACGCGCGGTAACCACGATCGCCCCGGCGACCTGCTCGGCTATCAGCGCCTGAGCTCCGCTCACCCGATCATCGTCGAGGAGCGCGCGGGAGTGCACCACATCGCGGGCGCCGCGATCGCGGCCGTCGCCTGGCCCGAGCGCACGACGCTGGTCGATGCATCGTGGAGCCCGGACGAGGTCGAGCTCCGGACGCGCGAGGCCTTGCAGGGCGTGCTCCGGGGGCTCGGTGACGAGCTCGAACGCCACGCGGGCCCCCGCATTCTGCTCGGCCATTTCATGGTCGACGGCTCGAAGGTCTCGACCGGTCAGCGACTCGAGGGACTACCGATCAACGTGGGCCTCACCGAGCTCGCGCTAGCCCGCGCCTCGCTCGGCCTCATGAGCCACGTCCACATGCCGCAGGCCTTCGACGTCGGGGGAAACCCCCACGTCTACATGGGCTCGCCCTACCGGACGGACTTCGGCCAGCTCGAGAAAAAGACCGTGCGACTCTTCGAGTTCGACGACGATCGGCTCGTGATGCTCGAGGAGATCGAAACGCCCGCGACTCCCATGGTGCACCTCGAAGACCAGTGGGGCTTCGACGTGGCGAAGCAGGCGGATGGGTGGCTCTACACGCTTCACGGTTACGAAGGGCCAGAGGGCGTGCGAGGGGCAGAGGTGCGTTTCCGCTACTACGTCCAGGCGCACAAGCGCGAGGCCGCGCGCGAGCAGGCGGAGCTCGTCGCGCGGCAACTCGAAGACGAGGGCGCGCTCGTCGTCAAAACCGAGGTCGTGATTCAGCACGACGAGCGCGCGCGCACGCCCGAGATCGGACGCGCGGAGAGCGTCGTCGATAAGCTGCCGCTCCACTGGCAGGCAATGCAGTTCGAGCCCGGGCCCAGGCGCCAGCCGATGCTGGCGAAGGCCGCGCTTCTCGAGCAACTATCTCGCGATGAGTGAGCGCCTTTTCTGCCCGATGTGTCAGGACTAAACCATGCGCCTCGAATACGTGTGCTTCCACAACATGGGCCCGTTCGCGCACCTCGAAGTCGACTTCGCGAAGTTCGGCCCGGCGCGCTTCATTGCGATCACCGGAGAGAACGGCAAGGGCAAGACGTACTTTCTCGAGGGCGCGATGGCGGGCGCCGCGCACCGGAAGATGCCGACGCAGGGGACGCTCGCCGAGCGCGCGACCGCGAAAGACAGCTACCAGGTCTCGCGCCTCGTGAACGGCCAGAGCTGGACGATCAAGCACCTCATCGACGCCGTGACGGGCGACAAGCGCACGGTCGTCAAGGGCCCCGACGGCGCGCCGTACGAGGGCACGGGCGTCACGCAATTCGACGAGTGGAGCGCCGCGCATCTGCTCAATCCCGACCTCATGTTCGCGACCATCTTCGCGACGCAAAAGCTCGACGGTAACAAGGCGGGCCGCGCCTTCATCGCCCTCACGAGCGCGGAGCGGATCTCCGTCATCCTGCAAACGGTCGGCGTCGCTCGCCTCGAACGCATGGCGGAGCTCGCTCGGGAGCGGCTCAAGGTCTCGCGCGCGGCGCTCGAGGCGCTCCGCTCTCGCATCGCCGACGTGCGGGCCGCGGCTGCCCATGACCCCGCGCTTGTGCGCGAAGAGCACGACCAGGCGCTCATCGACGTCGAGCGGGAGGACCAAGCGCTCGTCGAGCTGCGCGCGGCGCTCGCCGAAGCCGAAGCGAAGGAGCGCGCGCTCGTCGAGCTCCGGGCGGAGGCGCGGCGCTTTGCTGACGCGGCCGCGTGTCGCCTCGTCGCTATCGAGAAGCAGCGCGAGGCCGTCGCCGACACCGAGGAGCGCATCAGAAACAACGAGCTCGTGATGGCGGATGCGCCGGCTATTGTCGCCGCGGTCGACAAGCTCCCGCGCATCCGTGCCGCGATCGAGAAGAGCGAGCGCGAGGCCGCGGGGCACGACAAGACGCTCGCCGTCCTCACGGCCGAGACGTGCGCGCTCGAGGACGCGGCGGCCGATGCGACCCGCCAGGTGTCGGCCGCCCAGACGCGCGGCGTTGCCATCCTGAAGCGGCTCGCCGAAGAGAAGGCGGCGCTCGCCGCCGTCGCCGGCCTCGTCGCGCTCCGAGAGCAGCTGTCGAAAGCGGATGCCGACGTCGCGAGCGCTGAGGCTGCGCTCGAGGAAGCGCGCGGCCGGCGCGTCGCTGGCGCAGACGAACGATGCGTCGGGCTGCGCGGTGGGCTTGAGCAAATCGTCGCCGCGCCGCTTGCCGCCGAGCACCGCGCCCGGGAGACGCTCGCCGAGGACGATCGGCTGGTCGCGCTGGCGGCCGAGCCGTCGCGCGTTCTCGGGCTTGAGGTCGCGGTGCGCGACTGCCGCGAGCGACGCGAGCGCTGCCAGCGTGAGGTCGCGGCAGCCGAGCGGCTCGCCGCGCGTGAGGCTGAGATGATGGCGGCGCGCGTCGAGCTCGACGAGGTGCGGGCGCTCGAGGCCGGTCTCCACGCCCGGCAAGAGGAAGCGACGGCCGCCGCCCGCGAGCGCCGCGCCGCCCTCGCGCCCCTCGAAGCCCTCGCGACCGCTGCCCGGGCCGCGACCGAGAAGCACCGGAAGGCCCTCGCCGACCATGAACGCGTGGCGGCCCGCGCCCCCGCGCTCTCGACCGCCGAAGCCCGCCTGGCGGAGCTCCGCCCGCGGGCCGTGCGCGAGACCGGCGAGCTCGCCCGTCTCGAATCGGAGCATGCCGCGCTCCCCGCCCCACCCGCCGTCCCTGAGGGCCCGAACCTCGAGGCCGCCCGACACTTCGTCCGGGAGTCGGAAGCGCTCACACGAGGCGCCCACGCGGCGCTCGCCCGCGCCGCGCAGCGCCTGGAGCAAGCGCTTGCCGTTCAGGAGCGGGCCGCGCCCCTCGAAGCCGAGCGCGAGGCGGCCGAGGCGGAGCTCGCCGACTGGACCCGCCTCTCGATGGATCTCGGCCGGGGCGGGCTCCAGAGCGCGGAGGTCGATTCGGCCGGGCCGGAGCTCACGACGATCGTTAACGACCTCCTGCACTCCTGCCACGGCCCGCGCTTCACCGTGCAGATCGAGACCACGCGGCCGAGCTCGGGCGGGCGTGAAATCGACGACTGCCGGATCGTCGTCACGGACACCGAGGAGCGCGACCCCACGGCGCGCGAGCGTGAGGCGCGGAAGTTCTCGGGCGGTGAGCGCACGATCATCTCGGAGGCGGTGAGTCTCGGCCTGACCCTGCTCGCCTGCCGGCGCGCCGGCATCGAACGGCCGACGCTCATCCGGGACGAGAGCGATGGCTTTCTGAGCCCCGCGAACGCGCGGGTCTACATGGCGATGCTCCGGCGCGCCGCCGACATCCTCGATGCCGATCGCGTGCTCTTCGTCTCGCACTCCGCCGAGGTCATCGAGCTTGCCGACGATCGCATCGACCTCGACGAGGTCGCGTGATCGTCGTGAAGCCTCCGAAAGAGCTCGCGGCCGCGGTGTGCTTCGAGGCCGAGGGCCCGAGCCTCGACTGGGCAGGTGGCGCGGCGCTCATCCGCGAGGACCGGCTCGCGGTGATCGCCGCGTGCGCGGTGCTGCTCGGCCAGCGTTCAGGGGTCGATCGGGTGACGCCGGGTCAGTTGAACGCTTGGCTCCTCGACGGCCTCAAGCTCGACGAACTCGACGCCTGTCGACGCTGCGAAGATTGCGAGGTGGCGTGAATGGCTCGCGCGTTTCCGCTTCAGTGGCCGGATGGTTGGGCGCGTACACCGTTCGCGCGCGAGCTCCTCGAAGCACCTCGCGGAGAAGCCATGACGGGTATCACCAAGAAGCCCGAGAAGCCCGCGGTGGTCCAGTTGCCCGCAATGCCCGAACACCACGACTGGGACGTGGACCTGTATTGCATCGTCATGAAGAAGTTCGCCTCGCTCACGCCGAAGCGGCGTTATCTGCTGATGCGCATGCTCTGGGTGATGTTCGAAATGGACGACTACCACCGCGCGGCGACGAGGAAGCGTTGACGGCCCGTCATCACCCCTGGTCGAACACCATGCCTCGTCGGCGCCGGCCCCGCCCCGCGATAGCTCCCGAAGCGGCGGGCGCCGAGCAGTGGGCGCCCGTGCCGGGGTTCGAGCGGCAGTACGAGCTCTCGAGCAAGGGTCGCGTGCGCAGCCTGAAGACGGGCCGGTGCCTGCAAATAAGGTCCAATGGAGGCGCGAGCCTCTACTCGCGGCCTCTCAAAAAATACGTCTCGTTCTATCCCGCTGCGTGGCTCTTCCGCGTGTTCGCCATCGTGCGGCGGCGCACGCAGCGCCTGCCGCCGCCCGTCTTGGAGCTGTGGGATCCGGATGCGACGGGCTCCGGTGACGCGCTCTTCGATGAGCTCCTCGTGAAGCCGTCCAGCGTGCCGGACGAACGCAAGCCCGAGCCGGTAAAGAAGCCGCCGACCCCCGCGCCGCCGCGCACGTTCCCGCTCGTCGCCTGGAGCCCCGGCCACCTGCGCGAATGCGCCTTGGTGAACGCGGCTCTCTTTCTCCGCTTCCCGCTGCCGCCGACGTGGTCCGAGCGCGTCGTGGCCTCGGCTTGTCCGCACGTGGGCTGCCGCGCTCACGGCTGCCCGGGCGAGAAGTGCACGAACAACGCCTCGGTCGACCGCTATAGCCACGTGTACCATCAGGAACGCTGGCAGGAGCCGACGACCGAGGAGCTCGTCGAGCTCGAGGCTGAGCTCGCGCGGCGCACGAAACGCGGCTGGAAGCACTACGCCCAGAGTACGCAAAAGCTCATCCGGCGCGCGCTCGCGCCGCTCGGTTGTTGATGCGACGCAACAAGCCGCGGCAGCATGCGGTCGTCGTCTCGCTCTGCGGCGCCGTCACGACCTATTGCGCGGCGGGCACGACGACCACGTGCCCCGTCATCTGCGGCCGTTGCAAGACGGCCGCGAACTCCAATCCGTGCCATGTATGCAGCCGCTGCCGGGCGTGCCAGTCTCTCAGGTTGCCATGTCCATAACCCATCTCCTGCTGCTCGTGCTCGTGCTGCTCGTCGTCTTCTCCGCTCCGACGTGGAACCACTCGCGGAGCTGGGGTTACGCGCCGTCCGGAGGACTCGGGCTCGTGCTCGTCATCCTTCTCGTGCTGTTTCTGCTCGGCAAGCTCGGATGACCTGTCGGCGCTGCAACGGAAAGCGCACCATCGTCGATGATGAGACGACGGCGAAGGCGGTCGCGGCAAGCATGGACACCGTGTATTTCAAGTCGTGCCCAGAGTGTACGTGCGCCACCATCTTCGTCTCTCGGAGCTCGTTGTCCTTCACGGGCGCCGTGGTCTCGCCGAACGTCGAGCGCGTCTGCGGCAAGCCGGCGACGCACTGTTGGGGCGGCGACACTCTCGCTTGCGAGGAATGCGCGGCGGCGCTCGAGAGGGACGGGGGTGCCGGAGCCCGGCGAGCTCGTGAGGCTTGCCGGGGTGAGCGATAGCGCGTGATCATCTCGCGCCGAGCCCGCGTCTCGCGTTAGACTGTCACGTGACTCTTCCGGTCAACCGCGCCGACCGCATCGTCGAGCTTGTCGAGAGCTGCCTCTTCACCGCGGATGAGGTCCGCCGGCACGAGCAGGACGACGCGATCGTTATTACGGGGGTGACGTTTCAGTTCGTGTTTCACCCGGACCGCGTGCGCGGCGTGCGCGAGGAGCTCGAGGAGCTCGTGCGCGTCATCGTGAAAGACGAATTCTTTGAAGAGGGCGGGGGCGGCTGGAGCATCTCGCAGCTCTGCGAGGCTCGCGACGGCACGCTGTGGACGGGCATGCACGGCACGGTCGAGGGCTTCGTTTGCCTGTCGATCGCCGCAGGGCTCGCGCACTACTGCGCGCCGCGCTCCGCGTGGGCGAAGCTCCCCGGTGGCCTTCCGTACGTCGTTTTCCGAAAGCCCGCCGAGCGAGGCCCGAGCAATTGAACCCGCCCCGCGCCTCGAACATCGACCTCACCGGCACTTACGTGCCGATGGACGGTAAGGCGCCGACCGTCTTCGGGCTCGTCGCCGAGGGGCAGGACTTCGTCGCCTGCTTCAGGACGATGCGCCGGCTCCGGAGCTTCATGCGTCGCACGGGCGTCACCATCACGGGGCTCAAGTTCGTCGAGGACAGCGACGAGTTCGTGGAGCGAACGCCCGAGGCTCTCTCGATCTTGCTCGACCCGACGATCGACGACGCGGGCGTCGTCCGGTACGTGCTCGTCGAGCGGCTCCGCCCGTAAGGTTTCGCGCCAGCCGTCCGCCGCCCGGGTCCTACCAGACGAGCGGAGGCCGGGACCGGGGAAGCTATCACGCTTTCACTCGTCGTCGGTGATGCGTCCGGCGAGCGTCGGCTGGCAGGTCTCGACTCGCAGCCAGTAGCCCTTTGGCTTCGCCTTCGGTTGCAGCACCTGCACCTCGAACCCCGAGAACGGCCGCGCCCCCTCGGGCCGGCAGACCTTGACGCCCGTCGCGTCGAGCGCCTGCGCGGTCCAGTCGTGATTTCGCTTCGTCGCGTTCTCGAGCTTCTGAAGGCGCGCCGATTGCGCGGAGAGGTCGGATTGGAGCTTCGAGATCGTGGCGCTCGGGTCGACGACTTGCGGCGCCTTGTCGGGCTTACTCGCGCCCACGATCGCGACCGCGAGCCCGGTGAAGCCGGCGACGAGCGCCGCCCAGCCTTTCAGATCCCCGAGCCGGAAGTCCCGCACGCGGAGCGCTTCGCCGGCTGGCGCGATCGACTGCACCTCAGGCACGCCCGGGGCTCGCCGTCGGGCTTCGTCGGCTGCGCGAAGCCGGGCGAGTTCCGCCGCCTGCTCGCGCTCGCGCGCCTCGGCCTCGGCGCGGCGCTGCCGCTCGGCCGCGACCTCGACCAGCAGCTGGCCCTCGCGCTTGGCGGCCTCGTCCGCCTTGACGACGGCGATGCTGTCGTCGTTCGAGCGGTTGAGTGGCGGCGGGCGCGGGCGCTCGAACGCGACGTCGCGCGCGACGGGCGGCGGGCGCGGGCGCTCGATCGGCATTGGGTTACGCCCGATGGATCCTGAGGCGCCGCCCGTATTCGGCAGCTCGGGTGAGCATGAGCAGGACTTTGTTCCGCGCGGGAAACGGCTTGTGCAGGAGGTCGAAGCAGCCGTGAACGAGACACGCGAGCGCCGCCTCCTCGTCGCTGCCGCCCGTCATCAGCACGACCGCGACCCCAGGCGCGTGCGCCCCCATGTAAGCGATGAGGGTGCTGCCGTTGCCCGGCATTTTGAGATCGGTGAGCAGGACATCGAACGGCTCCGCCGCGATGGCCGCGATGGCGTCGTTCCCGCTGCTCGCGATCGTGATGAGGAAATCCTCGGACGCGCACATGCGCCGGAGCACCGCGCAAATCATCGGGTCGTCGTCCACGATGAGCACGCGCACCGCGCCCGTGAGCGCGGGCCGCTCGATTCGCTGGAGTCGTTCGATGACGTCGTCGAGGCCCTTCTGGAGCGCTTCGAGCTCGGTCCAAATCCTTGGCCAAGGATCGGCCGGGGGCCGTTCGGTGTCGGGTCCGTTCGTCGTCATAGCAAGAGCTCCCGCCAGGTGGCTGCATCGACGACGCCGTGCGAGACGAGCCGACGCAGCCGCTGAAACTGCACCACCGCGGCCAGCGTCTTAGCGCCGAAGTCGCCATCGCAAACGAGCGGCGGCACCTGTGCGGTGCTGTTCAGGCGCTCTTGAAGCGTGACGACGTCCGCGCCGCGTGAGCCGCGTCGAAGCACGGGCTCGGCCGTCGGCTCCATGTGCCCCAGAACCCGCGCGATGAACGCATCGACGGGGAAGTGGGGGCCAGGATCCCAGTGGTCGCTCCGCTTGAACGCGGCCGAGACGTCGCGGTGCAGCGTGATGCCGCGCACGGCATCGACGAGCTCCTTCGCTGGCACGTACCGAGCCGGGATCTGCCAGCGCTCGCAGATGCGCGCGACGAGCGACGCCGCGAGCTCGAGCATGCGCCGGCTGAAGTCATCGTTCCACTCGGCCGCCGACTGCCGCGCGCGTCCCGAGAGCTCGATGCCGATGCTGCGCGGGTTCACGCCGGGCGCGTGAAAGGCGATGTCCTCCTCGCGCACGCTCTGAGTGTACGAGTCGGCATCGACTGCATAGTGCCACGAGGAGACGATGGGCGCGCCCTCCGCCGTCCTCCGGTCCGAAGCGGCCGCGCGCTGAAGCGCCTCGGCGCCCTCCAGACTCTCACCGATTTCGGCCGAGTGAATGACGACGAGGTCGACGCCTTTGCGCGACGCCTTCTTGAAGTGCAGAGCCTGGACGAAGCCCGACATCATCCGGCCTTGAAATCGATGAGATCGAACCACGGGATCTGCCTCGCCGCGACCTCGTCCCGTAGCTCGTCCCAATCGCGATCGTCTTCACCCGTGGTCTCGACCGGCGCCGCGGCGCGCGCGGGAGCCAGGCCGAGCAGGGGCAGCCCGTTCGCGCGGTTCTGATCGAGGACGCGGCGCTCCTTCGCCTTGTCGAGCCCTCCCTCGCCGCTCGGGTCGAAGACGGAAACGCGGTGCTGCCAGATGTTCCACGCGCGGCCGCGCGGCACCTTCGGCGAGGGGGCCTTCGTGTAGTTGGCGATCCAGAGCGGCCGGTCGCGCTCGAGGAGCCACGCGGGCTCACCGAGATCGATCCAGTCGCTCTCGTTCAGGTACGGCATGCACTTCACGCCGAACGCCGCGTCGAGCTTGTGGACGAGTTCGAGCACGGGCGCGTTCCACGCGCGCGTCACGGGCGTCGCGGTCGGGAATGGATCGTCCTCGATGTCGACACACGGCACGATGTCTCCGGCTCCGAGATGCACGAGGTCGGCGACCGAGCGGAAGAGATCGTATTGCTTCTCGACCGGCTGACTCGGTCGGTAGAAAATGTACAAACCGACCTTCGCTCCGATCGCCCGCCCTCGCCGCACGTGCTCGACCACGCAGCGGTCCCGGAGCTCGGCGCCGTAGCAAGCGCGCGCGATGACGAAGTCGACCGCTCCGGCGAAGTCGTCCCAGGCGAGAGTCTTCGGATCCTGATGGTGGCTGACGTCGATCCCGAACATTGGCGCTCTCACTTGCGACGACGGTAGGTCTGTTTGAACGCGGCGAGCATCGCGCGCTTCTCGGCCGCCATGACGACGTCGCGCGCGACCTCGTGGTTTGGGGCGCCGTCGAGCAGCTTGTCGACGAGCCCGGCGACGAGCTCGACGAGCTCCGGGTGCTCCTTCCGGAGCCGGTTCGCGACGCGAAGCGCGGTGCCAATCGCGCTCATTGGCAGCGCTCCGCGACCCACTCGTCGCACTCGTGGACCGCCGGACACTCGTCGTCGGGGACGCCGTTGCACTCGCGCTCGACCCGCGCCTTGCACTCGGCGGCCTTGAGCGCCATCGCCTCCGAGTCATCGGCGCGCGTGCAGGGGCCGCGCGGGACGGGCGTCGCGCTCGCGCAGCCGATGACGAAGAGGGAAAGGGTGAGGTGGTTCATGGGGCCGGCGGCAGGGGCGTCGTCTCCTCCACGTCGAGGAGGCCTGGAGGCAAGAGAACGACCGGCGGCGTCTCGGTGACGGGCGGGCCGATCGATGCCTGCCGAACCGCCTCCGGCAGCCGCTTGTTTGCCCAGAGCGACAGCGCTTGCGCGATCAGCCAGGGATCAAGGCCGATCGCGCGCAGGAGCTTCAGCGCTCCCGCGCGCTGCGGGTGCGCCTCCGCCCACGTGTCGAGCTGCGAGCGCCGCGCGAAGAGTGCGTTCAGGACTGCGGTGATGCCGCCGTAGAGCCCGAACGCGAGCAAGAGTTCGACGGCGCTCACCCCTCCACCGGAGGCGCGTGCCAGTCATCCTCGAGCGGTTCGGCTTGCACGATGAACTGTAGTAGCTCCTGGCGCTCGGCAGAATTCAGGTTCGGGTGATCGCCTGCGATCACCGCGCTCCGAATGGTTTCGATCATCGCCGCGCCGGGATTCATGCCGGCGTCCGGTCCCGCGCCGACTGGCACGGCGCAGAGCAACGGAGTCGCCTGCTCGTAGTCTTCGTTGAGCTGATAGCGCACCGAACAGAGCGTCACGCCGTGAGCTTTGTCCAGCAGCTCTTTGCAGCGGATCCCCTCTTGCTCGTTTGCTGTATGAAACCAGATATACGTTTGTGCCATTGTTGCCTATTCCTTTTTGCTTGCGACTCACACCAGTCCAGCGCCGTAGCGGCCTGTCGTGTACGTCGCCATGTTCGTTTTTTCCGTGGACGTGAGATCCTGGCCAGCCGCCGCGCCCACCCAGATCGCGATCTCCGAGATCCGCACGGCGCCGAAATTGAGCGACGTCGTGGCGCAGCCGAACAGGTGAAACACGGTCGCGTTGAGCACGCCCGTCGCCGCGCCGGTGATGGTGCTAGCGCCGACGCGATTGTAGTCAGTGGTGCCTCCCATGAAGCCCACGAGCGTGTGATACCACGAGCCGTTCACCATTGTGTTGCTGTTCGCGGCTGTCGAGTTGCGCGTTCTTATCGTCGACCCCGAACCTTGGTTGAGGCCGAGGGTGATACTCGATTGGCCGCACCAAAATACGTCGTTGGTGGTGTTGCCAACCGGGGAGCAAACGGTATAGACAATGATCGATTGTGAGCTCGGCGCGGGTGGGTCCCAGCCGCCGACGACCATGACGTCGTCGGTGCCGTCGCCTTCCAGGTACGGTGTCGAGTT
>Ga0136634_10000670_pt1 | contig 14238 bp, 11 predicted proteins | sample AntDrymUQ8332106_2_FD_104654 | JGI IMG/M metagenome (GOLD analysis project Ga0136634, IMG submission 104654) | Polar desert sand microbial communities from Dry Valleys, Antarctica - metaG UQ833 (21.06) | ecosystem: Environmental > Terrestrial > Soil > Desert | place: Antarctica: Dry Valley... | reverse complement strand
TGGCCGCGCCAGCTTCATCTCCGGCGCTTCGTAATGTCCCGCCAGGGCACCCTCGAGTTCGCGCAGCGCCGCATCGGCCATCTCACTCGACAGGGGCATCTTGCCTCCCTGCCAGCGCGGCACGGCTCCGCTTCGGTTCTTTGCGACTTTCACGTACGCCGTCATCTCGTGAACGCGGATCAGCTCGAGCATGCGTCCGCCGAACAGAAACGTGTCCCCTTTGCGCAGCCGCCCGATGAACGCTTCCTCGATCGTTCCAACATCCCTTCCATTCATCATTTTCACGAGCATCGCGGCATCAGAGACGATGGTGCCAATCGACATGCGGTGACGTTGTCCAATGCGTGCGTTGACCACGCGATGGACCCCATCGTCGCCACGCGTAACGCGCTGATAGTCAGGGTACGCGCGCAAGGCTTCGCCGCCGCGCCCGACAAAGTCGAGTGTCCAGTTCCAGTCGTCCTCGGTCAGGGTGCGATAGCTCCAGGTGTCGCGCACTTCAGCCAGCAGCTCGTCTTCGACAAAGCCGGTACCCAAAGCAATCGTGACCAAATGCTGGATCAGAACGTCGAGCGGGTTTTGCGGCGCTCGCCTGGACTCGACGCGACCCGCATGCGCCGCGGTCCGCGCTGCTGCCGCTTCGACAAGCTCTAAGGTGTTGGTTGGCACCAGAGTCACGCGCGAGGGTCGTCCCGGCGCGTGTCCGCTGCGGCCTGCCCGCTGCAGCAGTCGCGCGACCCCTTTCGGGCTACCAATCTGCAGCACGCGCTCAACCGGCAGAAAATCGACACCGAGATCAAGGCTCGACGTCGCGACTACTGCCTTTAGCCGCCCTTCCTTCAGTCCAAGCTCGACCCAGTCGCGGACTTCTTTCGCCAATGACCCGTGGTGCAAAGCGATCAGTCCCGCCCACTGCGGTTTCGCTTCAAGAATCGCCTGGTACCAGAGCTCTGCCTGCGACCGCGTGTTGGTGAATACCAGCGATACCGAAGACGATGCAATCTCGGCGATCACCGGGTGCATCATTTTCATGCCTAGGTGACCGCCCCACGGAAACCGACCGGGCTCATCGGGTAGCAACGTGTCGACAATCAAAGTCTTGTCGATCCTGCCGCGAACCAGAACCCCATCCTCGCGATTGAGCAGCACCTGCATCGCGTGCTCGGTATTGCCCAATGTGGCGGACAAACCCCAGACCGGCAGCGGCGCGCGTGCCCATCGCCGCAGACGCGCCAATGCCAGCTGAAGTTGAACGCCGCGCTTGGTGCCGATCAGCTCATGCCACTCGTCGACCACAATCAACGCCAGGGCCGCCAGCTGCTCGGCGCTGTCGGCGCGCGTCAGCATCAGGCTCAACGACTCAGGCGTTGTGATCAGCACTTCAGGGAACTGCTTTGCCTGTTGCGCGCGCTCGGCAGAATCGGTGTCTCCGGTGCGCACCCCGACGGTCCACGCAAGACCAAGGTCTTGCAGCGGGGCGCGTAGTTGACGCGCTGTATCGGCCGCCAACGCGCGCATCGGCGTGATCCACAGCAGCCGCAAGCCCCCAGCCCGTACTGCGCCCGATAGGGCGCGATTCAGCAACCCAAACCACACTGCGTACGTTTTTCCGGCACCTGTGGTCGCGTGCAGCATTCCCGAGCGACCGTCGGCAATGTGCTGCCATACGTCGAGTTGAAATTCGAATGGTTGCCATCCATGGGCGGCGAACCAGCCGTCAGCGCTGGGTAGCGCCAGCTGCGCGCCGCAGAGATGCCCGTGACCCTGCGGACCTTCCGCAAGCGCGAGCTGCGCACGCTGACTCTCCTCACGGGCTTTCTTCGCACGCCGCGCGCGCAGTTGCGTGCCGACGTTCGGGCCCGGCGGGAACGGACGCGGACGATCGTTCAAGCGGGCTCGCTGCGTGACTGCGCTCTGTCAGCTGCCGTCAACAGTGACTGCAGCGTGCTCAGCGTATCGGCCTCGATAATCGGTTTGTCTTGCCGCCAGCGAAGCATGCGCGGAAACCTGACCGCGATTCCGCTCTTGTGACGCGGTGAGCGCTGAATGCCCTCGAAGCCAATTTCGAACACCATAGTTGGATTGACGCTGCGCACCGGTCCGAACTTTTCGATCGTGGTGCGCCGAATAGCCGCGTCAACCTGATGAATTTCCTGATCTGTCAGACCGGAATAAGCCTTCGTGAACGGGACCAACGTGCGCTCGTGTGCGTTCGATTCCGTGCTCCACACCGCAAATGTGTAGTCAGAGTACAGACTCGCACGCCTGCCATGACCGCGCTGCGCGTAAACAAGTACCGCATCGACGGCGTATGGATCAATCTTCCACTTCCACCAGTTTGCGTTTGCATCTTTGGTGCGACCGACGCGGTACATCGACTCAACATGTTTCAGCATCAGCCCTTCGACCCCGCGCTCGCGCGACGCCTCGCGCACCCGCGCCAGGTCCTCCCAGGACAGCGCCTCCACGCGCGGAGAGATCTGCACTGCATGCGTCTCTGCGAGGTGCTCGAGCCGCGCCCGCCGCTCGCGCTGTGGATGCTGACGCACATCTTCGCCGTTACTTTCCAGTAGGTCGTAGGCGAGCAACACCGCAGGTGCATCCTGCAGCACGCGGGCGGTCACCGATTTGCGCGTGACACGCTTCTGCAGCAGCGCGAACGGTTGCGGCGCGCCAGCGCGCCACACCAGAATTTCGCCATCGAGCACGGTGCCGTCAGGCAGCGAGAGCGCACGCTCGACGATCTCCGGAAAACGATCGGTGATCAGCTCTTCGCCGCGTGACCACACCCACACCTTGCCCGCACGCTTGACGAGCTGCGCTCGAATGCCGTCGTACTTCCACTCGACCAGCCAGTCCGCTAGCGGCCCGAGTTGCGGCACAAACAGCTCGAGTGGCAGCGTCAACGCATGCGCGAGGAAAAATGGATAGGGGTGACCGTCGGCAATCACCTGGTTACCGATATCGATCAGAGACAGATAGCGCGCGGCGCTCGGTGCGATGTTTACGTCGGTATACCCAATCATTCTCTGAGCGATGACTTTCGCATCGAGCCCGGAGTGCTCGGCAAGCGCCCGCGTGATCAGCAACCTCGAAACGCCGACCCGGAACCCGCCGCCAATGAGCTTGATCAGCAAGAAGCGCTCGGCGGTGTCGAGTTCATCAACGTATTCGCGCAGCGCGGCCAGAACATCAGCCGGCGCCTTTCCGCGCAGCGGCAACAAGCGCTCCTCAACCCAGTGCACCAGCGAACCGTCGCCACTGCGCGTGGGCGGTGGCAGCAGCAACGCGATTGTCTCGGCCACATCACCGACGGCTTGATAGCTTTCTTCAAACAGCCAGTCGGGAAGGCCGGTGGCGTTGATTGCAAACTCGCGCAGCACCCGCGAATTGATTGCCTGGCGGGGCTTCCCGCCCGCGAGAAAATAGACCGCCCAGGCAGCGTCAGCCGCATCGGCAATCGCGAAGTACCTTTTGAGTGCATCGACTTTGGACCTCGTTGATGTCGACGTATCGAGCTCGTTGAAGAGCCTCGCGAACCGCTTCATTCAGATGCGCCGGACTCGGATTCGCGGACCGTTTCGGTTTGCGTTTCCGCCTGAGCTCCAGTTTGCGCTGCCTCTGGCGGCGAATCCCCAACTTCCTCATTGCCGTATTCGGTTTCGAACGCCGAGGCGTCGAGCCCCTGTTCGTTGAGCCACCGGACCAGTACCGGAATCTGTCCGTGCGTAACGATCACCTGCTGCGCTCCGGTGGCGCCGATCGCATTCATCAGGCCGGGCCAATCGGCGTGGTCCGACAGAACAAAACCGCGGTCAAGCGCGCGCCGGCGACGCGTGCCGCGCAGCCGCATCCACCCCGATGCAAACGCGTCCGAGTAATCACCGAAGCGGCGCATCCAGGGCGAGCCTTGCGCTGATGGCGGAGCAAGAATCAGTGCGCGTGATAAATCAGCCTTGTCGGTTTCGGATACGAGTTGAGTCGGTGGCAATGCCACGCCACTCGCGCGATAAGCGCGGTTCAGTGGTTCGACAGCGCCATGTACAACGATGCGGCCGATCGCTGGATCGATGCCGGACAGGATGCGTTGAGCCTTGCCAAACGCGTAGCAAAAGAGCACCGATGCGCGTCCTCTATCCGCGTTGGCGCTCCACCACGCGTTGATGTCGGCGAACACCTGCTGCGAATCGTCCCACCGGTAAATTGGCAGACCGAAGGTTGACTCGGTGATGAAGGTGTCGCAGCGGACGGGCTCGAACGGCGCGCAAGTGACATCGGGGTTTAGCTTGTAATCACCGGAAGCGACCCAGACACGGCCCTCGCTTTCTATTCGGACCTGCGACGAACCCAGCACATGGCCCGCGGGATGCAAAGACACACGCACGCCGTTGATTCCGATGGGCTCGGCATACTCGATGGTCTGCAGAGAAATATCACCCAAGCGCGTGCGCAGAACGTGTTCGGCCGCACTGGCGGCCAGATAACTTGCGTGACCGCCCCGCGCGTGGTCCCCGTGGGCGTGCGTGATCACAGCGCGATCGACCGGCTGCCAGGGATCGATGAAGAAATCTCCCGGCGGGCAGTACAACCCCTGTGGCCTTGCAACGATCAGCGGTAACTCAGACATCAACACTCGGCTCCACTAGCGAAGCAATCGAATCCAATCGAAGCAACTCTCGCGCGCGAGCAGCGTCGAGATTCGATTCTAAAAAACGCTGAGCCGGCTATCCTCGTACGGATGGATGCTGTCACGAGAGATATAGCCTGGCGCCCAACGGTCGTCGTCATGGGCGTATCGGGCTCGGGCAAGTCGACCGTCGCAGCGGGCATTGCAAAAGCGATTGGCCTGCATTTCATCGACGGCGACAGCCTGCATTCACAGCAAAGCGTAAGCCTGATGCAAGCTGGCATCGCGCTCACTGACGAAGACCGATGGCCATGGCTCGATCGTATCGGAGCACAGCTTGCCGATGCGGCGCGGTGGCCACAGGGAGTCGTGGCCGCCTGTTCGGCACTCCGGCGCGCCTACCGTGATCGCATTCGCGCGGCAACTCCCGGAGTTCGTTTCGTCTTCCTCGACGGCCCCGCATCGCTGATCGAATCGCGGATGGTCACGCGCCGCGGCCATTTCATGCCGAACCATTTGCTCGAGAGTCAATTGCAAACGCTGGAACGACCGGGGATTGACGAGCGCGATACGGTGCGTCTGGACATCGATTTGCAGGCAGATGAAGTAGTCGCTCGCGCAGTTCAGGCGCTGCAAGAGCCGGGCACAGCCTGACGCTCTCAATCTTCTATTAGAAACTAGGCATCCGCACGGCGCGTCGCAATCATTGTCAGACCGCGCACCATTTGATAGGCGATCCAGCTTAACGTCCGCCGCAGCCAGCTACGGCGCGCGCACGCATCCGCGTCGACCAATGTGGACTCGTTTGCGATTGCCAGTTCGAGTTCGTGCCGCAGGTGGCGCACGAACTGTTCGTCGTACACGGCAATGTTGGCCTCGCGCGCCAGAAGAAGACTGTAGGGATCGATATTGCTCGAGCCAACAGTGGCCCATTTGTCGTCGACCACCGCAACCTTCGCATGCAGGTAGCTGGGCGTGTATTCAAAGATTTCAATGCCGCACTTGACCAGATCTCCGTAAAGCGCCTGTTGCGCGTAGTGTTGCAGCCGATACTCAACACGCCCCTGCAACAGCAGGCGCACGCGGACGCCTCGTTCGGCCATCGAACACAACGCATCGCGGAATTTCTTGCCCGGCAGGAAGTACGCATTGGCAATCAGCACATCGGTGCGCGCGTGCGAGAACGCATCCAGGTAAGCATGCTCAATCGTCCGCCGGTTACGCAGGTTATCCCGCAACAGCAGCGCAGCGCGAACGCCGGCGCCCGATGCAGGGTCGCGCTCCGGCTCAAAAGGCCGCCACGATGGCCGGCGCTTCAGTTGCAGCACCGACACGGTCCACCATAGGCGCTTGACAGCGAGCGCCACCGCCGCGACGAGTGGCCCTTCGCACCGAACTGCAAAATCGAAGCGCGGTCCGAGTGTCGCGCGCACTGGTTCCGGATCGTGGTGATGATGGTCGTCGATGATGTTGATGCCGCCGATGAACGCTACGCGGTCATCGATCAATGCGATTTTGCGATGCAAGCGGCGCAGCAGCCTCCGCTCGAGCCGGTACCAGCGGGTGCGGCGAAACACCATCACCTTTGCACCGTGAGGCTGCAAATGCGCGAGCAGCGCGTCGGCGGTTAGATGCGAGCCAAAGCCGTCGATAAGCAAATGAACAGCAACCCCACGTCGGCTGGCCGCGGCCAGCGCATCGGCAACGCGCACGCCGACAACGTCAAGTTCAAAGATGTAAGTTTCGAGATAGATCGACTGCGTCGCACTATCAAATGCCTCAAGCAGTTTCGGAAAATACTGCTTGCCGTTCTTTAGCAGTTCGAGTTGATTGCCACCGAAGACGAGCGGTCTAGCAGTGGCCCGCCCGAACGGGCGCCGAAGTGTGCGCAGCGCAGACCGCCCTGCCGCGGGCTCGCGCAACGCCCCTTCACTCATATCAAGCGACTTCCAGGTCCGCGATCAACGGCATATGGTCGGATCGCTTGCGCCACTCGACCCCCTTCGGCACGTGGACATCGCTGACCTTGAAGCCACGCAGGTAAATGCGATCGAGCTGCAGCCATGGCATCACGCTCGGGTACGTGCGCGCGACGTGTGAACGAGGCAGCTCACGCCATGGCACAAGCCGGTCGCGCAATCGCGGCTTCGACTGGCGGCGGTTGAATTCAGATGCGGCTTCGAAAACGTCAAGCTCACGATGCAGTACGTCATCGACGCCACGCTGCCAGTCGTTGAAGTCACCGGCGATGATCAGCGGCGCCTTCGTTGGAATTTCGGACTTGACAAACTGGATCAGGAATTCGGCCTGTCGCACACGGCTGCGTTTGATAAGGCCAAAGTGCGTATTGATCAGATGAACATCGAGCGGCCCCTTTGTTGTCTTCAGATGCGACACCGCGTGCAACAAGCCTCGCTTCTCCAGCACATGATCCGAAATGTCGTGATTCAGATGCCGGCCGATCGCATGGCGCGAAACAATTGCATTGCCATGATGGCCATGCGGATACACCGCATTCATTCCATAAGCACGGTGCAAATAGTTCCCGGTGCAGAGGAAATCAAGCTGTGTTCCCTGCGGATAGCCATTGCGGCTGACCATACGGTCGTTCTTGTCCTGCACTTCCTGCAGAAACACAATGTCTGCGTTGATCGAATGCAAAGCCAGCTTGACGTCGTGAATGCGAACTTTCTGCTGCAGTCCCATCACGCCCTTGTGAATGTTGTACGTGGCGACACGAAGCTTCATGATGGTTGTAATAGAAGAAACATTTCGCCCGATTCCTAGTGAACGATCTGGAAATAAGCATCTAACAGCAGGGGGTCATCAAAATGTCTGCGACCCACAAATGCTGTTGCGTGGTGACCCCACTGCCGCATCTGCCCGGCCGAGCTGATTCCCATTGGCCAGAAGAACCACCGCTCCGCTCGCTCGCTGCCGGCAATGAGCGCGTCCGGGCCGTAAGCGCTTTGCGTACCTCCGGCACGACGCGCAAGCACGGTGAGCGTGCGCTCGTCCTGCAGCGCATAGCTGACCGAGTTCGTCGTCGTCGGCCCGGTTTCGGAGGTTACCTGCACACGTTGCAAGTAATGAGAACCGGACTCGATCCGCAACCTGATCTTCTGGTTGGACGCCACGCGTCTTATCTTCTGCGGGATAAACAGACTTTCGTCAAGGGTTGCCGGTAACTCGCGAGCGGCCACCCTGTCAGTCGGGAAGAACAGGTGATAACACCCGCACGCGTGCATGCTGTCGTACACGAGGGCGTCGCCCGCGCTATCAAGCGTGACGCGCCACACGAGCCCGTCGAGTTTGCCCGACAGAAGGTCGAACGCACCACGGCTTGGACGCTCACTGAACCAGAATGTGTAGACGAGCTGTGGATGAATCAGGCCGCCGATCACCGCGTACGTCAACCGGGTGTAAGCGACCGGCGATCTGTTGTCCAGTGTGACGCGATCGTCCTCGTGCAAAGCCAATGCCCCTGGCACGTCATACGCGGCGGTGACGTCAATTTGAAGCTCCGGCGCGTGCCGCGCCACCAAAGCATTCAGGGCGGCGGGCGAAAACACTGGGACGCCTAACGCGTCCGGTGCAGAGGGTGTGGTTGTTACTAACGTCCGTTCCCGCGGGACATAGATTTGGAGTTGCCCTCGAACAGGCAATGCCTCATCTGGCGTGGCGAAAACCGATCGGGTTTCGGCCTGCCACTTCGAAACGCCGGCGGCGAACGGCAATCGGGCCAACGGATAAACGCCCACGGTGCGCATTGCGATGCTGTAGTTATCTGGCACCTTTGCGGCGCGCATCAGCTTGGGGAATGCCTCTGCATCGGCCGTGGCAAGCAGCGCACGACAGCGTGGCAGGTCGTCGATGCTCAACGCTGCATTCGACAGCTCGGCAGCGCGTCCGATTTCGTCGAGTCTCTGCAAGCGCGTGTGCCAGGCATCTCGGTGCACTTTGTCATGCACGCGGCCAGCCAGCGCCGCACTGAAGCGGTCGACTCGCAGATACGGAAATCCTTCGACCCTGGGCGCTTCCGCATCGCGTAACCCGAGCAAGTCAACCCGGCGATCGACGTCGGCAAACAGGCGCGCGCAGTAGCCCACCGCGTCATCGCGCTCGAGATGCTGCACCATTGGGGCGGCCGCATAGGGGTCAACGCTTGCGCATCCTCCCAGCACGAACATCGGCAGCAGTGCTCGCGCCGTGGACCTGATCCACACGTTACTTGCAGCAAAATTCATTGCGGCTTTTCGATTGACGCTTTGGCCGCCTGGCGGCGCGCCATCTCGCGCAGCATTGCCTCGAACTGGCTACGCACGGTCTTGGTCACCATCGCGGTGCCAAACAAATCACCAACAATCGGCGGTAGCGGTTCGGCCATCTCGAAGTGCGATGCGTATACGAGACGCACGCCGGCGCGGCGCTCGACCGTGACCACCGTCAGATCGTAACTGCCCGAAAACGAGCGAAGTGTCTGCGGCTCACCATCGATTTCACCGGATTCGGAGCGCGCGACAACGCGCTCATACGGCTGCTGGGTTACCGCGAGACGCACACGAACCGGAATGTCGAAAAAGAAGAGCGGAAACTGGCCGACATGCTCGACGACAAGTCGCGCGCCGTTGCGCGAAATGACTCGCGAGCGCTCGATGTTTGGCAAAAACTCGCGCATGTTTTCATAGTCGGTAATCGTATCCCACGCTATGCGAGGATCGATCGCGACGCTGGCGCGTGCAGTTACGTGAAATGTGTTGCCGTCGCGTTCAACGGAAACGACGGGAAGCGTTTGCGCCAGACTGCCTGCGTGCAGGCCGAATACACCGCAGATAGAAAAGCTAGCCGCCAACAGCGTTCTGAAGATTCGATGCCAGCCGCTGCAATCGTCGGATAGCCTCGGCATTAGTCGATGAAAAACACGCATCCGCTGCTTCGCGCCAACCGAGCCACTGAAACGCGAGATGCTCACGCGGATCGAGCCGGGGTTCAAACGTATTCTCGATGCAAAGCGCAAAGACATGCTCCGTATTGTGCGTAACGCCTGCTGCATATCGATGACGCCAGTTCTCATAGATGCGGAAACGGTAACTGAGGTGCCAGTCTTCGAGACGATCGGGTGAGGCGATAAGCCCGGTCTCTTCGGCGACTTCACGCACACACGTGGTGCGCAACGGTTCCTCGGCGGATTCGCGGCTACCCGTGATCGACTGCCAGAAGCCGGAATGGTCGGCGCGCTCGAGTAGCAATACTTCAAGTGAGGGCGTGTAAATAACAACCAGCACCGACTCCGGAACCTTCATCGGTGCGTTTTGCTACGCCACCCGTGGTTCCACGGTCTTGGCCTCACCACGTACTCGAATGTGCAACTCCCGCAGCTGCTTTTCATCCACAGTGCTCGGCGCCTGAGTCAGCAAACACTGCGCGCGCTGTGTCTTCGGGAATGCGATCACATCACGGATCGACTCGGCACCCGCCATCAACGTGACAATGCGATCGAGCCCGAATGCGATACCGCCGTGCGGAGGCGCGCCATATTGAAGAGCGTCGAGCAGAAACCCAAATTTCGCGCCCGCTTCCTCGGCGTCAATCTTCAAGGCACGAAAGACCTTGCTCTGCACTTCCTCACGGTGAATGCGAATCGACCCGCCGCCGATCTCCCAGCCATTGAGCACCAGGTCATACGCCTTGGCGAGTGCCCGAGCCGGATCGGTCGCAAGGTGATCCTCGTGACCATCCTTCGGACTCGTGAACGGATGATGCGCCGCGACGTAACGCTGCCCCTCTTCGTCGTATTCGAACATCGGAAAATCCACCACCCACAGCGGCTGCCAGCCTTCGTTTGAGAGTCCATGAGCGCTGCCGAATTCGCTGTGTCCGATTTTCATACGCAAGGCTCCAAGCGCGTCGTAGACAATTTTGGCGCGGTCCGCTCCAAAGAAGATCAGGTCGCCGTCTTTTGCCCCGGTGCGCTGGACGATCGCGGCCAGCGAAGCGTCGTGCAGATTCTTGATGATCGGGCTCTGCAATCCCTCGCGCAGTTTTGCAGCATCGCTGCTGGCTGCCTGATTTATCTTGATGTAGGCGAGACCCTTGGCTCCGTAAATCTTGACGAAGGTGGTGTACGCGTCGATTTCTGAGCGAGGCAGTTCGCCACCGCCCGGTATCCGCAGCGCGACGACCTTGCCGTCCTTCATTTCTGTGGCGTTCTTGAACACCTTGAAGTCGACATCGCACATAACGTCGGTCAAGTCGGTCAGCTGCATGCCGATCCGCAAATCAGGCTTGTCGGAGCCATACAAGCGCATTGCATCGGCGTAACTCATCACCGGAAACGGCGCCGGCAATTCGACCGCCAGCACTTCGTTGAATACGACGCGAATCATCTCTTCCATCATTTCGCGAATCCGTACCTCATCGAGAAATGAAGTTTCAATATCGATCTGCGTGAACTCGGGTTGCCGATCCGCTCGCAGATCCTCGTCACGAAAACACTTGACGATCTGGTAGTAGCGATCGAAGCCGGCGACCATCAGCAATTGCTTGAAAAGCTGCGGAGATTGCGGAAGCGCGAAGAACGCGCCTGAATGCACTCTCGATGGCACCAGATAGTCGCGCGCTCCCTCCGGTGTGCTTCGCGTCAACATCGGTGTTTCAATGTCGATGAACCCTGCAGCGTCGAGATGCTTGCGGACCGCCATGCTGACTCGGTAGCGCAGCATCATGTTCTTCTGCATCGCAGGCCGGCGCAGGTCGAGAACGCGGTGCGTCAGGCGCGTGGTTTCCGAAAGATTCTCATCATCGATCTGAAACGGAATAGGCACTGACGGGTTCAGAATCGTCAGCTCGCTACAGAGCACTTCAATTTCACCGGAAATCAAAGCAGCGTTCGCTGTGCCCGGCGGACGGCGTCTTACATCGCCGACGATCTGCAGGCAGTACTCGCTGCGAATTTTCTCGGCCGTGGCAAATACGTCCGCGCGATCCGGATCGCAAACCACCTGCACCAGACCCTCGCGATCGCGCAGGTCGATGAAAATCACGCCACCGTGATCGCGCCGACGGTGAACCCAGCCAAACAAGGTAACAGTCTTGCCGATGAAGGTCGCGTCCACCAGGCCCGCGTATTCGGTACGTTTTGGGTTCATGGTCAGGCCACCGGCCGCTGCGCTTCCGGCAACTCAGTTGTTGGCAAGACGGAGCGCGCCAACCCACCGCGCACGCGTGGTGGCACAACTCCGAGTGAAATATGAAACTTCAACGCATCGTCGACACTGATGTCGACTTCTCGCACGTCTTCCGGCTTTATCACCAATACATAGCCCGACGTCGGATTAGGTGCGGTAGGCACGTACACCGTGATGACGTTCGACGCAGTGACGTCTGAAATCTTCGTACCCGGCGAACCCACGACGAAACCCAGCGTCCACTGGCCGCGCTGCGGGAATTCGATCATCACGACTTTGCGAAACGACTGGCCGCGCGTTGCGAGCAAAGTGTCAGAGATCTGCTTGACGCTCGAATAGATCGATCGCACGATAGGAATACGGTTCAGCAACCTGTGCCACCACCGCAGCAGGCGTTCGCCGATGATGTTGGCAGCCAGCACCCCGGTCGCAAACACGATCAGCAGTGACAACAACAGTCCCAGACCAGGGACGTGAAATGGAAGCAGCGCGTCCGGCCGCCAGGCCGGTGGCAGCAAAAGCAGCGTCTGATCCATCGTGCCGACGATCAGGTTGAGCACCCAAAATGTAATCGCGAGCGGAATCCAGACGAGCAGCCCGGCGACCAGATACTTTTTCAGCATGTGGCGTCAGCCTGCACTGCCGGAATCGCCACCCGACGTTCCGCCCGTCTTGCCGCTATCGCGCGGGGCCGGCGCAGAGGGGGTCGCTGCGGGCTTGCTGCCAGATTCGGCCTTTGACTCTGTTTTCGTCTCTGGCTTGGTTGTGCTCTGCGTCTGCGCCGTCGAAGCATCGCCTGACTTCGCATCCGTCTTGGTGTCGCCCTTGGTGTCGGCTTTCCCGTTGGCGGAAGTATCCGATGCCTCGGTTTTTGCCTTTTCTTCGGTCTTGCTCGCGTCCTTTTTTTTGCCGCTACCGTCGCGGAAGTCGGTCACATACCAGCCGCTGCCCTTTAGCTGAAATCCGGCGGCAGTCACCTGCTTGACGAGCGTGGGCTTGCCACAGCCTGGGCATGTCGTTAACCGAGCATCGGACATCTTCTGGATCGCGTCCAGCTCATGTCCACACTCCGCGCACTTGTACGCGTAAATCGGCATCGCATTCTTTGCTAAAAGAGGAACCCGCGATTGTAGGGGAGACGCTTGGACAATTCCCGTGCGCTGATTCAGACTGTCTTCAAAGGAGAATGTGATGGCAGGCAAATCCAGATCACCGAGGTCCCTGGCTGGCACCCAAGCTGATCCGCTCGAGGCCGTGCAGCCGTACGCCCCGTCCAAGGTCAAGGTCGCCGTCACCGACATCGACGGGGTTTTGCGCGGCAAGTACCTGCACAACGACAAGTTCGCGTCGGCCGTTGACGGCGGCTTTGGGTTCTGCAACGTCGTGTTCGGCTGGGACATGACCGACAGCGTGTACGACAACGCTGACGTAATCGGGTGGCAGCACGGGTTTCCCGACGTCTTGGTCAAGCTCGACATGGCGACCCAACGCAACGTGCCGTGGGACGACGAGGTGCCGTTTTATCTGGGCGATTTCGTTAACGTCGATGGAACACCCTTCCCGCTATGCCCGCGGCAGTTGCTGAAAAAGGTGATTGCTCGCGCTGGCAAGCTCGGCATGCAGCCGATGTGCGGGCTGGAATTCGAGTGGTTCAATTTCGCCGAAACGCCACAAAGCTGGGCTGCGAAAAAAGGAGTCGATCCAACGCCGCTGACGCCGGGCATGTTCGGTTACTCCTTGCTGCGCACCAATGCAAATCGTGAGTTCTTCAACGCGTTGATGGATGAAATGTTGTTGTTTCGGGTGCCGATAGAAGGGCTGCACACCGAAACCGGGCCCGGCGTTTATGAGGCAGCGATCCAGTTCTCAGACGCGCTTGAGTGCGCCGACCGTGGTGTGCTGTTCAAGAGCGGCGCTAAGGAGATCGGCGCGAATTTCGGGATCATTCCCAGCTTCATGGCGAAGTGGAGTTCTCAGTATCCCGGCTGTAGCGGCCACGTGCATCAATCGATGACAGACGGCACAAAAAACTTGTTCTTCGACGCAGGCTCGAAAAAGACGGCGCGCGCGGGAATGAGCAAGGTGTTCGAGAGTTTTCTTGCCGGACAGATCGCCGCGTTGATGGAATTTGCGCCGATGTTCTGGCCAACCGTGAATAGTTACAAGCGGTTGGTCGATGGTTTCTGGGCGCCGGTCAAGCCGACCTGGGCGATCGATAACCGGACCGCGAGCTTCCGCGTGATACCCGGGTCGTCGAAAAGCACGCGCCTCGAAACGCGCTGTCCAGGGGCCGATATCAATCCCTACCTCGCTGTTGCGGCGCTTTTGGCCGCCGGTCTGCACGGGATCGAAAAAAACCTGAAGCTGACTGCGCCTCCGGTCATCGGGACCAACCAGGGCTCTGACAACATCCCCCGGGCACCG
>Ga0136634_10000668_pt1 | contig 14278 bp, 13 predicted proteins | sample AntDrymUQ8332106_2_FD_104654 | JGI IMG/M metagenome (GOLD analysis project Ga0136634, IMG submission 104654) | Polar desert sand microbial communities from Dry Valleys, Antarctica - metaG UQ833 (21.06) | ecosystem: Environmental > Terrestrial > Soil > Desert | place: Antarctica: Dry Valley... | reverse complement strand
CACCCATACCATTTGAAAAAGGCCTGAGCGTATATGCAGAAGTAATGATACCGCCGCCGGATGCAGAGTACGGCATCATATCCGATATTGATGATACCATTGTAAAGACAACAGCCACCAACCTGCTGGCCATGAGCCGCATTACTTTCTTAAACAACGCTAAAACACGATTGCCTTTTGCCGGTGTATCGGAATTTTATAAAGCCCTTCAATTGGGACGTAACGGCAAACGAAACAATCCCTTCTTTTATGTAAGCAGCAGCCCCTGGAATTTGTATGATCTTTTAAAAGATTTCTTAGACTTAAATGAAATTCCTGCAGGCCCGCTGCTGCTGCGTGATTTTGGGTCAAATAAAAAACCGGAGGGTGATGCACACATGAACCATAAGTTCAAAGAGATTGAACAGATCTTTGAGGCCTATCCGCATCTAAACTTTGTGCTCGTTGGCGATAGCGGACAGGAAGACCCTGTTATTTACCGCGAAGTGGTAAAACATTTTCCAAACAGGGTGCTCTCCATTTATATCCGCGATGTACAATTACCCGAAAGAAAAAAAATTGCCGTTGACGTATCAGCATCACTTACGGAACATAAAATAGAAATGATCATTGTTGAAAACACAGTGCAGGCGGCGGAACATGCAGCAAAGGCAGGCCTCATCTTTACGCAGGCCATCCCTGCTATTGAACAGGATAAAAAAGAAGATAAAGGGCAGGAAGCGGGAAAGGAGGAAGCAACTGTTGTTAGCAAATAATTAAGCAAGCTTTCTCTTCACAGTTTTGCGCCAGTCCTGTTTCTCGCAGTGGACATGGCGTATTAAAAAATCACTAACCAAATTTTTTTAAGGAATACCCGTGTGCCTGCACGCATAGCCAGTGCATAGGAGACACGGGGCGCACCGAAAAACATAAAGGAACTAGAATACTTTATGGCAGCATAATTGTGTCTTAAAACGTATGAATAAAGAAGTTGATGGCAAATCTACAGTGTTAGTAGTGGATGACGATGAAGATATGCTGATTATGATGCAACACCTTTTGATGGCAGAAGGATATGTGCCGCTTATTTCTCCCAATGCGCAAAATGCTATGGCAATAATTGCCCGGCGCCGTCCCGCCATGGTTTTACTTGATATCCGGATGATTGGCGTAAATGGGAGTGATATCTGCCAGCTCATAAAATCGGATCCGGCTACTGCGTCCATTCCAGTTATCATTCTTTCAGCAAATGATAATATTGCAGCAATTTCAAAAGAATGCGGTGCTGATGCATACCTGGCCAAACCCTTTAGCCTGCAAAAATTTAAAGAAGTATTTTATGAGCTGGTTAAGCAATAATGCAAATGCCAACAAACCCACAGCTTCTCCGGGCACAAAATTGTTTGATAGGGCTGTTCATTTATAATTTGGTAATGTCGTCGAAAAAGGTTGGTGGAAAGGTGGATTAGAAAGCAAATTCATTAGTTATGGTAACAATAGGGCTGATCTTCTTATCTTTCTTATTAAAAAAATTTTGTGGGCAAGATAATCTTATAGCCTAATTATTATAGAACGATCAACACTCATAAATTTCTCAGTTCGTTTTGTACAAATTGCTGCAACTCCTCTTTGCTGGGCAATTGCACTAAATATTTACTTACAAATAATTTGTTGTCCATACCGGCGGTGGCGTATTCAACTAAGGCTTTATTTTTATCGGTTACCAGTAAAATACCCACAGGTGCATTATCGTTTGGTTGCGCCACTTCGGCTTTGTAGTAATTCAAATAAGTATTTAATTGCCCGGCATTGTTGTGTGTAAATTCTTCAACTTTTAAATCAATGAGTATATGGCATTTTAAAATGCGGTGGTAAAATACGAGGTCAATAAAGAAGTATTCATCACCGATCAGTATCTTTTGCTGGCGGGCTTCAAAGCAAAAGCCATGGCCTAATTCAATTAAAAAATCCTGCAGGTGGTTAAGCAGGGCGGTTTCCAGGTTAGATTCCTCTATTACATCTTTGGAATGCAGTCCCAGGAATTCAAAAGTGTACACCGATTTTATGATGTCAGTGGGTTGCATTGGTTCTGCTTTTTCAGCAATCATTGCAGAAAGCTTTTCGGGGTTTTTGCTTAAGCCGCTGCGTTCAAAATGGAGGCTGTTGATTTGCCTGCGCAATTCTCTTACACTCCAGGTGCCTTTCATGCATTCTATTTCGTAGAAGGCACGTTTTAAAGGATCGGCAATTGGCAACAGTTCGCTAATGTGAGAAAATGAAAGGCGGCTGATGATCTTCTGCGACGGTACGCTTAATTGTTCAGACGGGGTCTGAACAATTCCCTGAACATATTTTTCCAATGCTTTTGTTTGGGATAATGGGGGAATTACAGATTTATCAGACGCCTGACGAATTTGTTTTGAGCTTTTTTTGGTTGGTTTCAATTCGGCAGACACTGTCCCCCGAATTGCTTTATCCAAAATGGGTGACACTGTCCCCCGAATTTGTTCGGGCAAATTATGAGGTTCAATAGCTAAGGCGAGTTGAGGATAGGTAGCATAAAAAAGACGGTATCTTCTCAACTCTCTTTCCTGAACGTTTGATATATTTTGATTTTGCAAGCCAACAGCTATTTGCTTCAACAAACCTTCGCCGTACTGTGCCCTGTCTTCCCCCTTTTGCTCAAACTCCACTATATAATAACCAATAAGCCAGTTGCGGATAGTAAGCGAACGGTTAATAGCATTCACCGCCTGCTGCTGTAAGGCGGTGTGTGTTTGCTGAATGGAGCTGAGTAAATACCTGAAGTTCATAAGCCCGAAGCAATGGTGTGTAATTTATAAATTTATTTACAGCAATCCTTCGTCAGAATAATCCCAGCCCGACCCGCCTTAGCTGAAACTTCATTGGGCAAAGCCCTTATAGTAAACTATCAAAGGCGGGGCTTGCCAAAAAACTTCTCTAAATAAAAACCCCGTGTCCCAGCAACGCTTTAAGTTATGCATAGGAGACGCGGGGAGCACCTTTTAAAAATAATTTTTAAAACGTCTTCGGCACCTTCTTTTGTTTTTCCACCTGCTGCTGGATGGCAGTCTTATCGCCTATCATCACTTTCACCATTTTATTATAATCTATATAAGCCTTTGCCGTTTCAGAAACTTTTTCAGGAGTTACTTTATAAATATTCTTTACATAGTTGTTCAGGTAATCATCGCTTAAACCATACAAGTCTAAAAAATTTAACTGGTTTATAATTCCCCCCGGAGTGGAATTGTTCAATACAAAGATGCCTGCTTCATAATTCTGGATACCTGCCAGTTCTTCCTTGGTGGGAGGTTCTACCTGCAAACGCTTAATCTCCTTTTCAATTTCCATTAAGGCATCTACGGTATGCTCACTGGTAACGTCTGCCTGCTCGTACCAGATACCGGCACTTCCTTTACGGTTTTGGATGGTGCTGAAAGGAGAATAGGTATAACCTTTATTCTCCCGGATATTGCTGGTGATGCGGGAGCCAAAAGAACCACCCAGCAAAGAGTTAGTAACAAGCAGGGGAACATAATCTTTATTGGTTGGCGTTACAGTCGGCAGCCCGATCATCAGGGTGGTTTGCGGCGCACCTTTCCGGTCAATGAGCATTGTATCTTTTACGGCTATAGCATTTACTGCCGGATAAGAAATTTCGGGCCCGGCCTTCCATGACGTTAATGAAGATTTCACGGCATCATTCACGGCTTTTTCATCAAACTTGCCCACCACGTATAATACAGAACGCCTGGCGCCATAGTTTTTATTATAGAATTCCTTTACCATTTCAGTCGTAAAACCATTAAGCATAGCCTCGGTAGGAAAACTTTTTCCATAACGGTGGTCCTTATAAATGGCTTCGTAAAACTGTTCGGTGGCAAGAGCTTGCGGAACTGCTTTTTGTGTGGTCAGTTGTCTTTTAAAATCTGCTTTCAATCTTTCTAGTTCATTTGCAGGGAAAGCCGGGTTCATTGCCAATGCGGAAATGAGTTTGATAAAATCCCCTGCATATTCGGAGAGCACGTTGCCGGAAATAATGGTTTGCGTTAAGCCAACATTTACATTTAGTGTACCACCCATCATGGCTGCTTTTTTGGAAAGCGCAGCAAAATTCATGTTAGCTGTTCCTTCACGCAACATTCTGCCGGTAAGATTGGCCAACCAGATCTGGTCGTTGCTTTCATGCACGTTGCCGGTCTTTATCACAAGACTAATGCTCACTTTGGGAATCTCGCCATAATGCACCATGGCTGTTTTTAAACCATTGGAAAGCGTTTGTATTTTTTTATCGGAGAGTTTAAAGTCTTTGGCCTTGCCACCTTCCGGTGGCGTTTCTTTTTGAGCGGCAACCGTATATGCGGAAAGAATAAAAAAGGCTGCGGCTATAAAATGAATGATCTTTTTCATTAGTTGGAGGCTTTAGGTTCAATGATCAGGATGGTTCTGTTTGCTGGAATTAAATATTGCTGTGCTGTTTTGCGGATGAGCTCCGGCGTTACTTTTTTAAATTCAGATTCAAGCCGGTTGATGCGGGAAGGATCGTCATCAAAAAGAGCAAAGCATGCTAAAAGATTTACTTTGCCAATTCCAATGCCGCCAATAGCATCATACAAACCGGAACGCATTTTTACAAGAGCCAGTTGTAAATCATCAGCAGTGGTATTGGCTGCCACATCTTTAATGGCTGCATCATATTGGCTAATGATTGAATCCGCAGAAACCGTGGCATCATGAACAAAATTGGAAACCCAAAGCATGGGGCCATTATAATCAAACATATTACCGAGGCCGATATTTATTCCTGCTGCCACATTGTTTGTATAGCCTTTTTGCTGCACCAGCCTTTCGTATAATTTACTGTCCTGTCCCTGTCCCAGCATCTGGTCAATCAAACCCATTGCATAATACTCTGGAGTATTCCTTTCGGGCATTTTATAGGCAATGGCAAACGCCGGTTTGTTTGCCAGCATATCCGGTTTTGTAAACCGTTGTTCTTTTTCCTGTGCAGGTTCAGAGAGGTCTGGCTTTTCAGGAAGCTTGGATGCCGGAATTTTTGCGAAGTATTGCTCCACCCATTTTTTTGCAGAAACGATATCAAAATCACCACACACCACCAGCGCTGCATTGTTAGGCGCATAAAAGGTTTTGAAGAAGGCATCTACGTCTTCCAGCTTGGCAGAATCCAGGTCGGCAAGGTCACCATAAAAATTATGCGCATTGTACCAGTTCTTGTTGGCGTATTGAGGCATATCTAACCAGGGAAAACCGCCATAAGGTTGGTTTAGCACATTCACTTTTACTTCATTCTTTACCACACCTTGCTGGTTGGTTAAATTTTCCTGTGTGATCTTCAATCCTTTCATCCGGTCGGCCTCTGCCCACAATGCAGTCTCTAATTTATGTGCCGGCATCACTTCCCAGTAATTGGTAAAATCGAAACGGGTGGAACCATTGAGTACACCACCATTCTTTTGCACCATTTGAATAAATTCCATTTTGCCAAGATTTTCAGATCCCTGGAACATCATGTGTTCAAAAAGATGGGCAAAGCCGGTGCGGTTCTTTGGCTCAATACGAAAGCCGATATTGTAATACACACCAACGGCAATGGTCGGCGCCGTTTTATCCGGCGACAACACCACTTTTAAACCATTGGATAATTTGTAATAGGTAACCGGCACCTGGAGGTCCGGAGGTGATTGCTGTCTCCACGAGACCAGCACGATTAAAGGCAATAGCAACCAAAGGACATTGAGTCGCTTTGCTGAAGAAAAATATTTCATACGCTTGTTTTGTTTAGAAAAGTTAGGTCAATTTAGAATAGAAGGAGGTAGTGCATAAAGAGAAAATGATTAGTGGTTGAAAATGGGTTTGGGATGATGGGTGGAATTGTAGCGAAGCCATATATTTCAGGTGCCAGCCGTCTCTCGAAGAGGTACGGCATATTGTTTAAAAGAATCCTTTCCCCCTTTTTTTCTAACGGTTATTCTACTTTTTGTTTTGACACAAAAAGTAGCGCAAAAATTATGATACCATAGTTGCTCCGCACATGGGTCCGGGCCAACGCACCGGAGGAGTTTTTATTTACCGGTATTTCATTGTGTAGTTTGTGTGGCGCACTATGCGGAATTAGGCGCTGGAAACTTTCTTTGGTTTGGAGAGCTTCTTAGCGAGTTAAGGTTCCTCAGCGTTCACTGCGCCTCTGCGTGAAATTCTTCTGACCCTTTGTCAAGCTACATGATGAAGACTCAAACCCGCAATGTTAAAATCTTCTGAATGAATAAAAACACCTTCGCTGATCTTATGTAATCCTCCGTTCTTTTGAATCTCCCTTCCAAATCAACTTATATGAGATCTCTTACAAAACTTTCCTTAGCCGTTGTTACAGCAGCTGCAATTATAACCGCAACTGCTTTTATTGAGCCAAAGCAATCATCAAAAACAATTCATCTTCCTGTTCAAACAAAAGCCGCAAAACCAAAAATACAGGTGGCTGTACTGTTGGATGTTAGTGGCAGCATGGACGGATTGATAGAACAGGCAAAAGCACAGTTATGGAATATGGTAAGCGTAATGGGCAAAGCCCAATACAATAATATGAATGAGCCTGCGCAAATTGAAATTGCTCTTTATGAATACGGAAGAGATAATAATGATGCAGCCAAAGGTTATATCAAACAGATCAGCGCTTTTACAACAGACCTTGACGGGGTTTCAAAAAATCTTTTTAAGCTGACTACCAATGGCGGCAGCGAATATTGCGGGCAGGTAATTTATACTTCTCTCAAGGAATTAACCTGGGACACGGCTTCTCAAAACTACCGGGTGATTTTTATTGCAGGCAATGAAGATTTTTTGCAGGGCAGTGTTACTTATACTAAAGCCTGTGAAGAAGCAAAGAAAAAAGGAGTGATTGTAAATACTATTTATTGCGGAGATAAGCAGCAGGGCATCCGCGAACATTGGAACCTCGGCGCCGAATGTGGTATGGGCAGCTTTACGCATATAGATCAGAACGCAAAACAGGAAGATATACCTACACCTTATGACAGTACTTTGTTTACGCTGAATACAAAATTGAACAATACCTATATCGCTTACGGTTACGAGGGTAAAGCTAATGCGGCCAAACAGGCTGAAGTGGATAATATGAATTATGAAATGAATAAATCCGTTGCCGTGCAAAGAGTAACGGTAAAAAGCAAATCATCTTTGTATAAAAATTCCGGATGGGATTTAGTGGACGCATATAAAGATGATAAGACGATTGTGACAAAAGTTGATTTGAAGACTCTTCCCGAAAACCTGAAAAATAAAAGCCGTGCAGAAATTGAAACCATCGTAAAGCAGAAACAAACTGAAAGAGGAACTATTCAAAAAGAAATAGAAACGGTAAGCGAAAAAAGAACAAACTACATAGTTGCTGAAAAAGCAAAATCAGCAAAAACGACTAACGCAACTTTAGAAACAGAAGTGGAAAGGATTATTAAAGAACAGGCGAAACGGTTTAATATGAAGATAGAGTAGTGAGTAGTCAGTAGTGAATTACAGCTGTCCCGCTTTTGGCGGGATTTGCTTTATTTATTTCTCCAGCAATCCATCATTCTTCCATTTTACAAATACCTGTATGGTAGAATCGGGGAGTTTTGGATGTTTGAAAGGCATAAAGCCTTTTTCATCCGGGTTTTTATTAATGCGTGCAATCATCTCGTCAATCTCTCCTTTGGCGGCAGCGTATGTATTTAAAGCTTTTTTATTTCCCTTCGGTGGAATATGGCATGGCGAACAATTTGCACTGATGACCTGTTGGACGGAAGCTTCATAAGTGGTTTTGGGAACAACAACTGTCTGGGATTTTTTAGCAGAAGTGCAGAACTCAAAAACAACAATCATTACCAGAAATAAAAACAGTATTCCTTTTTTCATATTCAGCAGTTATGGACATGAAAAATAGGAATTTTTTAAAACAATTCTGCCGTTTAAATAATAAGATTTTCTTTTAGCCTGAAAGGATATAGTAGATTCTTTCAAGAATGACAAATGGAAGATTATTTCCTGGGTTGACATTTAAATGAGTGGTAGAGTAAATAATGGTTTTAACTTTTGTCATCCTGAAAGGATCTTTTTAAGCTCAATTTCTTTTATCAATTTTTTCATTCGGGGGCCATTTACCAAATAACTCTTCATTTAAAAACTTCCATTCAGGATTGAATGAATTTATAAGGACTACTTTCTTTTCTCTTATCCAAAGCTTAATTTCTTTTTCCCGCGCAATTATATTATTGATATACTGGGAGCTTTCATAATAAAGCAAATAATATACTTTATACTTTGTTGTGAATGCATTTGCTGAACCAATGTAGTGTTCTATTATTCTTTGCTCAAGGTTATTTGTTATTCCGTATAGAGAACTGTTTTGTTATAGTTGGTGAGAATATATAGGAAGTAGAGGTGTGTATTTGGCACTTTCATTGAAACTTCTAATTTGAAAATACTGATTTTGAAAGATTCTTACAAGAATGACAAATGGGAGATGCTTACAGGTTTGGCGTTTAAGTGAATGGTAGTGTAAAGAATGATTCTTCCTTTTGTCATCAAGGGATCTTTTTAAGCTCCTTTTGGCCCTTTTCGTGAATGGTAGAGTAAATAATCACTTTCCCTTTTGTCATCCTGAAAGGATATAGTCCATAGCTTCTCTAAAAAGAATAATAAATAATAGAAAAAGAATCATTCAAAAGTTTCGAACCTGGCTCGGATGAAATTAAAAATTCCATAAGCAATAAAACCAATTCCCAATGCGCCTAATAGCACAGATCCAAAGGAACTGTTCTCAATAAACTGGAATGCTTTTGCAGTATCTCCTGCTTCCTGTGCATTAGCCTCAATTGCAGCACGAAGAAATAAATACGCAATGATCAGCCATGCCACACCTCTTGCTACGTAACCAATTTTTCCCGAGGCCATTAACAGGTTAGCCTTTGCCGAATGAAGATTTAATCCTTCCACATGCTTCTTATATTTTTCCGACAATCCATACCATACCTGGTAAATTCCAACGGCTGATATTGCAAGAGCAGCTATGCCAACCAGCCATTGTCCAAACGGTTGATTTAATAATTCTTTAGCCCAATGCTGGTTTTGATCTCCGTTTTCTTTTTTACTATGGGTTAATATTTGAGTAGCTGTAAAGGCAAGTGATAAATAAGTAAGTCCGCTGAAAAGATACCTGAGTCTTTTTAGCCATTGCTTCTTTGCACTTTCTTTTGTGTTGGCAAAAGTTTGCACGCCTCTCCAGATGCTGTAACAGAGCAACCCCGCAGCTATAAATCCTAATAGCCACGAACCGGCAGGTAATTCTTGAATGAATTCAAAAACGCCGCCCTGGTTTGCCTTATCATCCGATTGCTTCCCCATTTCAAAAGCAGTCATAAAAGCCAATATGCCCAGTATGAGATACACAATTCCCTTAGCGGTTAACCCGGTTCTTGCGATGCGTTGTACCCAGGGATTTTTGTTTGACAAAGTTTTCATGCGAGGTTTTAAAATCTTATGGTTGTTCTATTGCAAATACAATACCCGGCAATAACGCAAGCGTTTAAGAGAAACAAACATGGATGCGTTGCTTATTTATTTCCTTGTACATATTGGCTAAGCATTTGATGTAGATTTGAAAATGGGCATGAAATTATATTTTTTACAATCTTCTTTTGACTGGAAAGAATTGCTGTTGGGCGATCAGCAATGGAATTTTTTGCTGGAAGTGGTCCTCCGTTCCTTCATCATGTTTTTGATCATTGTCATTTCTCTTCGCATACTTGGGAAGCGGGGAGTAAAACAATTGTCAGTTTTCGAGCTTGTGGTGATCATTGGTTTGGGTTCGGCTGCGGGTGATCCCATGTTTTATAAGGATGTTGGAATTCTTCCAGCCCTTGTCGTTTTTATAATGATCATTGTTTTATACCGGGTGGTAATGTACGTTATCGGAAAGAGCAAAAAATTTGAAAAGCTGGTGGAAGGCGAATGCATTTGCCTGATATCCGAAGGGAAATTTTCCATTGGCAATTTTGAAAAAGAAATGCTTGCGCAGGATGAATTTTTTGGCGAGTTGCGTATGCAGGGAGTTATGCATTTAGGACAGGTGCAATTAGGCTTTATAGAAATAACAGGGGATCTTAGTTTATTCTTTTATCCGGATGAAGAAGTGAAATACGGCCTGCCTATTTTACCTGAATTATTTAATAATAAAATAGAAGTCATTCCGGCTAAAGGAAATTATTCCTGTACCTTTTGCGGTTTTACAAAAAATCTTTTGCCGGGTGCTCAACATATCTGCCCTGTTTGCGAAAGAAAAAAATGGGCGGTGGCTATCAATAAAAAACGAGTGACATAGCCTGTGTTATTCTCATCATACCCTGTTAAGCAGTGCGTAAACCCTCAACTTCATTCCCGCAAACAGCCATGGCATAGTTTTTCGGGTTATATTCTAAATGGTTAGTATGAAAACAATATACGGCTGGTTATTACCTATTGCGCTCCTGTCTGTTTTTTCTTCCTGTGTCTCCACAAAAAAATATACCGAAGCCCTTAGCAGGGAACAAATGCTGATGGCGAAGAATAATGATCTCAGAGATAGCATCCTTCAAATGAATGCGGAGATCAACGGAATGGAAACAGAGAATGCCAAACTCATTAAGCAAATAGATGATGCCCTGAAAGAATCTGCACGAATTTCGGGAACAGCTAATATGACCCAGAAGCAATTAGAGGCGGAGCAAAAAAGATTGTGGGACCTTAGGAATAAACTGGAGCAGCAAAGAATGGCTGTTGAGAGCCTGCACAAAAAAATGTCAGATGCACTTGTCAATTTCAGTTCCAATGAACTTACCGTGTTTATAAAGAATGGAAGAGTGTATGTAAGCCTCCAGGAAAGCCTTTTGTTCCCATCAGGCAGTGCTGTCGTAAATCCAAAAGGGAAAGAAGCATTAGGAACACTGGCAAGTGTGCTCAATACCAATCCCGATATAACTGTAATGGTGGAGGGTCATACGGATTCAATCCCGATCCGCACAAAATTTGAAGACAACTGGGCCTTGAGTGTGGCAAGAGCAACAGCTATCGTTCGCATACTTACAAAAACCTATCATGTTGATCCAACAAGGATCATTGCGAGTGGCAAAGGCGAATGGGAACCCGTGGATGATAATTCAACAGCGGAAGGAAGACAAAAAAACCGCAGGACGGAAATTATTCTTGCACCGAAGCTTGATGAGTTGCTTAAGTTATTGGAAACGCCGGTGGAGGAAGAAGGTAATTAGCAACAGGAGATTGGTAGAACACAGCTCTTAAAATTTAGTTATGGAAGAATTATTTTCAACCAATATAGAAGTGAGTGGCGAAAATGTAAACTACCGTGTGGTTTTCGACAATGAGAAATATATATTTAAGTCAGATGCTGGCAATACCGGCCTTGATTCCTTTTCATTTCGCAGGGAACATGATGAATGGACTGACGAGGCATCTTTGCCATCGGAAATAAAGAATCAGGCAATAAATGCGCTGGATAAATATTTAATGCAGCAGCATTAAGTCATTACGGAGATCATATTCAAGGCAACTTCTCAGGGAAACCTGTAAATGAGTACACTGCCCATGCGGCGGTGTTTTTATTTAATACAGTTGCAATGATGTTTTTTGTAAATTAGTGAAGGCTTAAATTCAATCTTACCGTATTTATAAATTTTCATCCCTTATTTTGAATAAGATCTTTATTTTTTTATTGCTTGTTTTCCTGCTGCCTTCCTTCAGCCAGGCTCAGAAGAGTTTGGAAGACAGTCTTAATAATGTAATTGACCAAAACAAAGATGATGCAGAAGTGGCCAGAGCTTATAATGCACTGGCATACGAGTACACAAGAAAAGATGTGGGAAAAGCCCGCATGTATCTTTCTGAGGCAATTGTTATAGGTAAAAAAACAAATAATTTTAAAAGACTGAGCAGCTCGTATTCACAAATGGTTTACCTGGTTCATGATGCAGGCAAGCCGGATAGCGCTGAGTATTATCTCAGCCTGGTTAAAGCTCTTGCTGAGCAGGCTAATGAATCAGAAAAAGATGCAATCAGTTCTAATTATTATACGGTTGCTGCTTTGTACTATAGAAGAACAGGAACTTACCTGAAAGCCATTCCCTTTTTTGAAAAGGCAATCGCATTATTTGTTAGAATGGGAGATAAAGAATCCACTGCGGGACAAACACTAAACCTTGGAAATACTTATACGAGCCTTGGCAACTATCAAAAAGCAACAGCACAGCATTTGAAGGCACTAAAGATATTTGAGGAAATAGGCAATCAAAGAGGCGTATCTTTTTGTTACCAGGGTTTATGCAATTCTTTTACCCAGTTAAAACAATACAACCAGGCGTTATTTTATGCCAATAAATCGCTTAAAATAAAAACAACTTTAAACGACCGACGCGGCTTAGGATCTGCCCAAAGCGGACTGGGTGATATTCACCTTGGCTTAGGGAATTATGAGAAAGCCTTATACCATTTTAATGCAGCCCTAAATATTGCCCGGGAATTGAAACAACTCCCTGAAGAGCAGGCAAATTATTTCAGCATAGCAAAAGTTTACGTGGAAAAAAAAGACGTCAAACAGGCGATTGATTATTTTAACCAAAGTAAGCTACTGGCAAATCAATTACGAGACAGTTCTTCGGTTGCTGCTATTGATGCAGAGTTAATTGTTTTGCAAAACAATGTTGAAAAAATAGGGCTGTCCGAAAATAAATTAAAAACATCGCTGCAATTATTCCAGGAGCAGGGCGATTTAAACAGGCAGGCATCCGGCTTTAAAAACATGGTGGATTTTTATGTAGCCAATAAACAATTCGATAAAGCCCTGGAGCATACCAATAAGTATCACCAGGTAGTTGACAGCATCCGGAATAATGAACTCCAGCTACAGGTTAAAAAAATGGAAGAGCAATACCATGTTGAGAAAAAAGAAAAAGAAATCACACTGCTTAAAAAGGATAAAGAATTGCAGGAACAAAAATTACAGCGAAGGAATCAATTACTGATTGGCTCAGCGGCTTTGGTATTGCTTGCTCTTTGCGGCATCTGGTTACTGATGAACAGGAACAAGTTGCGCCAGCAAATGAAAGAACTGGAGCTCCGAAATCAAATAGCAGCGGACCTGCATGATGAAGTGGGAAGTTCGCTTAGCAGCATTCACATGCTAAGCCAGATGGCAACGCAGCAGGGAAATGAATCCAGGCAGAAAGATATCCTGGCCCGCATGAGCGGTAATGCCAAAGAAACCATGGATAAAATGGGAGAAATTGTATGGATGATTAAGCCCGGTGAAAATGAAGGAAGCAGTTTAAAACAACGCATGGAGCGTTTTGCCTATGAAATATGCGGTAGTAAAAATATTGAGGCGACCATAGAATTAAATGAGTTGGAAAAATTGAAACTGACCATGGAGCAAAGAAAAAACCTTTACCTCATTTTTAAAGAAGCGCTGAACAATTCCACAAAATATTCCGGTACGCAAACAATTGATATCAAAGCCAGTTCACAAAACAAAGAGCTAACACTTATGATAAAAGATTATGGAAAAGGGTTTGATGTGGAAGTAAATAGTACCGGGAATGGGTTGGACAATATGAAGAACAGGGCAAAAGACCTCCATGGAAAACTGGAGATGTTGTCAGGAAAGAATGAGGGAACAACCGTGCAACTAATAATGCCTTCATGATCTCACCCAATTTCGCTATTGGGAATAAATATTTTATTTCAAGCTTTGTAAAAATTAAAACATTTGATACAGGTAGCCGTTTTTGAAGATAATAAGCACCTGCGGGAAACCTTCGAGTTGCTGCTGGATAATGCTGAAGGATTTACCTGTGCCGGCGCTTGGAAGGATTGCAGTAAGCTCGTTGCCCGCCTCGAAACTTCCACTCCTGATATTGTATTGATGGATATAGAAATGCCGGGCATGAATGGCATTGAAGCCACTAAAATTATCAAGGAAAACTTTCCCGACATCAACATCCTTATTCAAACTGTTTTTTTTGAAGACGATTATATTTTCAATGCCATTTGCGCCGGTGCATCCGGTTATATTTTAAAATCAACAACACCGGATGGCTATTTGGAAGCAATCAAAGATGTGCTGGCCGGTGGTGCAACGATGTCGGCGGGTATTGCAACAAGAGTGCTTGAATTATTGAATAACAATGTACAGCCGGCAGCTCCCTCAAAAGAT
>Ga0136634_10000667_pt1 | contig 14288 bp, 13 predicted proteins | sample AntDrymUQ8332106_2_FD_104654 | JGI IMG/M metagenome (GOLD analysis project Ga0136634, IMG submission 104654) | Polar desert sand microbial communities from Dry Valleys, Antarctica - metaG UQ833 (21.06) | ecosystem: Environmental > Terrestrial > Soil > Desert | place: Antarctica: Dry Valley... | reverse complement strand
TCCTGCGCGACAAAGGCGCCCAGCATGGCGAACTGAATCAGGAACACCATGGCGTAAAACAGCTTCACGTTCTTCTGGATCGCCGTGAACGAACTTGCTACGACCAGCGGCCCGAGAAACGTCGTCAGCAGGACGAGCAGAAGGTTGTAACCGTCGAGACCGATCTGGTAGTACACCCCCCACTCGGAAATCCAGGGAATTCGCGTCTCGAATTGCAGTCCTGGCGCAGCCGGGTCGAACCTTGAATAAAGCCATGCGGTCAACGCGAACTGCGTGACCATCACGACCAGCGACAGTTGACGTACGAATGTCTCCTTGTGTGGCGGCACCGCAATCAAGGCAGCGGTACCGAGCAGAGGCAGGAACAACACCACGTTGAGCAGCGCTGCTTCAACCATGGCGCCAACTCCACGCGAGCGAGGCGATGACTCCGACGACGACGAATAAGGCGTACAGGTGCAAGCTGCCGTTCTGTACGCGCCCCAGGACGCCCGCGGTCCGCTGGCCCAGCGCCGCGATTCCGTTCAACGAACCGTCCAGGATTCTCTGGTCGCCCAGGCGCAGGAACACGCGCTCCGAAATCCAATACAGCGGCCGCGCGATCAGGCGATCGTAGGCCTCGTCGACGTAGTACTTGCCAGACAACAAGCGATGCAGGCCTTGGAGTGCGTGGGGCATCGGGTCCGCGCGATGGGCACTGCCGAACAAGAAGGCGGCGCCGATCAACCCGAGCAATGACAGCGCGACGGACACCAAGACCAGCGGTGTCTCGAGGTGCTCGAGCTGGGGCAATGCCTGCGGAACTGGCAGCAGCGGCTCGAGATAGTGCGGCAGCGCCAGGAAGCCGCTGACTGCCGACAGGACAGCCAGCACGATCAGCACGCCGGTCATCGAAGGTGGAGACTCGTGGACATGGTGCTCGGTTTCCGCGCTCATACGCGACGCGCCGAAAAAGGTGAGCCATAGCAGCCGGAACATGTAGAACGACGTAAGCAGCGCCGTTCCCGCCGCGGCGACGTAGAGGAGCGTTGATCCGCCGCGAGTACTCGCGAACGCGAACCAGAGAACTTCGTCCTTCGAAAAGAAACCGGCAAGCGGAGGGATGCCGGCGATGGCCGCGGTAGCCACCGCGAAAGTCACGAACGTAATCGGGATCCTCCGCGCCAAGCCACCCATCTTGCGGATGTCCTGCTCGCCACCGAGTGCGTGAATCACGCTGCCCGCGGCCAGAAACAGGCAGGCTTTGAAGAAGGCGTGGGTGTAGAGGTGGAAGATCGCGACGCCGTACGCTCCGACACCCAGGGCCACGAACATGAAGCCGAGCTGCGATATGGTGGAATAGGCCAGTACCTTCTTGATGTCCGTCTGTGCGATGGCGACCGTGGCCGCGAAGAACGCCGTCGTCACACCCACCGTGGCGACCACGGCGCTGGCCTCGGGCGCGTGCAGATAGATTCCGGACAGGCGGGCCACCAGATACACGCCAGCGGTGACCATAGTTGCCGCGTGAATCAACGCGGACACCGGCGTCGGTCCGGCCATCGCGTCCGGCAGCCAGACGTGAAGCGGTATCTGCGCAGACTTGCCGCAAGCGCCGATGAACAACAGGATGCCGACCAGGCTCGCGGATACGGCGGGCGCCGCACCGCTGCTGAAAGCGCCGTTTATCGTAACCATGTCCAGCGTCCCGAACGCCTGGTAGAGCACGAACATCCCCAGTAGAAAGCCGGTGTCGCCGATACGGTTGGTGATGAATGCTTTTTTTCCTGCACGGGCCTTATCGGGATCTTCAAACCAGAAGCCGATCAGAAGGTACGAAGCGAGTCCTACCCCTTCCCATCCCACGAAGAGGACGAGCAGCGACTTGCCCAGCACGAGCATCAGCATGAAGAACAGGAAAAGATTCAGATACGCGAAGTAGCGGGCGTAACTTGCATCCTCCTTCATGTAGCCGATCGAGTAGATGTGAATCAGCGAGCCGACGCCCGTCACGATCAGCGCCATGACCGCGGTCAGGCGGTCGAAATAAAACGCAATCTCGAATGCGCGTCCGCCGATCAGCGCCCACGTGTAGGCGGTCTCGACCAAGGGTGCACCCCCTTGTTCCAGATCGAGAAGACACTTCACTACGACAAGGAACGCCAGGACCGGCAGCCCGCATCCAACGACCGACACGAACCGCTTGCCTAACCGGTGGCCGATCAGGCCGTTCAGCAGGAAGCCCACTAACGGCAAGCCAACAATCAGGCTGAGCGCGTGCTGCATGACTACCCTTTCAGGTCCGCGTAAGCGTCCAGATCCATCGCATGCTTGTGGCGCACGAGCAGAAGCACGATCGGAATCGCAATGGCAATCTCGGCGGTGGCCACCACGAAGATCAGGAACACGAGGACTGCGCCGGACACGGAGGCCATTTGCTGCGCGAAGGCCACCAGGCTCAGGCTCACGCCATTGAGCATCAGCTCCATGCACATCAGCATGATCAGCACATTGCGCCGGACAATGACGCCCAGAAGCCCCAGCGCGAACAGCGCCATAGACACCGCGATCAGCATCTGCAGCCTATCCACGACCGCGACGGCCCACTTGCAACACTGCCAACGCAGCCACGACCGCGGCCACCAGCAGCACCGAGACAAGCTCGAAATGCAGCCAGTAGTCGTTCAGAAACGCAACCGAAAAATCCTTTACGCCGAAGAGCGTGCCGCCCGCCACGCCCGCGGGCGCGGGCAGCGAACGCCACAGGCCGTGTGCAAGGATCGCGAGAAATAGCAGCAGGCCGACGATGCCGGGCACGAGCAATCCCGAAAAGCGCCGCGTGAACGACTGGTCGCGCACGTCGAGCAGCATGATCGCGTACACCATGAACACCATCACCGCGCCGACGTAGATCAGGACCTGGAAAACCGCGATGACGTGCACGTTGAGCAGCGCGTATACGCCCGCCAGTGACATCATCGCTGCAATCAGCGCGAGTGCGACTCGCATCGGGTGCCGCAGCACCAGCATCAGCACTGCGGCGACGAGCGACGACAGCGCGAAAAGGTAGATAAGCAGCGTTTCGATCATTCGGCTTCTAGTGTGATTGGCGGCGCGGCGCGGGCGGATAGGGCTTGGCGACGTCGCTCTGCGGATTCCAATTCAGCAGCTCATCGAGCGACAACCACATGTTGCTGCGGTCGTACGTCGGCAGGTTCGGCACCTCCTTGACCATGCGAATGGCATCCTCGGGGCAAGCCTCGACGCACAGTCCGCAGAAGATGCAGCGCGAATAATCGATCTCGAAGCGGACCGGATATTTCGGATGCGCCACGTCGTCCGGGTTAAAGCCTGCCTCGATTTCGATCACCTTGGCCGGGCACACCGTTGCGCACATGTTGCAGGCGATGCACTGCGGACTGCCGTCGGGCCGCTGCGTCAGCACATGCTTGCCGCGGTTGCGCGGCGCGTAATCGGCGCGCGTTTCTTCCGGGTAGTAAGTGGTGAGCGCACCCTTGCGAAACGTCATCCAGCGGAACATGTTTTTGACGAACACGCCGCCGGTGATGCTTAGCCCGCGCACGATCTCGAACAGGTAGGCGCGCTCCCACCACGACATCGTGGGCTTGTTCCAGTATTGCTTCCGGCGGTGAGGTTTCCGTTTCAAGCGGCGAGACTCATCAAGCCTGCAGCGCCCAGACCACGACGGCCGTCACGGTCAAGTTGGCAAGCGCCAGCGGAAACATGAACTTCCAGGCGAACCGCAGCAGCTGGTCGTATCTAAAGCGCGGCAGCGACCAGCGCACCAGTATCTGGAAGCTGCACACAACCAATACCTTGACGAGAAATACGATCAGCTGCAGCAAGACGACCAGCCAGTGGCTCAGGGCTATCTGATAGCCACCCGGCAGCACGAACCCGGCGTCCGTCATAAACGGCAGGTTGTAGCCGCCGAGAAAGAGCGTGGTGAACAGCGCGCCGATGATCGCAATTTCAATGAATTCGGCGAACATGAAGAGCCCCATTTTCATCGCGCTGTACTCGGTGTAATAGCCCGCGATCAGTTCCGATTCGGCCTCTGGAAGATCGAAAGGGATGCGCTTGTTCTCGGCAATCGCGGCGGTCAGGAAAAGGATGGCTGCAAAGGGCTGCAAAAAAATCCCCCACGCCGGCAAAAAGCCCAGCAACACGCCCGACTGCTGCCGCGCGATCGCGCCGAGGTCGACGGTGCCGTAGATCACGATCAGGCCGAGCACAGTGAGCCCCATGACCAGCTCGTAGGAAATCAACTGCGAGCCCGCGCGCAACGCACCCAGCAACGAAAACTTGTTCGACGAGGACCACCCGGCCAGCATCGCGCCAATGATCGTGAGTCCGCCGAACGCAAATACGACCAGCAGGCCCGCGTCCAGGCTGGCAATCTGCAGCGGGTAGGTTCTGTCGCCAAACCAGTCGGACACAACGGGAACTGCATGAAAAAGCGTCCCCGGATTCAGCGTTCCGCCGAATGGAATCACTGCAAACACGAGCAATACCGGTGTGAACACCACCCACGGCGCGATCGCGTACGCGAAGCTGTCGTAGGAGTTGGGTTTGAAGTCTTCCTTTAAAAGCATCTTCAGGCCGTCGGCCAGGCCGTGAAACAAGCCAAGCCATACGAGCTTGACTTGGGTGAAGGGAATGCGAACGTACGCGCGGTTGGCGCCGATGCGATCGGACATGATCGCGGCCTGCTTGCGCTCGACCCACGTCAAAATAGTTCCGAACACGAGCAGCACCGACACTGCGTAGCCGATGTACGCAACGTAGATCACCAGGTCCTGGATCATGCAGGCTCGACTTCAGGAATCGCCAGCAGAACGAACAACTCTTCTGCGTCGGCAACTGACGATTTTTTCGGAAAGCACGGTTCGAATGCGCTGACCGTTCCCTGGAAGTTCGTGTAGTGCCCGCGACGCTCGGTCTGGATACTGATCGGGATGAACACGTCAGCGTGACCATTCTCGGGTTGCAGGTATGAATTGAGGAAGATGATCCGGGCCTTCGGAGGAACTCGCGCGAAGTCAAAGCCCTCGCCCCAGACCAGCACGAGGTCCGTCGTATCAGCAAGCGCACCTCCGAGGTCGAGCGAAGGAAACAGCGCCCAGGCCGCAGTCGTGTTCGGATTCTTGTCCGACCGGATCAGAAAATCGTCCTCGATCACTTCGCCCGGCTGAGGCAACCAGTCCTGCTTGACGATCGCGGTAAAGCGACCGCCGAGCATTTGCTTGAAGGCTTTCAGCTCTTCATTCGAGCCCCAATTCGACACCAGTGCAACGGAATGCTTGGCCTTGTTAATCAGGCGTCTCGCTGTTTCGATTGCGACCGACAACGCGACCGCTTGTCCCTTCTGCATTGCCTGTTCCGCGCGCGGGCGCTCGAAGATCAGTGCGAGGTCACGCCCCTTGTTGCAGATCCAGGGGCCATTGACCGCCGGGTTCTCGAGCGGTGTAACGCGCTCGATGCTGACGTTCTTGCGTGGGTCGAGTGCGTTCAGCTTCCACTCGGGTTTGCGATGCCAGATCTGCACGGTGCAGCCGCGTGCGCACCCGGGGCAGATCGACGAAGTCGGCTTCAAGTACCAGACCCGCGCCTTGTACAGAAAAGGGCGCGACAGCAACGCACCAACCGGACAGATATCGATGATGTTGTCGGAATACGGGTCGGCGTCGAGCGGCCGGTCTTCCGCGGCACGAACCAGCGAAGCGTCCCCACGCTGCGTGATCCCGAGCGCGTTCGACTTCGATATTTCGCGCGTGAAGCGCACGCAGCGCGAACACAGGATGCAGCGCTCGTTGTCGAGCACGATGCGCTCCGAAAGCGGGTGAAACTTGGTCGATCGCACCTTGACGTCACGCGACATCGATGGCGCGCCGTTGTACTTGTAGTGATAGTCCTGCAGCGTGCACTCGCCGGACTTATCGCAGATTCCGCAATCCACCGGGTGGTTCAGCGTCATCAACTGCATGATCGATTTGCGATACGCCTTGACCATGTCGGAGTCGGTGAGCACCTTCAAGCCCTCGCTCACCGGCATGTTGCAGGCAATCTCGACCCAGCTGCGGTCCTCGATCTGTATTGCGCAGATGCGGCAGTTACCCGCGACCGACAGCTCCGGATGCCAGCAGAAGTACGGAATGAAAATCCCGTTGGCGCGCGCCGCCTGCATGACCGTCTGGTCGCGCTCGGCCTCGACGGGTTGCCCGTTTATGAAGATCTGAGGCATTCCAGGTTTCCGTCAAAGCGCGAACGCTTGTTGGCGATGAAGTACTCGAACTCGTCGCGGAATTTGGCGAGGATGCCGATGGTCGCGTAGCCGGCGGCGTCGCCCATGCCGCAAATCGTGTTGCCGTCGTTCCAGCGCGAGATGTCGATCAGGCGGTCGAGATCCTCCGCCCGGCCCTCACCGGCGACGACCCGGTCGATGATCCGGTGCATCCATCCCATGCCTTCGCGACACGGCGTGCATTGTCCGCACGACTCGTGGTGATAGAAGCGCAGCATGACCTGCAGCAGGCGCACCATGCACGTGCCCTCCGCGATGACGATCATTCCGCCTGAACCTACCGACGAGCCCGCCGCGCTCAGTGACTGGTGGTCGAAGGTGACGCTCTGCACTTCGGCGCCGGTCAGCACCTTGGTCGAGATCCCGCCCGGAATGAGCGCTTTCAGCTTGCGTCCGTGGACCATGCCGCCGCAGTCCTCGTACAGGAACTTGGCCAGCGGGTACCCGTACTCGACCTCGTAGACGCCCGGCGTCGCGATGTGCCCGGAAATCGACACGAGCTGCGTGCCGGGGGACTTGGCCGTGCCGAAACTCTTGTACCAGGCCGCGCCGTTGGCGATGATGCCGGCAACGTTGGCAAGCGTCTCGACGTTGTTGACCACGGTCGGGCGCTTGTAGAGGCCCTGCACGGTCAGGCGCGGCGGACGGTTGCGTGGATAGCCGCGCTTGCCTTCGAGTGAAGACAGCAGGCCCGATGCCTCGCCGCAGACGTACGAACCGGCACCGCGGTATGCGACGATGTCGCACGCGAAGTCGGTACCGAGGATGCGCTCGCCGAAGTAGCCGGCGGCGTAGGCCTCCTCGATCGCAGCGGCAAGGCGCTGGTATGGAACGTCGAATTCGCCCCGTATATAGATGAATGCGTGGCGCACCTGCAGCGCATAGGCAGCGATCAGCATCGACTCGAGCAGCAGGTGGGGCGCGTTCTCGAGGATCCAGCGGTCCTTGAACGTGCCGGGCTCGCCCTCGTCGGCATTCGCGCACAGGTAATGAGGCTGGCGGTCGTTGAGGTTCACCACGCCCCACTTGCGCCCGGCCGAGAATGCGGCACCGCCGTGTCCCAGCAGGCCGGCGGTCGACACTTCTTTCGTGATGTCTGCGGGCTGCATGGAAGAGATCGCCTTCACGAGCGTGCCGTAGCCGCCGCGCGCCCGGTAGTCTGCGAGCGTGTGCGAGGTCGCCGTTACGGGGAAGGTCATCAGCAGCGGCTTGCCGGGCATGTCAGTCGAGCCCCCCGAGCAGCGTGTCCAGTTTCGCGATGCTCATGTTCTCGTGATACCTGTTGTTGACGACCATCACCGGCGCCGTTCCGCACGACCCCAGGCACTCGGCGGTCGACCAGGTGACGCGCCCGTCCGGCGTGGTCTCGCCGGGATTGATCCCGAGCTTGCCCTTGAGATGCGCCATCAGGCGCTCGGCGCTGCACATCGAGCAGCTGACGTTGCGGCAGGTCTCAACGTGCCAGCGGCCGATGGGCTTGCGGCGGAATTGCGTGTAATAGCTCAGCACCTCCTCGATCTGGATCCGGGGCACGCCGAGGTACTCGACCAGGCCGTCGATGTCGCTGTCAGCAACGTAGCCGCGGTCCTCCTGGATGCGGCGGATGCACGGCAGCACCAGAGACGACTCGAAACCCGCCGGGAAGCGGCGTCGCAGGACGTCGAATTCGGGGACGAGGTGCTTCATCGATCGCTCATCTGTCGCACTCGCCGCCAATCATGTTGACCGAGCCGAAGGTCGGAATGATGTCGGCCAGCTGATAGCCCTCGAGCAGGCGCTGCACGCCGCCCATGTGCACGAAGCTCGGCGAGCGCACGTGCATCTTGTAGGGGACTCCGCCGCCGGTGCTTACGAGATAGAAGCCGAGCTCACCATTCGGTGCTTCCTGCGCCGAGTAAACCTCCCCGGCCGGCACCTGCGGCCCTTCCATGATCAGCTTGAAGTGGTTGATCAGCGATTCGATCTCCGTGTACACGAGATGCTTTTCGGGGAGCACGCAGCGGCGATCATCGACACTGATCGGACCGCCAGGCAGCGAATCTATCAGCTGCCGGATCATGTACACGGATTCGTCCATTTCCCGCATGCGCACGTAGTAGCGGTCGTAGTTATCGCCGTTGATCCCGACCGGCACTTCGAAATCCAGCTCGGCATACGCGAGGTATGGCGCGTCCTTGCGCAGGTCGCGCGGCACACCCGTCGAGCGCAGGATGGGGCCGGTGAAGCCCCAGTTGATCGCGTCGGCGGCGGAGATCACGCCGACGTTGCGCGTACGGTCGATGAAGATGCGGTTGCGATCCATCAGCCCGTGGATGCGACCTACGAAGTCTTCGTATTGGTCCAGTATCTCGTCGAGGCGTTCGAGCCAGCCGGCGGGCAGGTCCAGGGCCAGCCCACCAATGCGGCTGTAGGTATAAGTGACGCGCGCTCCGGTCAACGCCGCGAGGTGTTCGTAGATGTAGTCGCGGATCATCACCAGATAGAGGAAGGCCGTCATTGCACCGAGCTCCATCAATGACGCCGCGATGCAGGTGAGGTGATCGGCAATGCGCGAGTATTCGGACAACAGCGTGCGCAAATAGCGGCAGCGCGGCGTGATCTCGATTTCCATCAGCTTTTCGACCGCTTCGCAGTAGGCGAAATCGTTGATCAGCCCGGAGCAGTAGTTGAGTCGGTCGACGTACGGGATCAGGTTGGCCCACGTATGGTCCTCGCACTCTTTTTCGAAGCCGCGGTGCAGATAGCCGCAGTGCACGTCCACCCGCCGCACCTTTTCCCCGTCCAGGGCGGCGATGACCTGGATCGTTCCGTGCGTCGCGGGGTGAGAGGGCCCGATGTTGACGACGACCTCGTCGTCGCTGTCGGCGCCGAAGGCAGGGCGGACCGGGTTGGGCAGCGAGCCTTCGAACATCGTCTCGACTAAGTCCGGTAAGGAACGAGCGATTGCTCTTGTTGCTTCGGATAATCCTTGCGCAGCGGGTGCCCCACAAATCCCTCGTAGAGCAGGATCGGGCGCAGGTCATGATTGCCGCGAAAGACGATTCCGTACATGTCGTGGCACTCGCGCTCCATAAAATGCGCGGAGCCATATAGCGAGATCAGCGAATCCACCGTGGGATCGGCCTCCGAAACTCGGGCCTTCAACCGCACACGGACGAAGTGCTCGGTGGAATAGAAGTGGTAGACGATCTCGAAGCGTGGAGTTCGTTCGGGCCAGTCGACCGCCGTGACGTCGAGCAACAGATCGAATCCGAACTCCGACTTCAGCTGGACAACCGTGCTGAGTAGGGCCGTGGGTTCGAGCAGGAGCACGAACACTCCATGAGACAAGGACACGTTGCCCACCGCGGAGCCGAGTCGCTGCGCCAACAGTTCAACGGTCGGTGCAGTCATATCAGAATTTGTCGGTCAGAATCGGATGGTGCGCACGCGCGATCCGGTCCTGCAGTTTCATGATCGCGTCGATGACCGTCTCAGGCCGCGGCGGACAACCCGGAACATAGATATCCACCGGAATGATCTTGTCGATGCCCGCGACCGCCGCGTAGTTCTGATAGAACCCGCCGCTGGTGGCGCACGCGCCGAACGCCATAACCCACTTGGGCTCGCACATCTGCTCGTAGACTCTCAATAGCACTGGCGCCTGCTTGTGCGTCAGGGTGCCGACGACCATCAGCAGGTCCGACTGGCGCGGCGAAAATCGCGGGAGCGCGGCGCCGAAGCGGTCGGTGTCATACGGTGACGAGCTCACTGCCATGAACTCCATTGCGCAGCACGCCGTCACGAACGGATAAGGGAAAAGTGAAAACTTGCGTGCCCAACCCACGAGCTCGTCCTTCTTGGTTGAGAGGTACTCGAATGCGTGCGAAGGAGCGTTCAGCGGGCGGATCGCGATACTGGCCTGAGCCATGGCTACTCGGTAACCGCCTCGAGTAGCCGCGCCTTATAGACGTAAAGCAGAATCGCAACCAACAGGAACGCGAAGATCAAGAAGGTGAACAGCATGAAACCGGTGAGCGGCTGCGCCCCAAGCGCCCAGATGTAAAGGAACACCGTTTCCAGATCGAAGAGCATGAAGGCGATGGCCACTGCGTAGTACTTGATCGGGACTGCCTTCACGTTGCGCGAGTCGATCGGAGTCGCGCCACACTCGAAGGGCTCGAGTTTGATTGCGGAGGCGATCGGCTTCGGTCCCAACAGCCGGTTCAACAGGAGGGTGACGGCCACAAAACTCAGGATCGCCAACAGATACAAGGCGAAGGCGACGTACGGATTCATGGACGGACAGTAAGCGCACCGACACTGAGCGCATTTGACTTGGATCAACGGTCAGCGAACGGCGTGTCATGGCACCGGCCGGATAAATACGCGGCCATGGCTCGACCCATTTATATGACTTAGATCAACTGCGGCTGCGAAACCGCGGAGTAAGTTGCTCCCACAAAAAAGCTGCACTCACCCCTGAACGGGCGGTGAGGACAGTCGACTGCCCCGAGGCGCAACTGGGAGAAGAACAGTGAACTGGTCACAGGTCTACGATCCGCTGGGCAACCAACTCTTTTCTACGATAGTCGCGGCGCTCCCAATCATCGTGTTGCTAGGGGGCCTTGCGTTCTTTCACATCAAGGCGCATTGGGCAGCAATTCTCGGTCTGATCGTCGCCTTAGCCGTCGCCATATTCATTTACGGAATGCCGGCGGAGATGGCCGGCAAATCGGCGCTGTACGGCGCGTTGTTCGGCCTGCTTCCGATCGGCTGGATCGTGCTCAACGTCATTTTCATGTATCAACTCACGAGCGAAGCCGGGCTGTTCGACGTGTTGCAGAAGAGCATCGTCGGCATCACGCCCGACCGCCGCCTGCAGTTGTTGCTAGTCGCGTTCTGCTTTGGCGCGTTCTTCGGAGGCGCAGCCGGTTTCGGAACGCCGGTAGCCGTGACCGCGGCGATCATGATGGGGCTCGGGTTCAAGCCGCTCGCCGCCGCGGGCCTCTCACTCATCGCCAATACCGCGCCGGTCGCCTTCGGCGCCCTGGGTACTCCGATTGTGGTGCTGGCCGCTGTGACAGGACTCGATCTGTTGGCGTTGAGCGCGATGGTCGGACGGCAACTGCCGTTCTTCTCCGTGCTGGTGCCGTTCTGGCTGATCTGGGCTTTTGTCGGCTACCGGCGAATGATCGAAATCTGGCCGGCCATCCTAGTCGCGGGCGTGTCATTTGCGATCCCGCAGTTCTTGGTATCGAACTATCACGGACCGTGGCTGGTCGACGTGGTCGCCGCGATCGTCTCGATGGGCGCGCTGACCCTGTTTCTCAAGATCTGGCACCCAAAGCAGGTCTGGACCAGCACGACACGCGAGGGCGCGACGGTGTCGCATGCGGAAGCGGAAGCGAGTGCAGTGCGCCATGGGTTCGGGCGCGCTCAAATCCTGAAAGCGTGGACGCCGTGGGCGATCTTGACTGTGCTCGTCTTCCTGTGGGGCCTCCCGCAAATCAAGACTCTGCTCAATGCGCTCTCGGCGCCCAAGTTCCCGATCGACGGCCTGCACAACATGGTCGTGCGCGTGCCGCCGGTGGTGCCGAAGCCCACGCCTGAAGCCGCCGTGTACGTGCTGAATTGGCTGTCAGCGACCGGGACGGGCATCCTGATCGCCGCGATCATCGCGGGCCTGGTGATGGGGCTGACGATCCCGAGAATGGTCCAAACCTACGGCAAGACGCTGAAGCTCGTACGGTTCTCTTTGCTTACGATCGCCGCGATGTTGGCCCTCGGCTTTACGACCAAGAGCGCAGGCCTCGATTCGACGCTTGGCCTGGCCTTCGCGCACGCGGGCTGGTTCTATCCGTTCTTCGGGGCGATGCTGGGCTGGCTTGGCGTCGCGCTGACCGGCTCCGACACCTCGTCCAACGTGCTCTTCGGCAATTTGCAGAAGGTGACCGCCGAGCAGCTCGGTCTGTCGCCGGTGCTGATGGCCGCCGCCAACAGCTCAGGCGGTGTGATGGGCAAGATGATCGACGCGCAAAGCATCGTCGTCGCGTCGACCGCGACGCAGTGGTACGGCCACGAGGGCGAAATTCTGCGTTACGTGTTCTTCCACAGTCTCGCGCTGGCCGCTTTGATGGGCCTGCTGATCATGGCGCAGGCGTACCTGTACCCGTTCACCCTGCTGGTAGTGCAGTGACCTGGCGCAGCTGAGAAGAACGACGAAGCGCGATGGTGGCAACTGGAATGTATGGCGCTCTCGCGCAATCGCTCGCTGGATTCATTCCCAGTGAGCGAGTCATTACCGATCCGCTGCGGTTGCTGACGTGGGGAACCGACGCGAGTTTTTATCGGCTGGTGCCGAAGATCGTGGTGGTGGTCGAGAGTGAAGACGAAGTAAGAAGTCTGCTGCGGGTCTGCGCCCAAGCTGCAGCTCCCGTCACGTTTCGCGCTGCGGGCACGAGCCTGTCGGGGCAGGCAATCACGGACTCTGTGCTGATGCTGCTCGGCGACGGATGGCGCGGCTGCACGATCGGCACTGACGCCAGCACGATCACGTTGCAGCCTGGTGTGATCGGTGCAACGGCCAACGCCCGGCTCGCTCGCCATGGGCGCAAGATCGGCCCCGACCCCGCATCGATCGACGCTGCAATGATCGGAGGCATCGCCGCCAACAATGCGAGCGGTATGTGCTGCGGGACGGCGCAGAACAGCTATCACACGTTGGTCGGCATGCGTGTCGTGCTGGCCAACGGCACGGTGGTCGACACTCGCGACCCAGGCAGCCGCGTTGAATTTTTCGAGCGCGGGTCGCACTTGGCGCACGGACTGGACGCGCTCGCGCGCAGCGCCCGCGGCAATCCCACACTTGCAGCGCGCATCCGGCACAAGTTCCGGATGAAGAACACGACGGGCTACAGCTTGAACGCGCTGGTCGACTTCGAAGATCCGATCGATGTTCTCTCCCATTTGATGATCGGCTCGGAAGGCACGCTGGGCTTCATTAGCGAAATCACGTACCGCACGGTTCCGGAATACACAAACAAGGCAAGCGCGCTGATTCTGTTCGACACTCTTGAAACTGCTTGTCTAGCGGTGACGCGTCTTACAAGCGCGCCTGTAGCCGCGGTCGAACTCGCCGACCGCGCGGCGCTGCGTTCGGTCGAAGGTAAGCCAGGCCTGCCGGAGAGCCTGCATGGATTAGGGCGCGACGCAGCGGCGCTGCTGGTCGAGACCCGCGCCGCAAACAGTGATGCGCTAGCAGCCCAAGTTCTCGAGATTCAGAAGACCCTGGAAGGAATTCATACCACCGAGCCGGTGCGCTTCTCGACGGACCCGCAGGAGTGCGCGCGATTCTGGAATGTCCGAAAGGGAATGTTTCCGTCGGTAGGCGCGATGCGCAAGGTCGGCACGACAGTCATCATCGAGGATGTCGCGTTTCCGGTGCAGCGCCTGGCCGAGGCGACGCTCGACCTGCAGCGGCTTCTTTCGGCGCATGGGTACGCCGACGCGATCATCTTCGGACATGCGCTCGAAGGCAATCTGCATTTCGTGTTTACGCAGGACTTTCATGACCCGCGTGAAGTCGAGCGTTACCGCGGCTTCATGGACGCCTTCTGCCGCATGGTCGTCGAAAAATACGATGGCTCGCTGAAGGCCGAGCACGGCACAGGTCGCAACATTGCGCCGTTCGTCGAGCTGGAATGGGGCGCCGACGCGTATGCGCTGATGCGCTCGATCAAGCGGCTGTTCGATCCTGACGGGCTGCTCAACCCGGGGGTCATTCTGAACGACGACCCTGAAGCGCACATCAAGCATTTGAAGCCACTGCCCGCATGCGATCCCATTGTCGACAAATGCATCGAGTGCGGCTTCTGCGAGGTCAAGTGCCCATCGCATGGCCTCACCCTTTCACCGCGGCAACGCATCGTCGGCTGGCGCGAGATCGCACACCTCGAACGTAGTGGGGAAGACGCGCCTCGGGCAACGGAACTGCACCGACTCT
>Ga0136634_10000666_pt1 | contig 14294 bp, 11 predicted proteins | sample AntDrymUQ8332106_2_FD_104654 | JGI IMG/M metagenome (GOLD analysis project Ga0136634, IMG submission 104654) | Polar desert sand microbial communities from Dry Valleys, Antarctica - metaG UQ833 (21.06) | ecosystem: Environmental > Terrestrial > Soil > Desert | place: Antarctica: Dry Valley... | reverse complement strand
GGAACGAAGTAGGGTGACACGGCTAACAGCGATTGCCGGGTCGCTCGCAAATGTTCGGCGACTTCCGTAAACACATAGCTCTCGACTTCCGGAGATTTGTCTGCGTCGAATTTCGACACCGGGTCGACTACGGCGTGCGCGGTTGCCCACACTGTTGTGCGCCTGCCTGCGAACAATTCGCTAACGGGGTCGCTCTTTTTGAGCGATACGCCGTATTCCGTTGCCTTGATCTGCTCGATACGGCCTGCAAACTCGTTGAGCCGTGTGGGCACCGCGTCTTTAGTTGCGCCAGCGGGTGCCTTGATCGGAAGCGCCCATTCACTATTCCAGTAGCGGTCGAAGCTGCGTGAAATTTCGCGCGTCACCGGCCCCAGTGTCAGCACGTCCAGATCGGCGAAGTTCGTTTCACTCGGTCCGCTGAAATATTTGTTGCCGAGATTGCGGCCGCCGATGATGGCGCCGACGTTGTCGGCAATCCATGCCTTGTTGTGCATGCGGCGATTCAGTCGCTCTCCATCGGCGATGAACTCAAGCAAACGTGCCGGCCCGAAGCTCCGCCCAGCAAACGGATTGAAGACCCGCACCTCGATGCCTGGGACGGCGGCGAGCAGCGCGAGATCGAGCCCCTGCCCCGAAGCGTGCAAGTCATCAATCAGCAATCGAACCCGGACTCCCCGCGTGGCTGCTTCGATCAATTCACCGAGCAGCAAACTGCCGCTTTCATCGGCGAATACTGCGTAGTACTGCACGTCCAGCGTGCGTGTTGCGCGCCGGGCAAGACCGACACGCGCAGCGAATGCCTCAACGCCCTGGCCCAGCAAAAACAAGCCGGACTGCCCGGCGGCGGCGCTGCGTGGGCGCATCGTTGCGACCTGCTTGCCCAACGGCGTTGCGGCGGGGGATGCGAACGAATAGGAAGGGGTGAGCGCTTCCTTAGGCTCAGGAAGCGTGCTGCAGCCCGTCATCGCTGCAACCACTGCGCACAGCAGCAGAGCGATGAACCTGAAGGTCACGGAGTTTTTCATGTTTCAAGTATCGAAGGGGCTGGTCAGGATAGAGCGCCGCCTATCGCAACGTCGACACAGGCTATTTAGTGGACCGCTGTGCGAAATTCGTGTTCGTAACCCGCAAATCGGCCCGAACCAGGCTGCCGGGGACTAGGTCACCTTTAGAGCAACGACGCCCAGCAGCACGGCTGCCACCCCTGCCCAACGGCGGGGCGTCAGCTTTTCCTTCAGCAGGTATGCGCCAAGCAGTGTCGCAAACAGCACCGAAGTCTCACGCAAAGATGCGACCAGCGCGACCGGGGCTTTGGTCATCGCCCACACCGAAATTGCGTATGCGATCGCCGACAGTGCGCCGCCGATAACGCCATTGCGCCGCCGCTTGAGCAACGCGGCGACGAAGGACCGCCGTTGTGTTGCCAGCATGTAAAGCGCGAAGGGAACTGCGTCGAGTACAAAAAGCCACGCGATATAGGCCCACGGATCGCCGGCCAATCGCGCTCCGGTGCCGTCGACGATTGTGTAACAGGCGATCACGCCGGCGTTTGCTAGTGCAAAAGCCACCGCGCGACCATGCCCTGCAAGCACTGGAGGTTTGCCCGCCGGGCGCATCGCAAGTGCGATGACGCCAAATGAAATCATCAGCATGCCTAACCAGCTCAATGGCGCCGGCAGTTCGCGCAGCCAGAAAATACCCAGCACGGCGGTGATCAGCGGCGCGACTCCGCGCATCAGCGGATACACGAGCGATAAGTCGCCCGTGCGGTAAGCATTGATCATCAGAAAGTAATAGGCACCGTGCAGCGTGAGAGAGGCGAGGATGTACGGCCAGCTGGCCGCGTTCGGCAGCGGCACGACAAGCAGAAACGGAAGCGTGATGAGCCCTGCAAAAGAGACGAGGGTCGCGGTGTCAAGAAGCACGTCTGTGCCGCCCTTGATCATCGCATTCCAGGAAGCGTGCAACAGCGCTGCGAGCAAGACCGCGAGCGTGATCTCGAAGCTCAAAGCAACGGACTCAAGATTTGAGAGGTGATGTTTAGGCTCAAAGCGGCGCTGTATCGCGCTGCTCAGATCGGAAGCACTGCATCGGCAGAGGTGTAAGGAAGATTCAGCGCTTTTGCCACAGCCTTGTACGTCACCTTGCCGGCTGCAATGTTCAGACCGTCTTTCAAGTGACGATTCTCGGTCAATGCGGCACGCCAGCCCTTGTCGGCCAGCTGCAGTGCGAATGCGAGGGTGGCGTTATTGAGTGCGTAGGTCGACGTGCGCGGCACCGCGCCCGGCATGTTGGCGACCATGTAATGCACGACACCGTCGATGACGTACGTCGGATCAGCGTGCGTAGTCGGGCGCGAGGTTTCGCAACTGCCACCCTGGTCGATCGCAACGTCGACGATCACCGAGCCGCGCTTCATCCGCGGCAGCATCACTCGCGTCACGAGCTTCGGTGCCTCCGCTCCCGGAATCAAGACGCCGGAGATGACCAGATCGGCGCGCAACACTTCGCGCTCGACATTGTCCCGGTTCGAAAATATCGTCATTACGCGCGCACCGAGCATCGAATCGATGCGCCGCAAAGCGTCGATCGAGATGTCGATGACGACGACTTCGGCGCCAGTGCCGACGGCCATTTGTGCCGCGTTGATTCCCACCATGCCGGCGCCGAGAATCACGATGCGTCCCGGCGGCACCCCCGCGACTCCGCCGAGCAGCATGCCCATGCCGCCCGCGGACTTTTCAAGGCAGCGCGCGCCTGCCTGCACCGACAAGCGGCCGGCCACTTCGGACATCGGCGCGAGCAGCGGCAAGCCACCGGTGGGCGCAGTGACTGTTTCGTATGCGATGCAGATCGCGCCGCTCTTCAACAGGTCGGCCGCTTGCTCCGGATCGGGGGCCAGATGCAGATACGTGAAAAGAATCTGGCCGTCGCGCAACATCGCGCGCTCGACCGCCTGCGGCTCCTTCACCTTGACGATCATCTCCGCGCGCTCGAACACTTCTTCGGCGCTCGCAGCGATCTCCGCGCCGGCGCGCCGATAGTCATCGTCGGTCGCGCCGATACCGGCCCCGGCGTCGGTTTGCACCAGCACCTCGTGGCTATGCATCGTCATTTCGCGCACCGATGACGGCGTCAATCCGACGCGATATTCGTGGACCTTGATCTCTTTCGGGACGCCGACCAGCATTTCTTCTCCTAGCTTTTTATTCGTCGCGAATCGGGATCGTAAGGCGCTCTTAGCGAGACGGTGGCCGCGTAGCGTTCACCTGCAAGATCGATCTCGTACTGACCACTTTCAATCCACGCACGATCCGCGATGCCGTCGGTGCGCGTTATCAGTCCAAGCGCTACCGGCTTGCCGATCGTGTGCCCAAACGCGGCCGACGTGATGGAGCCGATTGGCATGCCGTTGCGCAAAATCAACTCGTTGCCCCAAACGTTCGTATGCGATGCGTCGATTACCAATGAAACGACACGCCGCTTCACAGCGCTTCGATAGACTCCAACAAGCGCGTCGCGTCCGCGGAAGCCGCCGGGCTTGTCCAGCTTCACCGCGAAGCCGAGTCCTGCCTCGTACGGGTTGATGTCCGGCGACAACTCGCGGCCCCATGCGCGGTAGCCCTTCTCGAGGCGCAGCGAGTCGATCGCGTAGTAACCGGCGTTCGCAATGCCCAACTCGTCGCCTGCTGCCATCAGCGCCTCGTATACGCCGACCGCGAACTCCACCGGAACGTAAAGCTCCCATCCAAGCTCGCCGACGTAGGTGAGGCGCGTTGCACGCACCGTCGCATACCCGATGTCGATCGAACGCGATGACCCGAACGGAAAACTTACTGACAGATCTGCAGTCGATACTCGCTGCAGCAGCTCGCGCGATTTCGGCCCCATCACCGCCATCACCGCATACATCGACGTGATATCTACCACTTCGCAGCGGGGAGCGTCGGGCAATGCGGCGAATGCGCGTTCGATAACGTCACGGTCGCGTACAGCCTGCGCGCTGCCGGTCACGATCATGTATTCGTTGTGAGAGAGCATCGTTACCGTGAAGTCGCTTTCGTAGCCGCCGCGCTCGTTCAGCATGCCGGTGTAGACCGTTGCGCCAGGTTCGGTCGGCGTGTCATTCGCGATGATCGAGTTCAATGCGCGCCAGGCATCGGGGCCCTGAATCAGCAGCTTCGCAAACGAGCTCATGTCGAAGACGGCGACCCGCTCGCGGCACGCGCGGTGCTCTTCGGCGACCCACGAATGCCAGTTCTGATGGCCCCACGCGTATTCGATCTGAGCCTGCTCACGTGACGGCGCGAAAAAATTCGCGCGCTCCCATCCCATCTTCGAGCCGAAGCACGCGCAGGCGTCGCGCAGTAGCGCATACAACGGCGAGCGCCGAAACGGACGTGCGCTTTCCAGTTCGCGATTTGGCCACGGCATCTTGTAGTGCATACCCAGCACTTCGCCGATGCGGTCGGGCAGCCAGTTTTCGTTCGCATTGAAGTGATTAAAGCGGCGAATGTCGACTGGCCACAAGTCCAGCGTGGGCTCGCCCTGCACGATCCATTCGGCAAGCGCACGACCGGCGCCGCCTGCCGACGCAATCCCCATGGAGTTGAAGCCGCATCCCACGTAGAAGTTTTCGAAGCCGGGCGCCGGCCCGACGATGAAGTTGTTATCCGCGGTAAACGACTCGGGGCCGTTGTAGAACTGCTTGACTTGCGCGGTTTCGAGCGCCGGGACGCGGATCATCGCGTTGTCCAGCAAGATTTGAAACGCATCCCAGTTGTCGGGCAGCAACTGGAATTCAAAGTTTTCCGGGATGCCTCCTCGATGCAGCGCACTCTGTAGCCACGGCGTTGCGTTCGGCTCGAACCCGCCTATCAGCAGGCCGCCGACTTCTTCCTTGAAATAAATGTATCCGTCGGGATCGCGTAGCACCGGCAGATCGCGGTGCACGCCTTCGATGCGATCGGTGACGATGTAGAAGTGCTCGCAGGAAAAGAGTGGCACGATGACGTTGATCTGGCGCGCGACCGCGCGCGACCACTGGCCACCGCACAGCACGACGATTTCGGCGTCGATGTGCCCTTCGTCGCCTGCCTTATTCCGCCAGGACAGAGAAGAAACGCGCTGTGTACGTGACGAAGAAGAAGTCTCGAGTCCGCCCACCCGCACATTCTCGAAGATTCTCACGCCGCGATTGCGCGCACCTTTGGCGAGCGCGAGCGTCAAGTCAGCCGGGTTTGCCTTGCCGTCGCCCGGCAGCCACACCGCACCCTGCAAATCATCGGTCGCCATGATTGGGTAAAGCTTCGCTGCTTCGGCGACCGAGATCACGTCGCAATCGACTCCGTGCGCGCGTGCCACCGCGGCAGTGCGCCTCAGTTGGATCATCCGGTCGGAAGTGCGAGCAACCGCGAGTGAACCGCATTGCTTCCAACCTGTGCCAAGCCCTGTCTCGGCTTCGAGCTTCGAATACAGCTCGGTTGAGTAACGAATGAGCCGCGTCATGCTTTCGTGCGCGCGCAGCTGACCGACGAGCCCGGCGGCGTGCCACGTTGTTCCCGATGTGAGCCTTCCCTGTTCGAGCAGCACAACGTTTTTTTCGCCGAGCGCACCTAGGTGATACGCAACGCTGCATCCCATAATGCCGCCGCCGATGACGACAATGCGCGCGGCTGCAGGAGGGACCACGGCACTCACCAGGCTATCGCCGCTCACGTGGAACTTTCCGGTAAACAGAAGCGTTGTCGAGACGCCCGCTCGCCCGTCGACGAAAAGTCGACGACGCGCGACCGCCCGCCGCCTACGCGCTTTTCAGGTGCCACGCTTTCGGCCGCGTAAAAGCCTCGATGCCATACGTCGACAATGTCAGCCCCACGCCTGAGTGACCGACGCCGCTCCAGGGTAGCCGTGGGCTGACGCGGTCGCAGCAGTTCCAGTACACCGATCCGGCGCGAAGTTGCGCCAGTATCGACTTTGCTCGCTGCTCATTCGTCGTGTAGACACCCGCGGTCAGCCCGTACTCAGTGTCGTTCATCAAGCGCACGGCTTCCGCATCGGAAGCAACCTTCTGGATGCCAATGACCGGTCCGAAGCTTTCTTCACGCATCACTTCCATTGTGTGATCAACGTCGACCAGCACGGTCGGAGCGAACCAGTTGCCCACGCTTGGCATACGAGCACCGCCGAGCACGAGCTTGGCGCCCTTTGCAACGGCATCGACGACCTGCTGTTCAAGGACTTTTACTTGCGGAGCGCGCGTCAATGGGCCGATAGTGGTCGACTCGTCCGCCGGGTCACCGCCCTTGAGCGCGGCAACTTCGTTGACGAACGCGTGCACGAAAACGTCGTGGATTTTTTGGTGCACATAGATGCGCTCAACCGAGCAACAACTCTGCCCGGTGTTGTACATCGCGCCGTCTGCCAGTGAAGCGGCTGCTTTTGCGACGTCAACGTCGTCGCACACATAGGTCGGATCCTTGCCGCCAAGCTCCAGCTGCAGTTTGATCATTCGTGCGCCGGCATCGCGCGCAATGCGCTGGCCGGTTGCATAGGAGCCGGTGAAAAACACGCCGTCAATCGCTTGCTTGATCAGCTCCGCGCCGACGGCGCCGCCGCCCGTGAGCACTGCGAAGATCTGCGCTGGAACGCCAGCCGCATGCAGGAGCTTGCCGATTTCGAGTCCGGTCAACGTTGCGAACTCGGACGGCTTGTAGAGCACAGCATTACCGGTCAGCAGCGCCGGTACGAACACGTTGCCGCCGACGAAGTACGGATAGTTCCAGGCAGAGATGTTGGCGATGACTCCGAGCGGCTCGTGCGAGATGCGCTCGACCATGCCAGCGTCGTTGTGGACCTCCCGCGGCGAAAGCACCCTCTCAACCGAATCCAAGAAAAAATCGATGCGTGCCGGCAAGCCGTTGATCTCGTTTCGCGACTGCCGGATCGGCTTGCCTGTTTCCGATGTAAGAACCGCTGCGAGCCGGTCAACGTCGCTGAGGAGCGCGTCACGGAAACGCCGCAGAATGTCGCAGCGGGTCGCCAGCGGCGTGGCCGCCCAGGCCGGTTGTGCAGACCGTGCAGCCGCAAACTTTGCTGCAATCGAGTATGCGTCGTCCTCGCTCAGCTCGGCAATCTTCAATCCGGTTGCGGGACTTTCAATGGTTAACATCTATCGGGGTTTCCTATTGACTGCCGGCGTATAAAAAACTGCTCAAGATCGGATCGCCAGACAACGTCTCTTCGCTTTTCCAGTCGTGAAATTCCGGATGCCATTGCACGGCAGCAAGGTACGAGCGCCCGGTCCAGCAGATTGCCTCGATCAATCCGTCTTCCGGTGATGTCGCTTCAACGGTAAAACCGTCAGCCAGCTTCTTCACTCCCTGGTGATGAACGCTGTTGACGCGCGCTCGCGCCACGCCTGGGTACAAGTTTGCGAGACGCGTGCCTGGCACGAGATCGATCTCATGAAAATTCTGGTCATATAGCTTCGCATCACGGTGCGTGCGACCGCCCGGCTGCTGTGTGGAGATGTCTTGATAAAGCGTGCCGCCAAAGGCCACGTTGATGACTTGCAACCCTCGGCACACGCCGAGCACCGGCTTGCCGGCGTCGATAAATGCGCGCAACAGCGCGATCTCGTATTCGTCGCGTACGCGGTCGCCGCTCCATTCAGGCTTCAGCGGCTCTTCACCATAGCTGCCGGGCCAGACATCGGAGCCGCCGTGAAGCACCAGCCCGTCCAGCCACGCCGCGTATTCAGCCAGCGTGACGTCACCACGCCTCGTATGGCCTTCGGGTGACGGGACCATCACCGCCAGCGCTCCGCTTGATTGGACCCAGTGCACGATCGACTGCTCGACATACTGCAGAGTTTTGCCTGTAAATATCAGGCGCGTCGGGTCTGCGTGAAGGAAGCACGCCGAGATGCCGATCCGTGGACGCGCGCTCACATCGCCTGCTCGAAGAATCGTGTGAAGTCTTCGCGCGTCACCGGGCGGGGATTGGTCTGATGGCAGATATCCTTTTCGGCGATGCCTACCAGCGCCGGAATCTGGTCGCGCCGGACTCCTGCTGCCGACAGCGAAGGCGCAATGCCGATGTCTTGTCTCAATTGCAACAGCCACGGGATGAAATCTTCCGCTGCACCCGCACTGACGACGTGCGCCAGCTCCGCAAACTTGGCGTGAGCCGCCTCCAGATTGAATTGCATCACCGGCGCGAGCATCAACGCGTTTGCGAGTCCGTGATGCAGATCGCACACAGCGCCAAGCGCGTGAGCGCACGAATGCACCGCGCCGAGATCTTTTTGAAAAGCGATGGCACCCATCATCGAGGCCATCATCATGTCGGCACGCGCTTCGATATTGCGGCCGTCGTGCACGGCAGTCCGCAGCGCCCGAGCTGCGATACGGACGCCTTCAAGCGCAATGCCGTCGCACAGTGGGTGGAATGCCGGCGACAGATACGACTCGATGTTGTGCGTCAGCGCATCCATACCGGTAGCCGCTGTGACGGCGGGGGGCAGATCAAGTGTCAGCGCCGGATCAGCAAAGACGGCTTTGGCGAGTAGCTTCGGCGAGAAAATAACCTGCTTGACGTGGGTCGTATCGTCGCTGACCACGCTCGAGCGTCCGACTTCGGAACCGGTGCCGCTGGTGGTCGGCACCGCGATGAAGTAGGGCAGTTCGTTTGTAATAGGCCGCACACGAGGGTGATCCCATGCGTATTCGATGACGTCGCCTTCGTGAACCGCCATCAGCGCGACGACCTTGGCGACGTCGAGCGCCGCGCCGCCGCCGATGCCAATCACCGAGTCCGCGCGGTGCTGCTGAAACGCCGCGCGGCCCTGCATTGCCTGTGAACAAGTCGGGTTGCCGTGCACGCCGTCGAACACATGGGTCGCTAGATCAACATTCAGATTCGCAACGAAGTCCTTGAGTACCGGCAGTGAAGCCAGACCGCGATCGGTGACGACAATCGGCCTGGCGAACCCGCGTTGGAGCAGGTGGTTGCCGACTTGCTTACTCGCCCCGGCGCCGAAGTGAATCTCAGTTGGAAACGAAAATCTTGTGATGGCCATCGGAACCTACGTTAGGAATCTAATTTATACGCACCCAGCGCAACTCGAGTACGTCGCTCGGCCATTGCACGACATCGATGTTGGGCCGCATGACCCACGTCAGCTTGCGCCGATATAACGGCACGAGTGGCAACTCGGCATTCATCATGCGCAACACATCACCCGTCAGTGCACGGCGCTTTCCAATGTCGGGCTCGATACGAATTGCATCAATCAATGCATCGAGCTTGGCATTCGAGTAGCGCCCGCCGTTGAACGCACCGCTGCCTGCGCCGTCCCAGCTGCGGATGACGTTGTTGAGCATCGCCCAAGGGTCGGTGCCGGGCGTCCAGCCAAATTCGAAAAAGCTCGCAGTGGCCTGGGTCAATTTCGGAAAGAAAATTGAACTCGGCGAAGGCTGAAACGAAACCCGAATGCCAACCTGCGCAAGCATCGCGCTGATGGCCTGGCACACCGCCGCGCGGTAGGTGACGTTGACACAATCGAGCGCGATCTCGAATCCATCGCCGTAACCGGCGTCCTTCAGAAGCGCACGCGCCGCTGCGGGACTGTAAGGCAGGCGCTGGTCGAGCTCGCGCAGATAGCCGTCAACCAGCGGTGAAACATGAGCACCGGCCGGCGTGGCCTGCCCGCGCAACACCTTGGCGATGATCGTGTCGATATCGATGGCGTGATAAACAGCGTGCCGTACGCGCACATCTTTAAATGGGTTGCGACCCTTGACATCGGAGAACTGCAACTCGGCACGCGCCTGATCGAAGCCCAGATACTGCATGCAGAAGGCGCTGGTCTCAACCGACTTCAAGGTGCTGTCACCCTGGATACGCGCAACATCCTGGAACGGCGGATCGATCACGAAGTCGACTTCGTTCGATGCCAGCGCCGCGAGACGCGTCGCATCGGCCTGGATCACCGTGTAAATCGCCTCGGTCAAATTGCCCGTACCTGGTCCGCCCTTGCCCCACCAGTTTGGATTCGCGGTCAGCACAAGCCGACGGTCGGGCTCGTAGCTCTTCAGCACAAACGGTCCGGTGCCGTTTGCATTACGCACCGCATGCGTCTCCTGCTTGCCGTTGTAGTCCTGCGGCAGCATCACGCCATTCTTCGCCGCCCATTGCTTGCTCATCATTGCGACCAGCCAGAGCTTGTCGGGCAATACTGCATCGGGCGCTGATAGCTGTATGTCGACCGTCATCGGGTCGACCTTGCGTGCGCCGGTAACCCCGCGCAACTGGCTGGCGCGCTGCGAAGTCTTCGCTAGCGCGCGTTCGATCGAAAATACGACGTCATCTGCAGTGAAGGCGGTGCCATCGTGAAACGTGACATTTGGGCGCAGCCTGAAGCGCCATGACGTTGGCGAGGTTGCTTGCCACGACAACGCAAGCGACGGCTCCAGCTTGAAGTCACGATCACGATTGACGAGCCCTTCGTAAATCTGAGTCACAACGCGCGTCTGATAGAGCAGCGCGAGTGAATGCGGATCGAGCGAGTTCGGATCGAATGCACTGGCAAAGCGCAATGTCTTGGCAACCGTCGGTGCAGACACTGCAAACGCTGCCGTGATCAGCAGCGCTGCGATCAGCCGGAATGAAAAGTGCGTCATCGCCATAAGTCTCGCACGACGGCCGGCCACGTGAATATTCAGTCATCGCAACGCCGAACGCTCGGCGGTGGACAGATGCATTCCACCTTACCGTTCAAGCGCCATCAATCACAACCTACGCAGGGACAATGACATGAAGCATGTACACGACCTAAAGCCCGCTACGCGTTTGCTGGATCTGCGTTTCAACTACGTGCCAGCGGCCGCAACCGACATCGCGGCTACCTGGAGGCGCTATGGATTTGATCCACGCGCCAATCAGCAACGGCGCGAACTGTTCAGGACCCGCTTTGGCGCTTCAGCGCCCGCGGTTGACTAAAACAAATGCAGTGCAGATAGAAACGCGTCCAGCGGACACAGTTGCGTGATCGAAACCGCGTCCCGACCGGCTCTGTACGAAACGGGGGGTATCGCACATTGCCGGCCGGTAACTCGGCTGCTGCTCACTACTTCTCGAAGGCATGGGCGCTTGCGCGCCCTAGACCCGGAACACACCTGTCAGCTCAACAAGTTCGGCCAGGAAACCAAACCTTGTCACCACGAGCGTGGCCAAGATCACCAAGGCGTAGAAGAAGCCGTCTTTCGACGCGAATCGCTCTCTACGGTTCATGACACAACTCCTCTGCGTTAGCACTGCACAAACAAAAAGCCCGGAGGCGTTCACGCGGTCCGGGCTTTTGATTGCCAGCTGGTTCAGCTACACGCCGGAACCTCCACTCGGATCAATCTTCAGCACGGACACGCCAAACAGCGTTTGCCCGACGCGGTACGTGCCGATGCCAACGGTCGACATCAGACGCGCCACGCCCATCGCCGCGGCGATCGACAGTCGCGGCAAGGATGGGTCTTGGCTGCACGGATTGAACATCTCAAAGCTCTCCACAAATCCGGCTTATCGCCGGGAGGGGAAATATACGGCGGACGCTTCAGTTGTCCAAGGTTTCTGCGCGTGAATATTCATCAGTGTTGTTCGTTTGCAGCGTTAATATCTGTAGTGCGTCTGAGACGAGGAGAAAAACATGAAGAAGTGGCCGTTCATCGCGCTGGTTTGCACCGTGCTGCTATCAGGCTGTGCGCATTTTTATCAGGATGCAAGACTTGGAGCGGAGGGATTCAACCCTGCAGTAGTCAGACAGCCGCAACCTCGATTGCCGAACGTCTTTGTTGTTGGAAACCGGTTCTTAGTTGTTGATCAGGAGCCGATTCGAATTACCAAGCGAGATGTCGGGCAGGACGGACGTGTCACGATTTCGTGGGCACTACCCGCTGGAACTCCATACGTGTTCACGGAAAGAGGTATCGGTATAACGCCTGGGCCGAACAGAGAACGCGACACCCCTGTCGATCTCAAGTGCAGCGTCCAGGGTGCGCCACGCAAGATCTTCGAGTGCAGTTACAGGCCGTCGCCTGGCCGGTCAGTGTTCAAGTACACAATTACGGCGCAGAACAGGGAGAATTCGAGAGAGCCAGTTGAGGCGCTAGATCCGTATGTCGTGAACGACATTTAACGCTTTCTCCGCGTTTGGCATGTCGGTTTGCAACCAAACCTGCGCCGCCTCTAATGCGGTTTCATATGGAATTTGTCTCGCCCGCTGCGCGATCGCGTCAAAATTGGAAGCACTTAAGGCGTTACGAGTCCTCACCATTATCCGAGCGAGAAACGCCTCATCAACGGCATCACGACGTAACCCCGCTCGCTCTGCCTGCGCTTCGGCAGCCGCGAAAAATTTAGCTGAGCTTTCCCATGAGCCAGCAAGTGCGCAAAAGCCTGCCGTAACTTCAAGCGCGCTTTGTCCAACGGGTCGCGAACCTATACGTTTAACAATCGCAAACACTTCGATCAGCATTGGACGAGCGATCTCGGCGCATGCCCAGTCAATGGACAGCATGGCTAAGTTTAGGAGTCCAATCGCGATGGTCTCTTCATCGTGCAATTGCCGGGCGAGCAACAAGGCTTCTTCGTATAGGGGCTTAGCGACGTGAAGTTGGGACTCGATACGATAAAGCTGAGCCAAGGCCATGAGTGCAGCCGCCAGTTCTCTTCGTTTCCCGAGTTCTCGGGCCAATGCGACTGCTTCCTCGGTGTATGAGCGTGCCTTAACTAGATCACCTAGTCCAACCGCTGCCATTCCAAGTGGTTGAAGCACTGAAGCGACCCTTGCTTTGTCCCCGATTTCCCGCGCGATTGCGAGACTGTCCTCCAAGTGAACTTGAGCAACTGCGTAGTTACCCATAAAACAACTTAACTGACCTGCATCAAACAAAGCGCGACAGTGAGGCAGATCTCTTCGTTGCGCATTTGAGCGTCCGAGCGCTTCGACGGTGGTCTGATGCCCAAGCGCTAGCAATCCCCGGTTAATCCAATAGCCTTTCAGCGCACTTACTAAACGAAGCCCTCGCTCCTCGTGGCCGCTGGCCGTGTCGACCGAGCGGTGGGCCGACAGTAAGTTTGCCCGCTCAACATCAATGCGCTTCAAGGAAGCCTCGTGATCACGCCCCGCGTATTGGGACCTTTCCCGCTCTGCAAACTCAAGATAAAAATCAAGATGCTTTCCCCGCACTGCAAGCAGGTTGCCTGCTTCAGCTAACTTCTCATGCGAGTAGTGCCGAACTGTATCGAGCATTCGATAACGCTCGCCGTTGACTTCCATTGCGACGAGAGACTTATCGACCAGGCACGTCAGCAGCTCCAATATTTGATCGACGGGCAACCGTTCGTCCGCGCACACCGCCTCCGTGGCTACAAGCGTCCAATCGCCAGCGAAGACCGACAGACGTTGAAACAATTGCCGCTCTTCCTCGGTAAGTAAGTCGTAGCTCCAATCGATTAGCGCCCGCATTGTGCGTTGTCGCGGTAGCACCGTTTGATCACGCGTGACTAACAACCGGAAGCGATCGTCGAGGCGAGATGCAATGACTTCGACCGATAAAGCGCGCACACGCGCGGCGGCGAGTTCAATCGCTAGCGGAATGCCGTCCAGGCGATGGCAAATACTGCCCACCGCGCCCGCGTTTCGTTCCGTCAAGCTGAAATCTCTGCGCGAAGCGGCGGCGCGATCGATAAAAAGTCGCACCGCTTCGTGCTGCAACAGACTAGCTACATCGACTTTCTGTCCGGGATCAGGAACTGACAGCGTCGGCATTTGGTATGTCGTTTCGCCGGCTACCCGTAGATAGTCACGACTGGACGCCAGTACCTTGAGCCGCGAGCTGGCCTGCAACAGACGCTTGACCAAATCGGCGCTGGCATGAACGACTTGCTCGCAGTTGTCGAGAATGATCAATACCTTCAGGTTATGCACGTACTTGGTCAGCGCGTCGATCACCGGCCGCCCGGCTTCCTCCTTGACGCCAAGCACCGACGCAACGGCCTGCGGCACCAGGCTCGGGTCCGTCACCGCTGCCAGCTCGACAAACCACACCCCGTCCGGAAAATCGTCCAGGCCGTCGGCGGCGAGTTGCGTCGACAACCGCGACTTGCCGATTCCGCCCATACCCAGCAACGTCACCAATCGGTTCGACGCCAGCATCTGCTTGATTTCTGCCAGCTCACGCTCGCGGCCGACAAAGGAGTTGAGCTGCTGCGTCAGGTTGTTCGGTGTGCTTTCC
>Ga0136634_10000665_pt1 | contig 14314 bp, 8 predicted proteins | sample AntDrymUQ8332106_2_FD_104654 | JGI IMG/M metagenome (GOLD analysis project Ga0136634, IMG submission 104654) | Polar desert sand microbial communities from Dry Valleys, Antarctica - metaG UQ833 (21.06) | ecosystem: Environmental > Terrestrial > Soil > Desert | place: Antarctica: Dry Valley... | reverse complement strand
ATGCATGGGAGTCAGCACCCAGTTTATCGCCCGATAAACGTGATTTATTTTTTAGCAGCACCCGACCCGGCGGATATGGAAGTAGTGATATCTATGTGTCTCATCGACTGGCCAACGGTCGATGGACCGAGCCTGAAAACCTGGGCCCCGAAGTTAATACTGCCGGAAATGAAAGTTGCCCCTTTATTCATCCAGACAACCAAACATTATACTTTACATCGAACGGCCATTTGGGATATGGAGGAGATGATTTGTTTATGGTGAAGAAAGGCCCGAAAGGGATCTGGAGTAAGGTAGTCAATCTGGGTTATCCGATCAATACTATTGAGAACGAAGGCAGCCTGGTAGTTGCCGCGGATGCAAAAACCGCTTACTATGCCAGCGATAGAAGCGATAGCAAAGGCGGATTGGATATCTATACTTTTGAAGTCCGCAGTGATATCCGTCCTGCTACGACATTGTGGGTGAAAGGAAAAGTATTCGATAAAAAAACATCCAGGGGATTGCCATCAGCTGTGGAGTTAACCGATCTCTCTACGCAGGAAGTATTGAGTAAAGTACAAACGGATGAAACCGGAAGTTACCTGATCACTTTACCTGTTGGAAAGGATTATGCCTTTAATGTTAATCGCAAAGGTTATTTGTTTTTTTCTGAAAACTTTTCATTAAGCCAAAAAACTTCAGATTCAACCTACAATATCGACATACCATTGCAACCGCTTGAAGCGAATGCGGCAGTGATCTTAAAAAATATCTTCTTCGATGTAAATAAATATGATCTCCAGTCTCAATCGACATCTGAGTTAGATATGGTTGTGTTGTTATTAAAGGAAAATCCTACACTAAAAATCCAGATCAACGGTCATACTGATAATGCGGGTAAACCTTCAGATAATTTAAAATTGTCGAACGATCGGGCGCAGTCTGTTGTAAAATACCTCGTTACCAAAGGCATCGATATAAAGCGGCTTTCTTTCCGTGGTTTTGGCGCCGATCAACCCATTGCCACCAACGATACAGAACCGGGAAAGGCACAGAATAGAAGAACGGAGTTGAAAGTGATCAGCCAGTGAGGGAAAACACTTCTGTTGATGGCCAATGATCGTTGTTCGTTGGCCGATATTATTTATATTGACCCCCATAATTTCATGGTCATTCACCATCCCTTTCATGCAACCGGATCTATTATATCAACTCGCCTTAACACAGGTTCCCCATGTTGGTTATGTGCATGCAAAAATATTGGCAATGCATTTTGGATCAGCGGCAGCTGTGTTCAACGCAAAACGGTCATTACTTGAAAAAATAGAAGGGATTGGCGAAATAAGGGCTGGCAGCATTAAGGCTTTCAAATACTTCAAAAAATCGGAAGATGAAATTGCATTCATTGAAAAATATAAGATCAGGCCATTCTTTATAACTGATAATGAATATCCGCAACGACTATTAAATTGTTATGATCCACCCACGATGCTATTTTATAAAGGCAATGCAGATCTCAATGCTTCTAAGATAATTGGTATTGTAGGCACCCGAGGAAATACGGATTATGGAAAACAGTTTACCGAAAATTTAGTGAAGGAACTTGCCTCCTCGGGTATCCTGGTTGTTAGTGGCCTCGCCTTTGGCATTGATGCTATTGCCCACAAATCCGCTTTAAAAAACAAGCTATTGACCATCGGTGTACTCGGTCATGGATTAGATACGATTTATCCTTCAGAACATTCCACGCTCGCGAAAGATATCGTGACTCATGGAGGATTGTTAACAGAATTCACAAGCAACACAAAACCTGATAAGCATAATTTCCCGAGTCGTAACCGTGTAGTAGCAGGCATCTGCGATGCTACCATCGTGGTTGAAACAGGTATTAAAGGTGGCAGCATGATCACCGCTGAATTGGCCAACAGTTACAACCGGGATGTATTTGCAGTACCTGGTAGAAATACAGATCCGAAAAGTTCCGGCTGCAACCATCTGATCAAAAACAACAAAGCCATTTTGCTCACCGATGCTCAACAGTTTATTGAAATCATGGGATGGGATGAAGCGCCCGCCCGTTCAAAAAAAAATCAAAAAGAATTATTTATAGAATTAAGTGATGATGAAAAGAATGTAATAAATATTCTTCACGAAAAAGATTCTGTTCCTATTGATGAACTGGTATTTAAAAGTGGTTGCAGCAGCAGTGCCCTGGCAGCCGCCATATTAAATCTGGAATTGAAGAATGTCGTGCAATCATTACCGGGAAAAATGTATAGACTAATGTAACCCTGGTCTGACCAATCCGCGAGGTATGCCATACCTTATGTCTTGTTCAAAATCAAAAGGTAGCAGGTATGGCATACCTAAAATTCAAGAGTGGCAGGTATGCATAGCCAAAGCTTTTGCAGCAACAATCATAATGAAAATCTTTTTGAGCATATTTCCCTGCTCCCCTATCTTTGCACATGGCATCAATCAATAGCGCTCCACAGGCAAAATTCCCCCAATCAAAAAAATTTTTCGGTGAAGGTTTAACGTTTGATGACGTTTTACTAGTGCCAGCTTATTCACAGGTATTACCTCGTGAGGTCGATATCCGCACACGACTTACAAAAGATATCTTTTTGAATATCCCTATGCTGTCTTCAGCTATGGACACTGTTACAGAAGCAAATCTTGCCATTGCACTTGCCCGGGAAGGCGGACTTGGCATCCTTCATAAAAATATGAGTATTGAAAAACAGGTTGAACAGGTGCGAAAAGTAAAGCGGAGCGAAAGCGGACTGATTATCGACCCGATTACTTTGCATGATGATGCTACCATTGCAGACGCGCTGAAGTTAATGCGGGACAATAAGATTGGCGGGATACCCATTGTTGATCACAATCAGAAACTGGTTGGCATTCTTACCAACCGCGATCTTCGTTTTGAGACTTCATTGACAAAAAAAGTTCGTGAAGTAATGACCAAAGAAAATCTTATTACTGCTCCGGAAGGAACAGATCTTACAAAGGCAAAAAAAATTTTAAGTCAGTATAAGATTGAAAAATTACCAGTAGTCAACAAATCCGGCAAATTAGTAGGACTCGTTACCTATCGTGATATTTTGCAATTGCATAGTTTTCCGAATGCGGTTAAAGATTCCTTTGGCAGATTACGCGTGGGTGCAGCACTAGGAATAACCAAAGACATGAAAGACAGGGCTGCAGCCCTGCAACAGATTGGGGTTGATGTAGTTTGTTTAGACAGCGCGCATGGGCACAGTAAAGGAGTCATTGATGCATTGATTATTTTAAAAAAGAATTTCAAGAACTTACAGGTCATTGCCGGCAATGTAGGTACCGCTGCAGGAGCCAAAGCCCTGGCAGAGGCGGGTGCTGATGGAATAAAAGTAGGTATTGGTCCTGGTTCTATTTGCACCACCCGGATTGTGGCAGGGGCGGGCATACCTCAAATCACCGCCATTATGGAAACTGCGGCAGCCTTGCAGAAATTAAACATTCCTTTGATTGCTGATGGAGGGATTCGTTATACTGGTGATATGGTAAAGGCATTGGCGGCAGGGGCTAGTACAGTAATGATGGGAGGAGTTTTTGCAGGCGTAGAAGAAAGCCCTGGCGATACGATTATATATGAAGGCAGAAAATTCAAACAATACCGAGGGATGGGATCATTGGGCGCAATGAGCCAGGGAAGTGGAGACCGGTATTTCCAGGATGTGGAAGATGATATAAAAAAATTGGTGCCGGAAGGCATAGAGGGCAGGGTTGCTTTTAAAGGAAACCTGAGTGAAGTAGTTGTGCAATATGTTGGTGGCTTAAGGGCCGGAATGGGCTATTGCGGATCCCGGGATATTAAAGCATTGCAAACCGATTCACAATTTATTAAGATCACCAATGCGGGGATGAAGGAAAGTCACGCACACGATATTGAAATTACAAGGGAGGCGCCAAATTATTCAAGATAAGAGATGGTCGACGTTCATGGTTTGCGTTCGTTCATAATTCATGGTTCATAGTTCATGGGGATGTGCGGATACAGACAATTAAAACCTTTTATGATATTTTATTTTGTACAAAACTCCTACACTTCAAACCATGAACTATGGAGCTATCAACTATGAACCATGAACTATGAACTATCAACCATGTACCCGAACCACAAACCGGTTTTCAATTTTTACTATTTGCTTTCTGTTCATTTCTTTCTTGTCCTATTCTCAAACTGATTCATGCCATCTTCGCATTAGTCTGCTCACCTGCAGTGCGGGAGAGGAATTGTATTCATCGTGGGGTCATACCGCTATCCGGGTAACCGATCAAAGCACGGGGGTAGATATGGTCTATAATTATGGAACCTTCGATGATTCTGATCCTGACTTTTACATCCGGTTTACACGAGGCATTATGAATTATGCACTGTCTGCCTATCCATTTGTAGATTTTGTAGAGGAATATCGATACCAGCAACGTAGTATTATCGAACAAGCACTTCAATTGCCCTGCGCAGATAAGATAAGGCTTTATAATGCATTGCAATTAAACAACACGGATTCAAACAGGTTTTATAATTATTACTTTCATACCGATAATTGCACGACACGTGCAAAAGATATGATTGAAAAAAATTCCGGCAGTATCATCACTTATAAAAACATTTTGCCCTCGAAGTCTGTGAGCTTCCGAGAACTCATAAATCCGTACCTGGATAAAAACAATCAATACTGGGGCAAATTTGGAACCGACTTGTTTCTCGGCATGAACCTGGATCAAAACGCAACCAATGAAGAGGCTATGTTTTTACCTGATTATCTCAAAAAAGGATTTGATGTTGCGGTCCGTAACGATCAACCATTGGTCAGTCAATCTCAAATCATTCTGAACCGGCCAAAACAAAATGAAAGTATAATATCATTCTCCCCTTTCGTTGTATTTACACTTCTACTAATAATAGTTGGTGCCCTTACATTCAGCAAAAACGTTTGGGCTTATAAAACGCTTGCTGTATTTGACAGCCTTTTCTTCTTATTGATCGGCATCCTTGGATCATTGATGGTCATTTTGTGGATAATTAGAATTGATACGGTGTGCCGTAACAATTTCAATATATTATGGGCGTTACCAACTCATATTGCAGCAGCTTTTTTATTACACCTCCATAAAACCTGGATACGAAAATATTTTCAATTGGTATTCTGGCTCAGCATTGCCCTGGCTTTTACCTGGTTTTTTTTACCACAACAATTAAACAATGCTGTTGGACCATTATTACTGCTCATCGTTATCAGAAGCTATCACTACAGTAAAAAACACGCATGATAGAGAAGATACTGAAAACCGAAGAATATGAAATATTTTACCGAGTAACGGGGACTGGAAAACCAGTGGTTTTTATTCATGGTTTCGGAGAGGACGGCAATATTTGGGATTCATTGATCAGCGATTTGCACAACCAATTCCTATGTATAATACCTGATTTGCCGGGAAGTGGAAAATCGATCATGAAAAAGGCAGGTTGGTCTATGGAAGGGCTAGCCGATTCTATAAAATCAATTCTCGATCAGGAGGAAATTTCAACAGCGGTGATGATTGGCCATAGTATGGGCGGTTATATTACATTGGCTTTTGCCGAAAAATTTGGCGAACGACTGGTTGGGTTCGGATTGTTTCATTCATCGGCATTTGCTGATAATGCTGAAAAAAAAGCTACCAGGAAGCGAGGCATCCAATTCATAAATCAATATGGCGCTGCGAAATTTCTGGAGCAGGCGACTCCTAATCTTTTCTCAGATGAATTCAAAAATAAACATCCCGCTGCAGTGCAGGAAATTATTGCCCGGTACACCAACTTTCAAGCCAATGCTCTCGTACATTATTACGAAGCTATGATGCAAAGAAGCGATCGGACCCATGTTTTAAAAGGATACCAAGGCCCTGTTCTATTTGTGCTGGGTGAACAGGATGCCGCCATACCTTTAACTGATGGCTTGCAGCAGTGCCATATGCCCGCTTTGTCATATATTCATATTCTCAGGAATTCAGGCCATATGGGAATGATTGAAGAAAGGGACAAATGCCGTGAACTTTTACAAAAATTTTTACAGGATCAATGATACCGACTTATCTGCATGATAGCAGAACTTGAATGAAGAAAACTTTTGTCATAATTATACTTATCCTCGGAATCTCCTTACCCTCATTAGCCAGGCATATCAAGGGAGGGGAGATGTCGTATGAATATATTGGTCCTGGCTTATCGCCCAAAACTTCGCAATACAGAATCACGCTGAAATTATACCTGGATTGTAGCGCTATGGGCGGACAACTGGATGATGCAGTACCACTTACCATTTTTAGCAAACTCAATAATCTCCAGGTAGGATCGGTAATAACTGCGGGTATGATCGGTGAACAGACGATCCGTTTCGACCCGGCTTCGAATCCATGTATCAGCAATCCACCGGTAGATGTGTGTTATAAGATAAGATCCTATAGCACTACTATTACTTTGACTGATGATCCGGATGGATATATCATTTCATATCAACGTTGTTGCCGCATAGAAAATATTATCAATCTTGCTGGCGGTAGTGGTAATGTTGGCGCTACTTACTTTTGCGAAATACCCGGAACCAACGTTTTACCGGATGCTTACAAGAACTCGAGCCCCCGTTTTACCACCAATGATGCGGTGGCAGTTTGCGGACTTAGTAATTTCACTATTGACTACTCCGTAATAGAGCCGGATGGTCCTGGTTTGGATTCCATTGTTTATAGTTTTTGCAGTGGTTATATCGGGGCTTCTCAGGGTGCTCCAACACCAGCACAATCTTCCGCTCCTCCCTACAAAGATTTAAGTTACCTGTCGCCTTATGCAGGTTCTGGACCATTTGGAATTCGGGCAACCATCAACCCAAAAACTGGACTGGTTACCGGTACTGCTCCAGCTGAGATCGGACAATATGTTATTACCGTTTGTGCTTACGAATACAGGCAAGGCAAATTGATCAATATTCACCGCAAAGATATTCACGTTAAAGTTTCGGATTGTATTCCTCTGCAGGCCTTATTAAAACCTGACTATTCTTATTGTGATGATTTCCTGGTCTCATTTAAAAACGAACAGCTCAATCCACCAGGATCTATCTATATCTGGCAATTTGGCGATAATACCCCGGCAGATACCTCCGCCGATATAGAAGGACGTATTCAGCACCGGTATGCAGATTCTGGTACGTACAAAGTAAAATTAAAAGTTATTCTGGCCGGCCAGTGTATCGATTCAACAACTACGCTTGCTAAAGTATATCCTGGGTTCTACCCCGGTTTCACTTCGTTTGGGACTTGTCAATTTACTCCCATTCAATTTTTCGATACCACCAGATCACGGTATGGAAACGTGGTAAAATGGAGTTGGAACTTTGCAGATCCTACCAGCAATGCAGATACTTCTCACGGGCAAAATCCCAACTGGTTATATGGCTCCATCGGATTAAAGAAAGTGCAATTGATTGTTGAAAGTGATAAAGGATGCATTGATACAGCATATAATGATATTGAAGTAAGGGATAAACCTGTCATTACACTTCCTTTCAGGGACACGTTAATTTGTAGCATAGATACTTTACAATTACAAGCAGCAGGGAATGGTGTATTTTCATGGGTGCCTGGTCCAACTATCATTAACGTTAATTCATCGACCCCGCTGGTATTTCCCAAGACTAATTCTACCTACCAGGTTTCACTCAATGAAAATGGATGTATCAATACTGATTTAGTAAGGGTTCGGGTCGTTGATTTTGTTACACTGAATGCCGGACCTGATAGTACCGTATGTCTGACTGATACGATCCAATTGCGAGCCGTGAGTGACGGTCTTCGGTTTAGCTGGACACCATCTTCCTCATTGAATAATGCGAGCCTTAAAAATCCATTGGCTGTTCCCACCGGCACAACACAATACAGAGTAACGGCCAGTATTGGAAAATGTAATACGGTTGACGATATTACTCTGAAAACGGTGCCCTATCCCTTTGTAAATGCTGGAACGGATACCGTTGTTTGCTTTGAAGATACAGCTCAACTCAACGCCAGGATCGTTGCCAGCAGTTTTTCGTGGAACCCGGTCAATGGGTTGAGCAGCGGGACCATCCTGAACCCGGTTGCCTATCCTGCTAAAACGACTACGTTCACTTTAACGGCATACGATACACTGGGATGTCCCAAGCCAGGCATAGATCGTGTAGTGGTAACCGTACGTTCCAAAATAAAACCCTTCGCCGGGAATGATACCGCCATTGTGATGGGCCAGCCATTACAATTATCGGGTTCAGGAGCAGAATTCTTTAAATGGAATCCCGGATTCGGCCTTAATAATACTACTGTATCCAATCCGGTAGCCATTCTTAATGAGAATATCTCCTATACCATGCAAACCTCTACAGCGGAAGGTTGTTTTGCTATAGACACCATGCATGTAAAAGTCTTTAAAACAAAACCTGATATATTTGTTCCAAACGCATTTGCGCCTTCCGGGCGTAATAGACTGCTTCGCCCGGTGCCAGTCGGAATTTCCACACTTGAATATTTTAGGGTTTACAATCGTTGGGGGCAACTTGTATTCAATACAAATGAACCCGGGAAAGGATGGGATGGAACGATAGGGGGCAAACTGCAGGATGGTGGTACTTTTGTATGGATGGTCAGAGGTAAAGACTATACCGGCAAAACGGTTAGCAAAAAAGGAACGGCGGTGTTGATAAGATAAATTTTTAATTAGCTAATGTGCTGTTATGCTAATTTGCTAATGTAAGAATGAATATCGAATATAAGAGTAGAGGAGTAATTCAAAAAAGTGATTAAATGGAAATCCAAATTGCCAACTGATTGCTTTAGAAAATCAGCATATTAGCACATACATTTAACATGAACAAGATAGCATTAATCACTGGTAGTACTTCTGGTTTTGGAAAAGCTTTAGCTGAAAAATTTGCAGCTAATAATTATGATATTATCATCAACGGAAGGCGAGAAGATAAATTAGAAATAATAAAAAAGGAGTTGATTGAAAAATACAATATCCGGGTGCTGGCAATACCCTTTGATGTGCAAAATAAAAAAGCAGTTTTTGAATCCATCGAAAATTTGCCTGCTGAATGGCGTGGTGTGGACGTTCTGATCAATAATGCAGGACTGGCATTGGGAAGAGATTATTTTGACGAAGCCGATATGGACGATTGGGAAACAATGATCAATACCAATGTAAAAGGATTACTTTATGTGACAAAGGTGTTACTACCCACTATGATTGAGCGAAAAAAAGGACACATCATAAACATAGGATCAACGGCCGGCAAAGAAGTGTATGAAAAAGGAAATGTGTATTGCGCCTCCAAACATGCGGTCAATGCTATTTCAGAATCAATGCGAATAGATTTATTACGCCATAGCATTAAAGTAACTGCGATTCACCCGGGGGCAGCGGAAACAGAATTTTCGAAAGTCCGGTTTAAAGGAAATGATGAAATGGCAAAAAACGTGTATGAAGGCTTTCATCCTCTCCAGGCAGAGGATGTTGCAGAGGTAACCTATTACTGCACAACACTTCCTGATCATGTTTGCATTAATGATCTTGTTCTTACATCAATATCACAGGCCAATTCATTCTATCTATATAAAGGTTAATGCAGAGGAATTCTAAACAGGAATGTTTATTTAATGTGAAATCGTCTCATCCTCTATTTGCTTTCCAGGCATATTTTATTATTTTTGAAAGCCGTAATCCATCGTATCCATTTAAACCCGAGAACTATGTTTAAATACCTATGTAGAATTGTACTTGCTTCTTTGATCTTTTTGTTTACTAGCCAGTCTATTACAGCTCAGGATATTATCAAGCAACAAAGCTGTGAGGGAAATCCTTACCAATCTACAATTGATAGCTTGAAACAATATTTTTCAGCACAGGGTTTTACTGTACTGCGTGAAGCATCCATGACCATGGAAAGCGAATATGAAATGCCTATTGTACTACCCATGACACAGGGAACCTGGTACCAATTTATTTTTATTGGGGATCCAACTTCACGATTGTATGAGGTACGCATGTATGACTGGAGCGAAAGACAGGTGATATACAAAAAAAATCTGTGGGGTGATGTTGACGGAAATATTATCAGCTATACGTATATCCCTAAATTTTCTGAATATCATATGATCAAGCCCGTACAGGTAAACAAGAATAAAAAGAAATTATGCGGGCATGTTCTGTTATTGAAGCGAACCCAGGGAGGTGCTCCGGAGTCAAAATAATTACCGGTGACAATTTATTTGAAAGCATCTTTATTGATGCTTTTTTTTTGCGTTTGATTTATGCGTTCAAAGCTTGCTAACGTCTGCAAATAATTTATCGTACTCACAACCTACATCAGAATTTTATTAATCGTCCCTTAAAAAGTAGTAGAATAGCGCAGATGATAATTGGTGTTTAATGGTATTTAATAATCTGCAAGAAAAAAGGTATTTACCTCAAAACGGGAGATATACATTCCACATTTACTCGATCACATTCAAATGCATAGGGCAGGGTTGGAACCCTGCCCTATGCATTTGAAATAGTTGTGAAATTAATTATTGAGAGTACTTTGTAAGCTGCGGCATTAATCTTGCCCATTTGTATCTGTAAAAAGTGACTACGTTTCAGTACGTTTTGAAAGACTGGACGATTCCAGTAACAATCCCTAATTTTTCTAATTTAAAAATTACATTCTTACTGAGCCAGAGAAATCCGGATTTGCAACCCAGCCCTCGTATTGGTAATGGGAGGCGCAGTAGATATTTTAGGTTCTACCCGCCGCTGTTCAAAGTAGAGTTTTATATTGACGCGGTTACTAATCACATAATCAATAGTAGGGTTAATGGTTATCACTTTATTACCTGCAGTAGGCAATGCCTGTGTTTGGTCCAGGCGGCTATTGGCAGTGGCATCATCCCGAATGCTGAAGTCGAGCCTAAAGGAAACGTCATTTTCCAAAGGTTTTCCCTTGATTTTTATAAACGAAAAAGCGCCCCTTTTCCGGTATCCCGCACCGATAGTAAACTCCGTTGACCGTGCTTCACTTAGCTGGAAGTCAATAAGACTTAAACTCAGTTGCCTGGATTTTTTATATTCAAACCGGGCAGTTACCTGATTGGTAAATTGCATATCGAGATCAATCAAAGGGGCAAACTGTTCGCTGATGGTAATGTTCGGCACCAGGAAATAAGGAACAAAATTACCTGTGAGCGGATCTGAAAATCCGGGATAGTTAAACCTGAAAGGATCGTTAAACAACAACGCGGAGTTAAAGCTATTCATACTGAGCGTACTGTTGTACCCATGAGTAATCGTTAGATTCGTAAAGATTTTTTCCATGCCTTTGATGCTTGATAATCCATTATACGTTATTCTCCAGTTGGGTTTTGCCTTTATTCCCGAAAAAGGATTGGACCGTATGTCGGGATTTGTTTGCTTGATGAGGGAAATGGTATTAGGATCTTTATCTGTGTAAGCAGCAATAAAAGCAGGCAGTAAAACATCCTGAGCATACCGGCCGTATCCCTTATAAAACCCGTCCGGATTTTGAATCACATTTCCAGAAGCATCCTTGGAATATGGATTCTGCGAAGCGAGCCTTGCCGATAAAATAATCCGGTTATTTTCAAATTTCCGGAAGGTTTCTGATACCTCATTCGGTTTTACTTTTTCGAACAGGGTTTGGAAAGAAATATAGCTTACACTAAAACTACCGGCTGTATATGGGTTCAAACGTGCAAAATTTCCACTATACCCTATGGTGTCTTTATATAATTCACTGTATGTTTTTCCAAAAGTTTTGTCGAGATTCAAATCAATATTTAGATCGCGTAACGGGATCAATTGTGCATTGATAGCTAGCTTCTGCGTATAGTCTTGTCTATTTTGATAGTTAAAATTCGGATCGGCCGTCAGAAACCCTTTTTGTGCCAGCTGATTAATAAAATTTGTATCTGGCTGTCGGCCCAATACAAAATCCCAACCCGGAGCCATCGTCTTAAAATTCATTCCCAAAATCTTTGTACTATCGGTGTACCCATAAATAGTCGAATTCGCATTTTCAGAATAGGTTACACTTACTCTCTTCAACGATGTGAGTAATCTCCCGGCAAATTTTAATCCGCTTCCCAATTGGAGTGGAGCGTTTTTATCCCGAACCGGTTTAACCTTCGCGGATGTATCCTGGCTGTTGCCGGGGACTGGCGGAGAGGCTGGTATGCTCCCTTCTTCAAAGGCTCTGAATAACCTGGATTTATTGTACAGCTTCGAAAAATCAAGCTCCGCAGTGGCATTTCTTTGTTGTCCGTTTGTCAATGTATTGCCCAGGTTCCTCGCAATCAGCGATGCTGCAAGCCAGTCGTAATTGGCAACGTAACTTAACCTGATGGTCGTCCAGTCCAGCAGCGGAATTTTAGTGGTAGGCAAAACGTATGAAAAATTGGCATTTTGCTGATAAGAAATGGTTCTACCTCCATTGAGGAAATTATCCCACATACTCTCTTTTTCGCCTTTATCAAGGCGCCCTGAATCTTCATCAATCCAAGCGCGGTTGACCGCTGTAAAATCAATATTTAATGACCGGGTAATGTCCCAACGCAGGTTATAGAAGCGATCAAAAGTAAAATACTTGTCATAGGTTTCCGGTATCAGACCCTTTGATGTTCCGATGCTGCGCGGACGGAAACTACCAAACTGCCTGTTTACATCAGCCCGGAATCCGAGAAGTGACGGTTTGGGATTGATATTCAAATCGCGAAGTATTGCAAACCAGGGCGATTTTGATTTTACCGTTCTTTTCAGGGGTTCCCAATAAACAGGTTCAGTGATATAATTGTAACCCAAGCCGGCCCGGTGACGTGTTACTTCGTTATTTTCAATGAGTGGATTGTGCTGTTCTTCTTTGTAATAGGAATAACTAACATCAATGTTTTCAATGTTCCAGGGTTTTGGTTTCTTTCCTGAGGTATTGATTTTTTTTACGTTTGTGAAGTTTAGTGTTTGGATCGTCCTTACGTCAATGGCATCATTCCGGATTGAATCACGTTGATCTCCGGGCGCACTCTTTAATTTGTCTTTTAATTTTACATCAAGATCATAAGGATCATATTGTGGAGTAGAAACTATTTTCGAGAGATTGGCATAGAATGGAATGGAGATGCCCGCTTTGGCAGGCAATAATTTTCCGAGTTCCAGATTAGTGGCTACATCGAATTGCGTATAATCTTCTCTGGCCCGCTCATTAATTCTTTGCTCAATACTGCCAAACCCCTGACTTCTTGCACTGGCAGAAACATACAACGTACCAAGATCGGCCAGCTTAAAATCCACACGGCCCAAGGCCGCCCAGCCCCCTTTTTCATTCAAATTTCCCAGCCGGAGCTCGTTGAACCAAACCTCCGCACAGGCCTCGGAACGGGTACGATTTTCAACGCCCAAAAAGAAAATTCTTATCTCGCCCAGGTTGGGGTTTCCTAAAATAGCATACTCTTTTCCATCTGCAGCAATTTGCCTATAATATTGAGATACCGATACAGCATTGTTTCTTCTAACCTTCAAATCGATCAATTGCTGCAGATCCAATTCCAGATTATTGGCCTCGGGCCAGATTTCAGCCTCTGAATGAACACCGGTCCAGCTGGTTTTTTTCAATGGAATGCGTATCTCATAGAAATTATTGATCAGATCATTGCCTAAACGGATCACACTGTACATTTCGTTATCCCGGAGATCGTCCTTTGTTCCACCAGACTCAATATGCGTATATAATAATAATGTTCCATATTGGCGCAGATCAAGGTTCAGCGTTTTGAAGACTCCACGAACGTCATTTTTTGCCAAATTGCAGGCCTGTATACTCAATGATTGTTCATTCAGGAACAGGTTTACATTATTGTTGCTTAATTGTTGTTGGCGAACTACATCCGCCGGGGTCTTGTACGGAACCGGATAGCGAGAATCATTCTCTTCCAAATTAACAGCCAGCTGGTTGAAAGAGGTAGTGGTATTTGCAGGAATTGTTTTGTATTGCCCTGTTGTGTCCAATTCATAATTGAACCGGCGCCACTGATTGCGGACCAGTTCTAATTTTGCAAACCGCAGGACAACTGAATCCTGAAAGCCGGTCATAAACATCCTAATAAAACGAATAGATTTGAAATCCGGGATATTCCCGATTTTTTTCTCGTAACCGGTGATGGGTATCCGGAATAAGTACCAATTTTCGGGAGGTCCGGTTTTCGGCCGCATGTGTTGACT
>Ga0136634_10000664_pt1 | contig 14317 bp, 9 predicted proteins | sample AntDrymUQ8332106_2_FD_104654 | JGI IMG/M metagenome (GOLD analysis project Ga0136634, IMG submission 104654) | Polar desert sand microbial communities from Dry Valleys, Antarctica - metaG UQ833 (21.06) | ecosystem: Environmental > Terrestrial > Soil > Desert | place: Antarctica: Dry Valley... | reverse complement strand
ACTGCACGCGAGCAAGGGCATGGAGTACCCCGTCGTGTACCTCCCGTTCGCCTTCGACCACTACGTGCAGGACCCGGACGTGCTGCTGTGCCATGACGATGACGGTCACCGCGTGCTCGACGTCGGCGGGCAGGGGTCACCGGGAAGGTCGGCGCGGGTAGCCCATGCGCGGTTGGAGCTGGCCGGTGAGGCCCTGCGTCTGCTCTATGTCGGCCTCACCCGCGCGAAGTCGCAGGTCGTCCTGTGGTGGGCGCCGACGACCAACACCCCGGGGGCTGGGCTGCACCGCCTGCTGTTCGGCCGGCCTCACGGCGGCAGCGCAGTGCCGGAGTCCACCGCGCTGTTGAGCGACAAGGAGGCCGCCCGGCGTTTGGCCGAGCTGGCTGCCCGTGGCGGGCCGGTCGTGGAGCCTGCCGTCCCGGCGCCGTCGCCGGCGCTCCCGCCGCACGAGTCCGCTCTGACGCAGCGGTCGGTCGGGGTCTTCGACCGGGTGCTCGACACGGCGTGGCGGCGGGTGTCGTACAGCTCTCTCTCGGCGCCCGGTGCCAGCGTCGCCGGCGGCGAGTGGACCGGTGTTGCGAGTGAGCCTGAGACCGGCGAGCGGGAGGACGAAGCGCTGCCCGTGCTGGCGGTCGCGGAGTCGGATAACCGCACGCTCGCAGCCGTCGCCTCGCCGATGGCAGACCTGCCGACCGGGACGTCGTTCGGCACGCTGGTTCACGCGATCATGGAGACCGTCGACCCGCAGGCCGCCGACGTGACCGCGGAGCTGCGTACGCGCTGCCGCGAGCAGCTCGCGCGTCGACCCGCCGACGTGGGGGCCGACGCGCTGGCCGCCGCCCTGCTGCCCGTGTACGCGACGCCGCTGGGGTCGATTGCGAAAGGCTTGACGTTGCGGGACATCCCAACTCGAGACCGGCTCACCGAGCTCGACTTCGAGCTGCCATTGGCGGGTGGCGACCGGCCCGACGGAGGTGCGACGCTGCGCGACCTCGCGCCGTTGCTCCGTCGCCACCTCTCGGCAGCCGACCCGCTGGCCGCGTACGCCGATCGACTGACGGCTCCAGACCTGGAATGGCAGACACTGCGGGGATATCTCACCGGCAGCATCGACGCGGTGCTGCGCCTGCCCGGCCCGGTCTATGTCCTCGCGGACTACAAGACCAACTGGCTGGGCGACGTCGACGGGGCTCCGCTGTCGGCGTGGCACTACCGCCCCGCGGCCCTCGGCACGGTCATGGTCCGGTCGCACTATCCGCTGCAAGCATTGCTGTACTGCGTTGCACTGCATCGCTACCTGCGCTGGCGGCAGCCGGCGTACGACCCGGGGAAGCACTTCGGTGGCGTGCTCTATCTCTACCTTCGCGGGATGTGCGGAGCTGACACGCCGCTCGTCGACGGGAAGCCGTGCGGTGTGTTCGGGTGGCGGCCGCCCGCTGCTTTGGTCGAGGACCTGTCGCGCCTGCTCGACCGGGGCTCGGCATGACCGAGCCGTCCCGACTCCGCGACCTGGATGGCATGAGCGAGTCGCTCGACGCGTACGACATGCGGCTCGCGCAGCAGGCTGAGGGAAGGCTGAGAGCCTTCAACATCGCGGGCCTGCTCGAAGCGGCGGACGTCCACGTCGCGCACCGCCTGGGCGAGCTCGGTGGAGAGCCGGATGACCGGGTCCGTCTGGCCGTGGCGCTGACCGTACGCGCGCTGCGGCAGGGCTCGGTGTGCGTCGACCTGGCGGACATCCCCCGGATCGGACCCGAGCTCGACTGGCCGGAGGCGTCGGCATGGGCTGCAGCGGTGGCGGCAAGCCCGCTCGCCGGGCCGGGGAAGCCCCTGCGGTGGGAGGGCGGGTTCCTCTACCTCGAGCGCTATTGGCGGCAGGAGGACCAGGTCTGCACCGACCTCATGGCGCGCGAGGCGCGGGCCGCGCCGGCTGTCGACGAGGGTCGGCTCGAGGAGAGCCTGGCCCGGCTCTTCCCCGGCGTCGACGCGCACGCCCAGCGGGTGGCGGCGATGGCGGCGGCAACGCGGTGGACGACGGTGCTCGGCGGCGGTCCCGGCACCGGTAAGACGACGACGGTCGCCCGGCTCCTGGCCGTGCTGCTCGATCAGCCGGGGCCACCGCTGCGCACCGCGCTCGCCGCGCCGACGGGCAAGGCGGCCGCCCGCCTCCAGGAGGCGGTGCACGATGTCGCGGCCGTGCTGGGATCGCCGGACCGGGACCGGCTCGCGGCATTGACTGCATCCACCCTGCACAGGCTCCTCGGCAGCACCCCTGGCCACGGCACGCGGTTCCGCCACGGCCGGGCCAACCGGCTGCCGTACGACGTTGTCGTCGTCGACGAGACCTCGATGGTGTCGCTGACGATGATGGCGCGGCTGCTCGAGGCGACGCGCCCCAATGCGCGCCTGATCCTCGTCGGCGACCCGGACCAGCTTGCCTCCGTCGAGGCGGGTGCAGTGCTGGCCGACCTGGTTGCGGGCCTGACCGGACGCCGGGCGACGTCGCCTGAGCCGTCCGGGGAGCGGCAGCACGGGGTCGTGCTGCTCCGCCGTATCTGGCGGTTCGGCGGTGCGATTGCTGAGCTTGCCGGCGCGGTGCGCGATGGGGACGCGGACGCAGCCGTCGCCGTGCTGACACAAGGTGCCGATGACGTCTCCTTCACCGACACGGGGGTTCGCGAAGAGGTCGTCGACACGGCCGTGTCTGTACGCGCTGCGGCTGAGGCCGGCGACGCGGCGGGAGCCTTGCATGCGCTGGCCGGGCACCGGCTCCTCTGCGCGCACCGCGCCGGCCCGTACGGCGTCGACCGGTGGAGCCGCGAGATCGAGCGCTGGCTGGCGGCGGTCCCGGACGCAGCAGAGCCCGAGGAACCGCAACCGCGACAGTGGTCGCCTCGTACGTGGGCGGGTGGAGCTTCGTCCCTGGCGTGGTACATCGGGCGACCCCTCCTCGTGACCGCCAACGACTACTCCCTCAGCCTGTTCAACGGCGACACCGGTGTGGTGGTGCGAACATCGGACGGCGCGATGCGCGCGGCGTTCCCGCGCGGCCGTGCCTTTGTCACCTTCGCGCCGAGCCGCCTCTCGGCGGTGCAGACCGTGCATGCCATGACGGTGCATCGCAGTCAGGGCAGCCAGTTCCGGCGGGTGACGATGATCGTCCCGCCCGAGGACTCGCCGCTCCTCACGCGCGAGCTCCTCTACACGGCACTCACCAGAGCCCAGGAGCACGTACGCGTCGTCGGCACGGAAGCCGCGTTCCGTGCCGCGATCGCCCGCCCGGCCGCACGTGCCAGCGGCCTGCGCGAACGGCTCGCCTCGCGCGCCCTCGAAGTGGCAGGTTGAGCCCTGACTCGCGCGTGAGACGTCCCAGGCCGGTGGCTCAACCGCAGGTATCACAAGCACGGCAGCGACCGCCGTTCCAGGCCGACCGCAGCCACACCCCGCGAGCCTCAGGTTCCGTCCGGGTGGGTGGTTGAGAAGGCGAAGGTGCCGAGCTCGAGGAACGACGAGCCGAACGTCTGGTTGACGCACGACGCGAATGTGAACGTGAAACTCAACGACGTGTCCCCGAGCGGTGAGCCACTCGCGGCCTGGAAGAGAAGCGACACCCGTCCCAGGTCGCCGACCGCAGAACCTTTCACCTTCGCGGTGACGAGGCCCGCTTCCGGGATCGTGACCTTCCGAACCACGAGATCCGCATCGCCCGCCTCGAGCCGGAATCCACCGCGGTGCTCGACCGCGGTGTCGGTGATCTCCTTTATCGGCAGCTTGATCTTCGTCGTGCCCTCGTACGGCACCGACGTGGCCGCGCCGACCGGGGTGACCGCCACGCCCAGCGAGCCCAGCTCCGCGTGGACGCCGGGGTCGATCACAACTGTCGTACGCGGTTTGGCCGCCTGACGTTCCCCAGGTAATGCAGCGGTGGCACTGGTCGGGTGCGAGAGTGCTGCAACTGCAAGGAGAACCGCAACAATGACGCTCCGGCGTGATGGCATGGTTGCTCCCGTGGCTGGACCGGATGTCGGCTCAGTCAACCAGCCGCCTGCCCGGTGAAATAGTCCCGTTCGGCCGTCGTACGAGCGCAGGCGGCCGCCCGGATCCACGCGCGCCGGGCGTCGTGCGGGCGATCCAGCCGGCTCAGCAGCCGAGCTTGAGCCGCGTGCGCGTAGGGATAGCCCTCGAGGCGACCCACGCTCATGACCTCGTTGAGGTCGGCGAGTCCGATCGCGGCGCCGTGGACGTAGGACATCGCCAGGCACCGGCCCAGCGCAAGCGTGGGACTCGGCTCGAGCGTGAGCAACGCGTCGTACAGCTCGACGATCCTGGTCCAGTGGGTGGCGGCGAAGCTGCTCGCGCGCGCGTGCTCCGCGGCGATGGCCGCTTGCAGAGCGAACGGTCCAGCGGTTGTCGCGTGTCCCGCAATGTCCTGCAGTTGCAGGCCTTGCTCGATCAGCGCCTGGTCCCAGGCAGATCGGTCCACGTCCGCGAGGAGGACCTGAGTGTGGTCCACGCTCACTCGGGCCGGGGCGCGTGCCTCGCTGAGCAGAACGAGCGCAAGCAGCCCGGCGGTCTCCGTGTCATCCGGGCGCAGTGCATGCAAGGCCCCTGCTAGGCGTACGGCCCGCCCCGCGAGCTCGTCGTCCCGCAAGGCCGTGCCGCCGCCGGCGGTGTGGCCCATCGTGTACGCGAGGTGGACGACACGGCGAACGGCTGGGAGCCGCGCCTCCACAGCAGCGTCGTCCGGGAGCTCGACCCGCGTGCCGGACTGGGCGATCCGGCGTTTGGCGCGGGTCAGCCGCGCCGCCATGGTCGGCTCCGAGACCAGAAAGGCGCTCGCGACGGCAGGCGTCGGCGCTCCGCAGCCGAGCCGCAGTGTCAGCGCAACCTGCGCCTCAGCGCTCAGCGCCGGATGGCAGCACAGCACCACCAACCGGAGCTCGTCGTCCCATACCAGCGGGCCGGTCACGCCGAGGTCGGCGACCTCGGCGAGGACCTGGCTGGTCGCGCCGAGCTCCGCCAGTCGCTCTCGCAGCCGTGCCGCGCGCCGGATCTTGTCGATTGCCCGCCGGCGCGCGGCCGTTAGCAACCACGCCTCGACCGACTCGGGCACCCCGCTCGTCGGCCAGGTCTGCAATGCGAGGAGGAACGCGTCGGCAGTGGCCTCCTCCGCGATATCGAGGTCGCGCGCCAGCCGCAAGGTGCCGGCCAGCACGCGACCCCAGTGCTCGCGCTGAGCGAACTCGGCGGCGCGAGCGACGTCGTCGGGCAGCGAGCTCAGGAGGCGTCGAACTCCCATATCGGCCGCAGCTCGATGTATCCGCTGGGTGCGGGGCACAGCTTCGCCAGCTCGAGCGCCTGCGCGTCGTCGCGCGCCTCGACGAGGTAGTAGCCGCCGAGGATCTCCTTGAGGTCGGGCAGTGGGTTGTCGACCACCGTGACGTCGGCCGTGCGGGTGTTGCGGAGGAACGTCGCGGTCGGGCTCGGCTGCAGCGCCTCACCGCCGAGAATCGACGCACCGGCTTCGGCCACCGACTTCGAGAAGTCGTTGTGCATCTGCATCACCTCGGCCAGCACGGACTCCTCCACGTTGGCGTATCCCGCCTCCGACTCGACGATGGTCATCAGGTACTTCGGCATGAGTGTTCTCCCTCGCTGGTACGACGCGGCCCCTTGCCGCATCCTCGCCCTGCAGACGTACGGGCAACACCGGAATCGACAGCTCTGACAAAGAAAAGCGATGCAGTTCGTCAGGTGGACCCGAAGTGCCGGACGGAGTCGAGCAGCGAGGGCCGGCCGAGTGCCTACGACATGGTCTGGGGCTCCATCCGGGCGGCCGGGGGGGAGGCGATGACCATGTCGCTCATCTCCTCACCCGTGAGCTCGCCGGAGAAGAGATAACCCTGGCCGTAGCCCACCCCGGCCTTGACCGCGAGCCGCCGCTGCTCCTCCGTCTCGATGCCCTCGGCCACGACGTACAGACCGAGCTCCCTCGCCATGTGCACGACCGCCTCGACCACGACACCTGCAGAGCCGCCGCGCGTGAGCGAGTGGATGAAGGACTGGTCGATCTTGAGGACGTCCACCGGCAGGTCGACCAGGTAGGCCAGGGAGGAGAACCCGGTGCCGAAGTCGTCGATGGCCACGATGACACCCAGGGCTCTCAGCTCAGCGCACACCCGCATGGCGGCGAGGGGGTCACCGAGGAGCACCTGCTCGGTTATCTCCAGGCCGAGTGCGGACGGCGCGAGCCCCCGAAGCCCGAGCTCGGCCAGGATCAGTCGGGGCAGATCGGGATGCAGGACGTCGCCCGAGGAGAGGTTGACCGCCACCGGGATCGCGGTGCCGAGGTCGCGCCACCTCGCCGCCTCGTCGAGGGCCGCGCGGAGCACCCAGACGGAGAGGTCGTACATCCGGCCGGTTCTCGCGGCGTACTCCAGCAGGCCACCCGGCTCGCCGAGCAGGCCGTCTGGATCCTGCCACCGCAGCAGGGCCTCGCACCCGACGGGAGCGCCACTGCCGATGTCGACGACAGGCTGGAACACCACGGTGAGGCGGTGCTGGTCGAGAATCGAGGAGTAGGTCCGGTCCTGGGCGGCGCGGGCGACGGCTGCCTCGTGCAAGCGAGGCTCGTACGCCTGCCACGGCCGCAGCTCACGCTTGGCGGCGTACATCGCGAGGTCGGCATGGCGCAGCAGGTCATCCGCGTCCAACGCTCCCGACGCAGGCGCGATACCGACGCTGGCGCCGATGGCGAACGAGCCGTGGTCGGTCTCGCACGGTCGTGCCATCACGCGGGCTATGTCGTGCGCGACCAGCTCACGACGACCTGCCTTGCCGCCGGGCAGGAGAACGAGGAACTCGTCGCCACCGACCCTTCCGAGGATCGCTTCCTTCGGCACGACGGCACGCAGCCGGTCTGCGACGATGCGGAGCACGGCGTCACCGGCGGCATGGCCGGCAGCGTCGTTGACAGACTTGAAGCGGTCGAGATCGACGAACAACAGGGCCGGCTCCGCCATCGCGCCGCGCGGCGCCGAGGCGTTGAGCGCGGACGTGATCTCCTCGTGCATCCGGTGCCAGTTGGGCAGCCCGGTGAGCTCGTCGTGGTACGCCATGTGGTGAAGCTGCTCGCGCATCTCGGCTCGTTCGGACACGTCGCGCACGTTGATCAACAGCCGGTCGTCCCGCCGGGAGAGCACCGACTCCAGCACGATGGAGCTCGCGCCGACGCCTCGCCGGCTCTCCAGTCGCTCCGGCGAACCGGTCGCCAGGACGCGCCGTGTCGCTGCCTCGAGATCGGCCCGGCGGACGCCGAGCACGGTGGCCGCGCACTCGCCGACCACTGATTCCGCCGACCTGCCGAGGACTCGCAGTGCCGCAGGACTGACGAAGTCGAGCATCCCGTCCGGTGTCACGATCATCGTGACGTCACTCGAGTCCTGCACGAGCGATCGGTACAACCGCTCTCGGTCGGCCAACTGCGTCACGAGGCGGTCGTGGGCGTTCGCGGTCTGGATCTGGCGCGCGCACAAGGTGACAGCCAGGACGGCGCACAACCCCACGAAGGGTGCGTTGCGCAGGCCCGGCGCCATCGAGATCCCCGTCACCGCGACCGGTGCGGCGACGAGCACGACGACGTACGGCAGATTGGCTGCCACGCGTGACGTGGGCAAGGTTGCGCCGCCTGCCTGGACACCCAACATGCGAATGACCGTCGCCAGCATCAGCACGTTGGACCAGGCGATCAGCAGCAGCCCGGCGACCACGGAGAGCCCGTAGCCGAGCTCGCCGAGAACGAGCACGCCGATGCCGACCATGCGCAGGGCGGCAGTGATGACGAGCAGGCGGGTGCCGAGCAGGTCGGGGAGTGCGAGGGTGTTGACCTGCCGGTGCAGCAGGCCGAGCACGAGCGCGGCTGAGCAGACGTACACGACGTCGACCGCGCTCGCGTCGGGCACACCGTTGTCGACCCCGACGATGGCGACGGTCCAACCGACGAGCACGACGCCGACGCTGATGAGGTACGCGTCGAGGTTCAGCTCGACCCACTGCGGCGCGTACAGGGTTCTGGTCAGCAGCAGCTGGGTGGCGGCGAAGAGGAGCACGCAGCCGAGCAGCCAGGCCCGCGCGCCGACCGGATCGACCCGGTCGGTGGCGATCGCGGCGTACGTGAGGTCGGACCCGACCAGGGTTGCGCCCCACGTCATCACCAGCACGGCGTACCTGGCACTGCCGTGGCGCAAGACCATCACGGCGCTGACAGTCATGGTCATCGTCACGGCCGCGGCCGTGGCGGTGAGCACGACGAGCGCAGCGGTCACCGAACGTTCGCCGCCTCGGGGCCGGCAGTCCGCTCGACGGCGCCGACGTGCGCGCGCTCGCCGCGGATATTCATCCGATGATCATATGTTTCCGCGATCCGCCAGGGCCCTTGGATACCCGCCGGGCTGAGGTGTTTTCTTGACCGGGTCCAGAACGTGTGGCACGGTGGAGGTCTATGCAGACCGCGGGAGCCCAGCCTCTGCACACACAGCGCCTGCAAGCCCGAGGCCTCCGGGTCACGCGCCCGCGGTTGACCGTTCTCGCGATCCTCGATGACGCGACCGCACGGCACGAGCACCTCGCGGTCACGCAGGTCACCGAGCGGGCTCGCAGCATGCTGGGCACCTTGTCCAAACAGGCCGCGTACGACTGTCTCGAGGCGCTGGCGGGTGCAGGTCTGGTCCGCCGGATCGAGCCGGCGGGGCATCCCGCGCGGTACGAAGCTCAGGTGGGTGACAACCACCATCACCTCGTCTGCCGCGGGTGCGGCGCGACCACGGATGCCGACTGCGCCGTCGACACCGCACCATGCTTGCTGCCGTCGGCCACGCACGGCTATGTCGTGGACGAGGCCGAGGTCATCTTCTGGGGTATGTGCGCACCGTGTGCCGCGGCCGCCGGACCAGCTCGTTCCGAGCTGCCCGCCAACCATGTGCCTGCTTCCTAGCTCGACGATCGAGAGGACAAGGCTATGACCGACACTGCAAACCCAGGCACCGCCAACCCAGCCACGTTCGGCCCGGACACCGCAGCGGCGGACCGGCACATTCTGACGACCCGTCAGGGCCACCCGGTCTACGACAACCAGAACCAGCGCACGGTCGGCGCCCGCGGTCCGGCCACGCTGGAGAACTACCACTTCCTCGAGAAGATGAGCCACTTCGACCGGGAGCGCATCCCTGAGCGGGTCGTGCACGCGCGCGGCGCGACGGCCTTCGGCTACTTCGAGGCGTACGGCTCGTTCGGCGACCAGCCGATCAGCGACCTGACCCGGGCGAAGGTCTTCCAGGAGAAGGGCAAGCAGACCGAGCTCGCGATTCGCTTCTCCACGGTCGCGGGCGGCCGCGACTCCTCCGAGGTCGCACGCGACCCGCGCGGTTTCGCGGTGAAGATGTACACCGAGGACGGCAACTGGGACCTCGTCGGCAATAACCTCGCCGTGTTCTTCATCCGGGACGCGATCAAGTTCCCCGACTTCATCCACTCGCAGAAGCCCGACCCGGTGACGTTCGAGCGCCAGGTCGCCAACCGCGTCTTCGACTTCGTCAGCCAGACGCCCGAGTCGCTGCACATGATCTCGCTGGTGTTCTCGCCGCGCGGCCTCCCGGCGTCGTACCGCACTATGCAGGGCTTTGGCGTCAACACGTACAAATGGGTCAGCGCCCAGGGCGAGTCCAAGCTGGTGAAGTACCACTGGATCCCGAAGCTGGGCGTCAAGTCCTACACCGCCGAGGACGCCGCCGCGGTGCAGGCGACCGACCTCGGGTCGCACACGCGTGACCTGTACGACGCGATCGAGCGCGGCGACTTCCCCGAGTGGGAGCTCAAGGTGCAGGTCATGGACGACCACGAGCACCCGGAGCTCGACTTCGACCCGCTGGACGACACCAAGGTGTGGCCCGAGGAGCAGTTCCCGCTCACGCCGATCGGTCGCATGGTGCTCAACCGCGCGCCGGTCAACTTCTTCACCGAGAACGAGCAGATTGCCTTCGGCACGGGTGTCCTCGTCGACGGCCTGGACTTCTCCGACGACAAGATGCTGGTGGGGCGCACATTCTCGTACAGCGACACCCAGCGCTACCGGGTCGGGCCCAACTACCTGCAGCTCCCGGTGAACAGTCCCAAGGCGGCCAAGGTCGCGACGAACCAACGCGACGGCCAGATGGCGTACACCGTGGACCTGGCCGAGGGGGCGAACCCGCACGTCAACTACGAGCCGTCGACGCTCAACGCCCCGCAGGAGGCGCCGAAGCCGCTGCACGACGAGCAGGGCCCCGAGTACGTCGGGCGGCTCACCCGCAAGCGGATCCCGCGGACGAACGACTACCAGCAGGTGGGCGAGCGCTACCTGCTCGCCGAGGAGTGGGAGCGCGACGATCTCGTCGCCAACCTGGTCGACGCGCTCGCGCAGTGCGACCGCCCGATCCAGGAGCGCATGGTGTGGCACTGGTTCATGGCCGAGGACGAGCTGGGTCAGCGCATCGGTGACGGGCTCGGAATCTCCGCGGACGACGTACGCCACCTGCGGCCGCTCGCAACCCAGACGCTCACCGAAGCCGAGCTCGAGCGGCTGGAGAACCTCGGCAAGAACGGCCCGCGCGACGTCACGGGCCGGGTCATGACGCACTGCGTGCCCAATGAGCACGTGGTCGTCGCCGGCTGACGGGAGCCTCTCGTGGCGATGCCGGTACGACGCACGGCCGCCCAGCTGGTGGCGGCCGGGCTGACGGCTGCACTGCTGGCGGCGATGGCGAGCCCGGGGCTTGCTGGGGTCGGCCCCGACCAGTCCGCCCAGCCTGCGAACCCGACCAAGTCCAGCGCGCCGGTCGCAGGGTGGGCAGCGCCGATCGGCGACGCCACCGAGCTGTTGAACGGTGTCGAGGTGACCGCGCCGAAGGGCCGGACGGCGTACGCCTACACCCAGTCGGTCATCTACTGGTCGGTCACCGCCGCCCGGCCCGACTCGGGGAAGCCGACGCTGTGGCTGTACGCCGACGAGGACAACACTGATCTGCTTGCCGAGAGCTCGACGCGAGGGGCGAAGATCGAGTTCGTCGCGGTCGACACCAACCACGCGCCGGCGCCCACGACGTACTTCCCGACGGTTCGCAGCAAGGACGGCACGTCGACCGTGGAGCTCGACAATGCAGCCGGCATCATCTTCGACGACAACCCGGATGAGTTCACCCTCTCGGCAGACGACGTCGTGATCGTCACCGACGTCTTCCTCGATGACGGCGTGACGTACAAGCTCACGGTGACGGGACCCGCGAACGGCGATCCGGATCTCTTCGTGATGCGCAGCGCCGAAGCTGAAGAAGACAGCTGGTACCAGGCGCGGACGGACGCGTTTGCGAAGGCTGGCAAGCGGCCTGCAGGAGAGAAGGAGAAGATCACGATCACCGGCGACGGGTCCTGGCACGGGTTGGTCCTGATCCAGCAGTCAGGCTCCGGGACGTACACCGTGAAGAAGAGCCCGATCCTGTAGTGCACGGTTGGCCGGTAGACGTGACGTCGAGTGTCACTGACCTGCGGCGCTACGGCTCCGGCTCCCAGGTCAGTGCACCGGTCAGGGCGTCCTTCGCGGCCGGATCGACGAGGAAGTCGGCGAGCGTGTGCCCCGCCGTCGGGATGACCGTGTACGACGCCGTCGTGTTGCCGGCCGCGAGCAGCGTGTTGTAGAACGCCGTGGCGTGCGCAGGCGTGCTCGTGTGGTCCAGGCCGCCGACCAGTATGTCGAATCTCGTCTCCGGGTAGACGAAGTCGTCTCCGGCGTCGACAAGGCCATCGGCCCGCCGCACCGGGGCGTAGCTGGCATCCTTCAACGCGCACGGCCCCTTCCCCACCAGCACGCCGTACGCGACGTCGATGAAGTCTTCCTGCGTGGTCGTGTACGTCGTGTCCCCGCCGGGCTCGAGGCACGCTTCGGCGATCTTCGACGGCAGCGGCCCGCTCGTGGCGACCACGGCGTCGAGGATCGTCTCGAGCCCGTAGTCCGCGAGGAGATAACCGCCCACCAGCCCGCCCGAGCTGTTCCCGGTGAGGCAGAAGCCGCACACAGTCGCCGGCAGGTCGATGTCGAGCGGGATGTACTCGCTTTCGTACAGGTGGTCGACGAGGGTGGCCGCTCGGCAGGCCGTCGTGTCGACGCCGTACGGACCGGTCGGCAGCGGGTTGTTCCACCCGTCGGGCCAGTTGACCCGGGCCAGCGCGAGCCCCGCGTCGGTCAGGTCCGTCACGTACGTGTTCTTGTCGTCGTAGTAGCCCCTGCCGCCGGAGCCGATGAGCATGACGACAAGCCCGCGAGGTGGGTCGACAGGTGAGGTGAACGCGACGTACGCGCGGGCCGTGGGCAGCCCCAGGCAGTCGACGGCCATCGGGGTGCACGTCGCGCCGGGCGGGCACGTCGACGGCTGGTCCACACCATGCAGCACACGGACGCCGGTCCTGATGGACGCGCCTTCGGTTCCCGCGTCGACGATCAGAACGGAGCCCTCCGCGTCACCAAGGTCCGCGTTGACCGGTGCGCTCAGCTCAACCGAGAAGCGCTCGTTCCGCTCGTCGACATCGTCGGGTGCGATGGCGATCTCGACGTCGACCCGACTCTGGCCGGCCGGGATCTCCAGGATCTGCGTGACCGCCGTGTAGTCCTCCGGCGCAGTCGCAGAGGCGTCGCTGGTGGTGACGGTGACAGTGACCGCCTCGTCCTGCGGCGCCGGCAGCACGACCGACACCGCGGTGACACCGGTCCCGGCGCCGTGCTCCATGACGAACGTGTCGTCGACGCTCACGGTCGGGAGGTCGTCGGCGTCGGCCGCGCCAGGAGCGCCGAGCTGCCCCGATGTGGCGGTTACCAGTACGGCGCCGATGACGATGCCCGCGCGGAGCCCGTACGCCCTCAACGCACTGCCCCCATGCCCGGAGATGATGCAGCGATCCTGTCGCCTGCGTCCAGACCCTTCTTGCCTTAGGAGGTGGGCGGCTGGAGCGAGCGGTGCAGGATCTGGGCGACGTCGAGGACCTCGACGGTCTTGCCGCCGGCGTCGCCGTCCTGCCGGGCGGAGACCGCGTCGGACAGCATCGTGATGCAGTAGGGGCAGGCGGTGGAGACGATGTCGGGGTCCAGCGCGAGCGCCTCGTCGACCCGTTCGGAGTTGATCCGCTTGCCGATCTTCTCCTCCATCCACATGCGCGCGCCGCCGGCCCCGCAGCAGAAGCCGCGTTCCTTGCACCGCGGCATCTCCTGCGTGCGGACGCCCTCGACGGAGGCGAGCACCTCGCGGGGCGGCGTGTAGACCTTGTTGTGGCGGCCCAGGTAGCACGGGTCGTGGTAGGTCACCAGGCCCTCGACCGGCGTGACCGGCGTGAGCCGGCCCTCCTCCACGAGCCGGCCGAGCAGTTGGGTGTGGTGGACGACGTCGTAGTCGCCGCCGAGCTGGGGGTACTCGCGCGCGATCGAGTTGAAGCAGTGCGGGCAGGTGGCCACGATCTTCTTGCGCGTACGGGAGCCGAACGCGGCGTTGAGCGTCTCCACGTTCTCCTGGCCGAGCGTCTGGAACACGAACTCGTTGCCCATCCGCCGGGCCGGATCGCCGGTGCAGGTCTCCTGTTTGCCCAGCACGGCGAATTCGACTCCCGCGGTGTGCAGCAGCTCCGCGACCGACCGCGTCACCTTCTTGGCCCGGTCGTCCAGCGCCCCCGCGCAGCCCACCCAGAAGAGGTACTCCACGTCGTCGGGGATCTCGCCCTCGACCTTGCGTACGTCGAAGGAGAGGTCCTTCATCCAGTCCTCGCGCGCAGTCGGGCTCATGCCCCACGGGTTGCCCCGGTTCTCCAGGTTGCGGAGCATGCCGCCGGCCTCGGACGGGAACTCGGACTCGATGAGCACCTGGTGGCGGCGCAGGTCGAGGATGTGGTCGACGTGCTCAATGTCGACGGGGCATTCCTCGACGCACGCGCCGCAGGTCGTACAGGACCAGAGCACGTCCGGGTCGATCACGCCGCCCTGCTCCGCCGTGCCCACCAGCGGTCGGTGCGCCTGCTGCTCGTTGGTGCCGACGACCCTCGGGTAGCCCGACTCGGGCACCGAGTGGGCCCGGTCGTCGAACTCGGCCATGAAGTCGGGCACGGCCTCCGGGGTCTCGCGCTCGCCGAGGATGTACGGCGCCTTGGCGAACAGGTGATCGCGCAGGTCCATGATCACGAGCTTCGGGCTCAGTGGCTTGCCGGTCGCCCACGCCGGGCACACCGACTGGCAGCGCCCGCACTCCGT
>Ga0136634_10000663_pt1 | contig 14318 bp, 17 predicted proteins | sample AntDrymUQ8332106_2_FD_104654 | JGI IMG/M metagenome (GOLD analysis project Ga0136634, IMG submission 104654) | Polar desert sand microbial communities from Dry Valleys, Antarctica - metaG UQ833 (21.06) | ecosystem: Environmental > Terrestrial > Soil > Desert | place: Antarctica: Dry Valley... | reverse complement strand
GGCAACTGCGCTGCCATGACAAAGGTCGTGACGGACTGCGGTTCGGCCATCCACGCTCCCGGGTTTGGGAGGAGAGGGTGCGCCAAGGAAGGCTAAGGAGTGGTGAACGGGACGCGGAGCTCAATTCCGGTTGAGGCATGTGTTCAGCGGCAAGTTCGGCTACGAAGCGACCGGCGTGAGCGAGGCAAGCTTGGAGTTTCAACAAAACCGCACACAACCGGATTTCAATATCATTCACCAGTGGAGTGTCTGTGACTGACTTAAACGACAAATTTCAGCGCATTTGGTCTGACGACTTGCTCGATCGTCAAGGCGAAGCGGAGATGGTGACTGATTACATTGTTAGTGCCTCAAGCCGGAATAGCAGTCAGGCGGGTTACGTGTCGGCCACGTTTCGAACCATTTTAAGGACAGGAACGTGATTGCAGAAATGGTCATGAATCATGTTAGCAACAACCGACACGCCGCTAACCCGTTTTCCGATCCACGGAAGTATGTCGAATTGGTCGAAGCCATGGGGCGCTTTGTTGTCGTAAACGAGGGTGTTGGGAACGCTTAAGCGAAAATCGTTAGAAACATGTTCCGAACCGACGCGCATTTTTCGCTTCCAATGTTGGATTTCAAATGCTTGGCTTCGCCCGGCTCTTTGGAATTCGTTATATCCCCGGTCGTCCCAGGCCGATGACCGCACCACGCGCTAGCGCCGGGGCAAAAGTGACGAAGGTAACAACCCCCCGGTTGGACCCCCTCCCTGTCAATTTCGGACGCGCCAAACCCAAAATTGATGAAGTTGATGACCCGGTTCGACCCCCCTACCCGTCAACTTCGCCCCGCCTGCGAAGATGAACAAGGTAACAGTCAGGGTAACAACCCCCCGTTTCGCTCCCCTAGCATCAATTGTGGCTAAGGACGTCGCTCCCGCGGAGCCCCATGCGACCGCGAACATTCGTGAACATTCGCGCCAGGAGCATGCCGTCAGGAACCACAATCCCGCCCGTTCGCTGGACGATCGACAATCGACTTGGAGATCATCTAATGCCCAGCCGCACCGCCACCATCCACCGCATGGTCCTGCCCGATCATACCTGCCCGTTCGGAGTCCGGGCCAAGGCTATGCTCGAGCAGGCGGGTTACGAGATCGACGATCAGCAATTGACGACCCGTGCGGAGGTCGAGGCGTTCAAGGAGCAGGAGAGCGTCGCGACCACCCCGGTGACGTTCATCGACGGCAATCGCTACGCCACGTCCGAAGCGCTCGAAGAGTTTCTGGCGGACGCGCCCGCAGCATAAGGAAAGCGCGCGACCGGGGGTCCGGCCGCGCGCTCCTTACGAACTTACAAGGTCCGGCGCTGATTAGCGGCGGAAGTTGATGTTACGCTCGATGTTGAGCCGCGTGACCTGGCCGCGATAATCGACCCGGCAGTTGAACTTGAGCTCGGCATATTGACCGGCATTGGCGTAGCCCTGGTTGTTCCACCCGCCAAAGCGCGGATCAATGCCTTGATTGTAACCCTGTTGCGGGTAGCCCTGCTGAGGATATTGGTTGCCATATCCCTGATTGCCATAACCCTGGCCACGCCAGTTGCGGCCGGTATCGATCAGCCCCATGACCCGCAGGCCCTGGTTGTTGCGTGTGACCTGCGTCACCGCCACCACGCGCGCATTGCTACGATTGTTGTTGTAACCTTGGCCATATTGACCCTGATACTGGCCCTGGCCGTAAGCACCGTAGCGGCGGTCGCCGCTGACCCGGACTTCAGCGGCACGGGCGCACTGGTCGACCGCCTGGCTGTCCCTGCCTTGGCCGTAAGCACCGTAGCGACCGCCACCGAGCACATTGTTGATAATCGAGCCCAGGACCCCGCCGCTGTTCTGATTGCCATATTGATTGCCGTACTGCGGGTCATATTGCGGATAGTTGTAATTCTGCGCCGAGGCCGGGGCCGCCGCACCGGCGATCATTGCCACGCCAGCCGAAGCGACCAGCATTTTTTGAACGATACTCATCGAGAATTCCTAAAATAAAACGCCAAAACAGAATGACGCATCGGTAGTGAAACGTTTGTGGGAGGTTTCGGGTGCATCGACGGTGAATAGAAGTGCGGCTCCTCGTTCATATTCGCGGTGGCTGTTCGACTAGGAAAGCAGCCTCGATTGGGCCGATGTGCCGCGTTAGATCAACGCCGACGCCTGGCTTTACTTGGTCTGGAAAAAAGGCGGCTTTGCGCCAATTTGCGACGGCTGCCGCTTATTCCGCGTCAGGCCCCCGCAACCCCTGCGTCGGCCCCGCGTTTCTCCTTCATCCAGTCACGCCGCACCCTGCGGCATCGACCCGCATTCAAAAGGACCCACCCCATGCCCTATGCGACCGCCAAAGACGACACGAAGCTGTTCTACAAGGATTGGGGCAAGGGAAAGCCGGTCGTCCTGATGCACGGCTGGCCGCTAACCGGGGACACGTTCGACGACCTGGGGATCGCACTGGCTGAAAAGGGCTACCGGGCGATCATCACCGACCGCCGCGGCTTCGGCCGGTCGGACCAGCCGTGGGACGGCAATGATTATGACACCTACACCGACGACGTCGCCGCAATCCTGGACGAGGCCGGGATCAGCGAGCCCGTCGCGATGGTCGGCTTCTCGATGGGCGGCGGCGAAGTCGCGCGCTTCCAGACCAAATATCCGGGCCGCACCTCGGCCGCCGTCCTGATCAGTTCGGTGGTGCCATACATGCTACAGACCGACGACAATCCCAACGGTGTTCCGCAGACGACGTTCGACGAGATGACCGCCGGGATGAAGCAGGACCGCGAGCATTTCTTCACCGGCTTTTTCAAGGACTTTTACGGGGTCGGGACATTGAGTTCGCCGGTCAGCGACGAAGTGCTGATGAACAGCTGGCGCCAGACGATGTTGTCGGGGACGCACAATATGCTTAGCGCGGCCAAGGCGTTCGCGACCACCGACTTCCGCCCTGATCTTGCCAGCTTCAACGCACCGACTTTGGTGATCCACGGCACCGCCGACAAGACGGTTCCGATCGACGCCACCGGCCGCGTGTCGGCAAGCCAGATCGCCGGCGCCACGCTGATCGAATATGACGGCAGCGCTCACGGCCTGCTCGCCACCGACAAACAGCGGCTGATCGATGACGTGGTTGGGTTCCTCGACGCCAATATCGGCACGGGATCGGACACGAGAAGCGCGATCCCGCTCACGCAGACCGCTTAACCGGCGGACGTCTCGCGACACTGGAGGTCACCCTTGCCGGGCACGGTCAGGGTGGCCTCCTTGTCTTTGGTCCAGAAGGCATAGGACTGGCCGTTCCAGCGCCCGTCGTAGCGCGCGCCCGAAGCGGTCGTGGCATGATCGATCGCGATCGCCTGACCATTCCATTCGAGCACCGCCGCGCCGGGATCGCTGTTGACGAACGTCGCCAGCACCGGCCCTTCTACTCCCCGGCACGAATAGGCGACCGGCCCGACCGACGGGCCATCGCCGCCACGCGCCGTTTCCGACCCCAGCCGCAATGCGTGAATCTTGAGCATTGCCGCGGCCATGACGCAGTGGCGAAGTTCATCGGCTTTCCAGCATTCGTCGCGCTGCTGCGCCCAGTCGGCCTGTGCGGCGGGTTCGGCGGCAAGCCTGGCGAGCCGCGCCACTTCGCGGTCCATCGCCGCCAGATTGGCATCGCCGCACACCAGCTCTTGCGCTTGGCCATTGGCCCGACCGCAATCGAAGCTCGCCTGGATGGCGCGTTCCGACGTGTCCGGCGCGGCCGCTGCGGGCTTGTACTCGACGGCTCGATTGTCAGGCACTTCGCGCCCGCATCCAACCAACGCCAACGCAGCACCCGAGGCCATCAATATTAGGCGCATCGCAATCCCTCCCGTTCAATGCGGAACGGCAGTGATACATCAAAACTTGGCGCCCGACCCCGATTTTGTGCCGCTCTTCCGGCAACGCCGACGCTTGTGTTGCGTTGCACTCCTCAGCGGCGCGCCGTGTCGCCCGAGCGTACATCATCGGCTGTTTCGGCGAGCGGCGCCGCGTCCTTCTTGTCGAGTTCCATCCAGTCGCGGAATTCGAGCTTGTAGAGCATGTCCAACACCTCGAATTCGAGCCCGCCAGGCTGCGACGTGCTGCTGTTCCACAGTGCCACCACCCCGCTTTTCAACCTGGGGTCGAACAGGATCAGCGCGCGATAGCCATCGATCCCGCCGCGATGGCCGATGATCCGATGACCCGCATAATCATAGCTGCGCCAGCCGTAGCCATAGTAAGGGTTGTCGATCCGCTCGAGAAACTTGCGCAGCCGCCGGCGCTCGCCCGGGGTCGAAGCAAGCGGAGCATGAATGGTCTTGAGCACTTCCGGGCTGAGGATTGCCGGCATTCCGCCCATCTGGGCGATCATCCACAACGCCATATCCTTGATGTTGCTGTTGACCCCACCCGCCGCGGGCACGCGATAATAAGCATCGCTCATCGGCAATTCGCGCCGACCCGCGGCATGGGGCCTGGCCCAGCTTTTGGCACTCTCCAGCCCGGCGCGGGTGAGGCTGGCCGAGGTCATGCCAAGCGGCTTGAACAACAAATCGGGAACCGCCTGCTGATACGGTTCGCCCATCGCCTTGGCGACCGCCTCGCTCGATGCGTCGAAGGCGATATTCTGGTAGCTCCAGCAAGTGCCGGGTGCGCACAGCGACGCCAATGTGGCAAACTTCTGGCGAATGAAGCGCGGATCCTCGCCCGACTCCAACTTGTCGTCATAGGCGTTGCGATAAATGCCCAGTCGGTGGCTCAGCACATCGCCCAGCGTGGCGCGATATTCGGCCCCGCCGGGAAGCTTCAAAGTGCTCGAATAGTTGACGATCGGGGCATTCAGGTCGAGCTTGCCCTGCTCGGCGAGTTTAGCCGCCGCCGTCCCGGCCACCCCTTTCGACACCGACGCCCAGCGGAACACCGTCATCGGCGTTACCTTGTCTCCCGAGCCGGCGACCGTCTCGCCATAACCGTTGAGGAACGTAATGCGGCCATTCTCGACAATGCCGACAGCGAGCCCGACCATCGACGGCGTCGCCGCCAGCCGTTGCAGCCGTTGGTCGAGCCGGACATAATCGATATCGCGGCGATCAGCCGGCGAGACGTTGGCGAGCGACAGATAGGAAGTCGTGGCACGGGTTTCGGCATTTTGCTCGGCGCCGAGCCGCAACACGTTGCCGCTAATCGCGAGCCCCGCCACGACCAGCGCGAATCCGCCCAGCCCGATTTGCAATTGCCGTTCCAAATGAAGGTCTTCCTCCCGCCTACGCTGCTGTGGGGGGCTGCGTCGCCGCGCTCAATCGGCACCGTGCCACACTGCGCCGAAACGAGTGCGGCGAACGACGAATGCCGCGCGAACTGGAATATGCCGCGTCACTCGCCTAAGAGCCGACCCGATATGCAATTCCTGAAAACCTTGTTGTGGGTGCTGGTCGCAGTGCTGATCGCGATCATCGCGGGCAACAACTGGCGCGATGTCAGCCTCGACCTGTGGAGCAATTTGCAGCTCGATATCAAATTGCCGATATTGCTGCTGGCGGTGTTTCTGACGGGCCTGCTGCCGACCTGGCTGGTGATGCGCAGCAAATTGTGGCGACTGAAGCGCCACATCGCGCTCGACGTGCCGCCCTTTTCTGCCCCGCCCGCCCCGGCCCCGCTCGCCCCGCCAGTGGACGCGGAACGGTGACCAGCCGTATCTATGTCGCGGTCGACACCCCCGACCTCGATCGCGCCAAAGCCATCGTCCAGGCGGTCAAGCGGCATGCCGGCGGGATCAAGCTCGGCCTCGAATTTTTCGCCGCCAATGGCCCCGCCGGGGTCGCCAATCTGGCCCACGAAGGGCTGCCAATCTTTCTCGATTTAAAGTTTCATGACATTCCCAACACTGTGGCCAAGGCAGTGCAGGCGTTGCGCGGGCTCGACCCGGCGATTCTCTCCGTTCACGCCGCCGGCGGCCGCTTTATGCTCGAGGAAGCCAAGGCCTGCGCCCCGGCCTCGACCAAGGTCGTCGCGGTGACCTTGCTGACCAGCCTCGATGGCTCCGACCTCAAGGACATCGGCGTCGGCGGCACCGCGCACGACCAGGTCGCGCGGCTCGCCGATCTGGCCCGCGAGGCCGGGCTCGACGGAATCGTCTGCTCGGGCGGGGAAGTCGCCGCGGTCCGCCGCGGCTGGCACGATGGCTTCTTCGTCGTCCCTGGTGTTCGCCCTGCCGCAGGCGCGGCCGGCGATCAGAAGCGCATCATCACCCCCCGCGCGGCGATCGACGCCGGTGCCTCGATCCTGGTCATCGGCCGCCCGGTCACCGCCGCCGAAGACCCCGACGCCGCGCTTCGAGCGATCGCGGCGACGCTGTAACCAAATGGAGAGTTTGAGATGAGCTGGCTGAGCCGGGTTCGCAACGGAATCCCCTTCCTGCCCAAACGGCAGACCGCCGACAATCTGTGGCACAAGTGCAAGAAGTGCGAGGCGATGGTGTTCACCAAGGAGTGGGAGGACAACCTCTTCTGCTGCCCGCGCTGCGACCATCATGACCGGATCGGCCCCAAGGCGCGGTTCGCGCAAATTTTCGACGGCGGTAATCACAAGATGATCGTCGCGCCCGACGTGCGCGAGGATCCGTTGAAGTTCCGCGACACGAAGCGCTACGCCGACCGCCTCAAGGCGGCACGCGCCAAAACCGACGAAAAAGACGCTCTGGTCAACGCCGAAGGGTTGATCGGCCGCCGCAAGGCGATTGTCGGGGTGCAGGATTTCGCGTTCATGGGGGGGTCGATGGGGATCGGCGTCGGCGCCGCTTTCCTGTCGGGAGTTCGCGCTGCAATCGCCGCCAAGGCACCCTACATCTTGTTCACCGCGGCCGGCGGCGCGCGGATGCAGGAGGGCATATTGTCGCTGATGCAGATGCCGCGCACCACCGTGGCGCTGGCCGAGCTTAAGGAAGCCGGCCTGCCCTACATCGTCGTGCTGACCGACCCGACCACCGGCGGAGTCACCGCGTCCTATGCCATGCTCGGCGACGTGCAACTGGCCGAGCCCGAAGCGCTGATCGGCTTCGCCGGGCAACGGGTGATCGAGCAAACCATTCGCGAGAAACTCCCCGAGGGCTTCCAGCGCGCCGAATATCTGCTTGAGCATGGCATTATCGACATGGTCGTGCGCCGCCACGATCTGAAGGCGCGGCTCGCGACTTTGGTCGATTATCTCGCGCCATCGAGGGCCAAGGGGAAGAAAGCGGCGTAAGGGCGAGGTTTGGCGTGAAGGAAGTCGTCCGCACAACCGATCCGCGGCTCGCGGCGCTGATCGTGCGGCAGGCGACGCAAAGCATCGACGACGATCAGATCGGTCTCGACCGGATCACGGCGCTGCTCGATGCGCTCGGTCGCCCGCAAGACCGGTTGCCCCCCGTCTTCCATGTCGCCGGGACCAACGGCAAGGGCTCTACCTGCGCTTTCCTGCGCGCCGGGCTGGAGGCAGCGGGACATGACGTCCACGTTTTCACCAGCCCGCACCTTGTCCGCTACAACGAGCGAATCCGCCTCGCCGGCACCCTGATCGAAGACGCGCAATTGGCCGATGTCATGGCCCGCGTGCTCGACGCCAACGACATGGTTGGCGGCAGCCTGTTCGAGGTCAATACCTCAGCCGCCTTCCTCGCCTTCGCCGATACCCCGGCCGCTGCGGTGATCCTCGAAGTCGGGCTCGGCGGGCGGCTCGATGCAACCAATGTCATAGCGGCGCCATTGGTGACCGGGATCGCCAGCATCGGCCTCGATCACCAGCATTTCCTCGGGAACACCCTCGCCAAGATCGCCGCCGAAAAAGCCGGCATCGCGCGCCGCGGCGTTCCGTTGGTCTGCCTCGCCCAGCCGGCCGAGGCCCGCACCGCAATCGAGCGGGTCGCCGCCGAGATCGGCGCACCGCTCCTGCTCGAGGGCCGCGATTGGCGCCACGACCCGTCACTCGTCCCCGCGCTTCCCGGCGTGCACCAGGTCCGCAACACCAACCTCGCGTGGCAGATGCTCGACTCGCAGGACCGGCTCGCTGTCCCCCGCGCCGCTTTCGCGCAGGCCATCGCCGCCGCCACTTGGCCCGCGCGGTTCCAGCAGCTCGCCGACGGCCCGCTGACCAAAGGCATCGAAACCTGGCTCGACGGCGCGCACAACCCCGACGCCGCCGCCGCCCTCGCCGCCGTGTTGGCGCAGCGCGGCCCGATGCACCTCGTCGTCGGAATCCTCGCGGGGAAGGACGCGGCAGCGATCGTCGAAATCCTTGTGCCGCACGCGCTGTCGATGACCTTTGTCCCGATCCCCGACCACGAGGCGCACGCACCCGCCGGCCTTGCCGCCCGCTTCGACGGCCGCGCTGCATCGTCGCTTGAAGAGGCGCTTGCCGAGCTCCCCGCCCCGCGCCTCATCGCCGGATCGCTCTACCTCGCCGGAACCGCGCTCTCGCTCAACGGCGAGCGGCCGGATTAGGCCGTGTCGCCTTGTGTCGCGCGAGCGGCATCCGCGGCCAACACTTGGCCAGCCGCCATTCGGCGCCTATCGGCCCATGCCGTACGCATCCATTCCAGTGCGACAAATGCCACCGCGACCAAGCCAATGAGGGCAGTGAAGTAAAAGACCGGCGCATAGCCGATACGGTCGATCGCTTCCCCAATGGCGGCGCGACCAAGCGAACCGATGAGGAAGGTAAGCGAGGAAAGCAGCGCATATTGAACGGCACTGAATTCGCGCGACGTAATCGACGAAAGGTAAGCGACGAATGCTGCGCCAGCGAGCCCACCGGCGATATTCTCACCGGATATCGCGATCAGCAATCGGACCATGCGCAAGTCCTGGCCGAACGAGTCGAGGGCAAACGTCCGCGCGAAGGCGTCGATCGCCACTGCGCCCGACGCGAGGTCGGCGTACAGGAGGTTGCTGGCAGCAGCGACAATCGCACCCACCATCAACGTAGGCATGCGCCCGAGCGTGGCAAACAATATGCCGCCGATCGCAATCCCCACCATTGTCATGAACACGCCAAATATCTTGGACGCGAACGCCACCTCATCGCCGGTGTATTTCAGCTCCTGAAGGTAGAAGGGAAAGGCGAACGAGCCCCAGATATTGTCCGTGATCCGGTACGTGAGGATCAACCCCAGCACGATCACCACGCCCCAGCCGATCCGCCGCACCAGCTCCGCAAGCGGAAGGATCAGGGCGGAATAGGCATGGTCGGCGGCGCGACCAGTCGCATTGGTTGGTCCGAAATCCGCGTCGAGGACATGCTCGCCGCGCTGCTTCAGCCAATTGAAAACCGCGGCGACGATTGCCGGGAGGATCACGGTCGCGGCGACAATCAACGGACCCATTGTCCGCGTAAAATCACCGACGCTCGGCGGGCTGGGATCATCCGGCGACACGCCAAGCATGCGGACCATGAATGACCCTACCATCCAGATCGCCCAGACCCATCCCGTCCCGACAATGGCTAGGCCGATGGCGCGCAGCTTGGGTTGGATTGCGCCCGCCTGCCGCAGTGCGCCTTCCTCGCGTCCCTCTACCGTGCGCGGCGTATCTGGGGCCAAAGCGGTGGCGATGATCGTCAGCGCCATGAAGCCGCCCATGATTCCATAGACCACGGGCCAGCTGACCCGTTCGGACAGGACAAGCGCGAGCGCGCCGCCGATCAGCGCCGCGATCCGGTACCCGAACTGGTAGATGGTCGATAGAATTTCGACCGGGGCGCGTTCATCGGCGACATCAATTCGCCACGCGTCGATCACCACATCCTGTGTCGCTGACGCAAAAGCACCGATCACCGCGACGAGCGCAAACCAGCCGAGCTGCAGCCGGGGATCCGATATCGATAAAGCGAAGAATGTCGCGGTGAGCAGCACTTGGCAGACGAGCAGCCAACTCCGCCGCCGTCCGAGCCGTTCCAGCCCGGGCAGGCGAACCCGATCGACCAGCGGCGACCACAGGAACTTGAACGCGTAGGCAAGACCGATCCACGAAATGACACCGATCGTCGCAAGACTGATTTCCCACTCGCCCAGCCACGCGTTGAGGGTACCGATCAGCAACGTGTAGGGAAGGCCGGCGGCGAAGCCGAAGATGAGCATGATGGCGGTCTTACGGTGTCTAAGCGCGGTCCCGAGCAGACGCAGGCCTTTCGGCGGTTCGTCCAACGTCGCTACCGCCATGAAATCTTCTCCCGCTCGAAAGTCGGGCATGCTAGCAGCGAAACGGGCGCTGACCAGTCGCTTGAGTTTCTTAAAATTAGCGAGCAACATAGATCAATGGATGCACCCCAATTTCCCCGCCCGACCTCTGGCCGACGCGCGCTCGCCGAAGCGCTGATCCGGGGCGAGGCGTCGCTCGGCACCGCCATCCAGACGCTTGCCGCGTCGGTCTACACCGACCCCGACAGGTTCGAGGCGGAGAAGACTGCGCTGTTTGAAAAACTCCCTTTGTTGCTCGCCCCCTCGGCGCTGCTGCCCAAAAACAATGTCGCGGTCACGCATGACGGCTATGGCGTCCCGCTCATCCTCAGCCGCGACGCCCAGGGCGAGGCGCATGTCATGGCCAATGTCTGCCGCCATCGCGGCACCCGCCTGCTCGATGGCGACGGTGACGACGCCGTGCCCGCGACGCGGATCGTCTGTCCCTATCACGCCTGGACCTATCGCTCGGACGGCAGCCTGCTCGGCCTGCCCCGCGCCGATTGCTTCCCCGGCATGGACAAGGACGCGCATTCACTGTTGCGCTTCCGCGATTTCGAATGTGGCGGGTTGATCTGGTATTCGCACGACGCGGCCGAGGATTTCGCCAAGATCGAAATGCTGGGCGAGGATTTCGACGCGTTCGGGATCGGCGCGCACCATCTCTACAAGCGCAAGACTCACGCCGTCGCCTCCAACTGGAAACTGGTGATCGACGCCTTCCTCGAATCCTATCATGTCCAGCGGCTGCACGCCTCGACCATCGCCGACTTCTTCGCCGACGGAATCACCGCCGCCGACTGCATCGGCCTTCACCAGCGCGCCGCCGTCGGCCGCGCCGATTATCTCAGCCAGGTCGATCACGACGATTGGGCAGCGCTGCGCCGCGTGGTCACCTACACCTACCAGATTTTCCCCAATGCGGTGGTCATCGTCAGCCCAGATTACATCAACATCATGACCGTCATGCCGCAGACCGTCGGCACCTGCCTGGTCGAGGATTTCATGCTCATCCCCGAGGCCCCGCAGACCAACGAAGCCGAAGCGCACTGGAAGCGCAGCTGGGACCTGCTCGACGGCGTGACCTTCGCCGGGGAGGATTTCAAGGCAGCGGAGTTATGCCAGCGCGGCCTCGACAGCGGCCTGCTGCAACAGGTCCAACTCGGCACGCTCGAACACGGAATCGCCGAATTCCACGCCAAGGTGGAGGCGTTGCTTTAGCGCTCAGCCGGTGGGCTCAGCCCGCTCGATCGGGAACAACTGCAGCCCCTTGGGGGGCTTGCCCGGCTTGCCGTCGAGGTGGCGGTCGATCGCTTCCAGCGCCAGCCGCATGGTGCGGTCGTTATACGGTTTGGCCAGACAGCCGATTGCCAGCTCATGCGCATTATCGGGCGGGTAGCCGGTGATGAACAATAACGGGATGCCGCGTTTCTTGGCTTCGTGCGCGAGGTCGATGCCGGTGCGGTCGCCGCGCAGGCGGACGTCGCTGAGGATCAGGTCGACCGGCTCGCGGTCGAGCGCGGCCAGCGCTTCCTCGAAATCGTCGTGGGTCGCGACCACGTCGATGCCGCAATCGCGCAGGATCACTTCATTGTCGAACGCCGTCAGCGGTTCGTCCTCGATAATCAGGACTCGCTTGACGATTCGCTTGCGCTTGCCGAACAGCATGGAAACTCCAGTAGGACAGACCAATTGACCTCGCAACGAACGAAGCAACCTCCTGTGCCGCGGCGCTTTGGCAATGAGGCCAAGGGCACCGCCCGGGGGACCAATGCCTCGCGCAAAAAGCCCCCTGCCCCCTCCGCAAAGGGTGGCCCGTCACTTGCGCGCGAGGACGGCCAGCAGCGCATCGCCAAATTGCTCGCCCGCGCCGGGATCGCCTCGCGCCGCGAGATCGAGCGGATGATCGAGGACAAGCGAATCGCCTTGAACGGGGTCACGCTGACCACACCCGCGACCCTGCTCGACAATCTGAACGGGGTGACGGTCGATGGAAAAGCGGTCGCCCCGGCCGCCGCGTCGCAACTATATTTGTTCTATAAACCGCCCGGTTGCCTCACCGCCGAGCGCGATCCCAAGGGCCGCGCGACGATTTACGACAAGCTCCCCCCGGGCCTGCCTCGGCTGATCCCGGTCGGGCGGCTCGATTATGCCACCGAGGGGCTGCTGCTGCTGACTAACGACGGCGAACTGAAACGACTGCTCGAATTGCCGAGCACCGGGGTGATCCGCACCTATCGCGCCCGCGCCTTCGGCACGATCGACCAGGCGACGCTCGACCAGCTCGCCGAAGGGATCACCATCGAAGGCTTTCGATACGGCCCGATCATCGCCAATCTCGAGCGGCGCACCGGTCGCAACGGCTGGATCGAGATGAGCCTGACGGAAGGCAAGAATCGCGAAGTCCGCAACGTCCTCGAACATCTCGGGCTGCAGGTGTCGCGGCTGATCCGTACCGCCTACGGCCCGTTCAATGTCGAGGGGATGGAGACGGGCGACGTCGGCGAAGTGCCGCGCGAAGCGCTGTACCGCTTTCGGCAGGAGCTTAAGTGAGGGTCATTGCCGGCCAATGGCGCGGGCGATCCCTCGCCGCTCCCAAAGGCCTGCAAACCCGCCCCACCGCCGACCGCACCCGCGAGACATTGTTCTCCATGCTGGTCAGCCGGATCGGCGGCCTTGATGATTTACGCGTTGCCGACCTCTACGCTGGTAGCGGCGCGCTGGGGTTCGAAGCCCTGTCGCGCGGTGCCGCGACCTGCACCTTTGTTGAGAATGACCGCGCGGCAATCGAGGCGATCCGCGCCAATGCCGCGACGCTGGGCGCGGCGGGCGTCGAGGTGATGGGGATGTCCGCCGCGCGATTGCCGCTCGCGTCGCCGTTCCACCTGATCGTCGCCGACCCGCCTTATGCCGAGGGTTCCGGCAGTGCGGTGGTTGCCGCGGTGGTCGCGGCGTCGTGGCTTGCACCGGGCGGGTGGATGGCGGTCGAGACGCCGCGTGGCGCGACGGTCGATCCGGGGCCGCTCGGCGTCGAGGTCGAGCGCGACACCGGCCGCGCCCGACTCACCTTGCTGCGCTTCGCTTAGGCTTTCTTCGGTTTCGCGGCGGCCTTGGACTTGGCGTCGGCGGCGCTGTCCTTGACCGCCTTGAATTCGGTCATCAGCCGCGCGCCGATCGCCGCCGCCGCCGCCTTGCCCGCGTCCTTGACCGCTTTGCCCGAGGTCTTTCCCGATTTGCTCGACATTCCGGCCGCGATCGCGGTGACCGCGGCGGTTGCACCGATCGCGATCAGGTCGCTGACGATCGGATGCTCGGCCAGCCTGGCGATTGCGTCATAGCCCGACTGGACCTTGCCCGTTTTGGCTTTCTTGATCTTGGGCGAAGTCGCCAACTTCTTGGTCTTCGATTTATTCTTGGCCATTATTTCCTCCTGTAGGTGTCATTCACTCATTTGGTTCGATGCGCCGCATGTCGGTATCGGGAAACGGAACGGCAAGGGCGCACGCCTGTTCCCGCTCGTGCGTCAGCCAGTCCCGCGCAGATGATGCTCGCAATATGACCGGCATCGCTTTGGGATGCACCGCCCCTACCACCGCATTCGCATCGCACGTCAGAAACGCCATGAAGGGACCGCCATCTCCTGGCCGCCAGATCCCGGCGAAGGCAAACAACGGATCGTCTTGCTCGTGCAGCCCGAACCATATTTTCGACTTGCGCTTGGTCGCCGGGTCCGGCTCCGCGGTCCATTCGCAAAAGCTGGTGACCGGGACGATGCAGCGCCGCTCGCGGTTGCCCAGCGCCGAGCGCCAGAACGGACTGTCCAGGTTGCGGACGTTAGTTACCGGCCGCCCCTTGGCCGCCGCCGGTCCGGGAAAGCCCCAAATCATCGTATCCAGCTTCAGCCCGCCCGCATCGTTATGCCGAAGCACCGGCGCGGCGCGACCCGGGTAAATTTCCCCAAATGGCGGAAGATTGTCGCGGTCGCCATCGAAGGGGCCGAACAGGCGCCGTATTTCCTCGACGGTCGCGGTCATGGTGTAAAGATTGCACATGCGTCCGCTCCCGC
>Ga0136634_10000662_pt1 | contig 14372 bp, 12 predicted proteins | sample AntDrymUQ8332106_2_FD_104654 | JGI IMG/M metagenome (GOLD analysis project Ga0136634, IMG submission 104654) | Polar desert sand microbial communities from Dry Valleys, Antarctica - metaG UQ833 (21.06) | ecosystem: Environmental > Terrestrial > Soil > Desert | place: Antarctica: Dry Valley... | reverse complement strand
TTGCATTAGAAAACTAATCAGGAAACAAACATTACAAATAAATGCGACACGGGAAAAAAATAATAATTTTCGCATACCTCAACTTGGTGTAAAATTGCATTATTTTGTCCACTATTAATTTTTTTTGAATGATGAGTAGATCCATTTGGCAACGACTAACTCCATACGCAATAGCGATCGGAATATTTTTTATAATATCCTGCCTGTATTGCATGCCTGCATTGAAAGGACTGGTGGTTGCACAGCATGATGTGGAAGGATGGAAAGGCATGGCACAGCAATCTTTCGAGTTCAAAGATAAATACGGACATTTTCCACTGTGGACCCAAAGCATGTTTAGTGGGATGCCTGCTTTCCAGATTGCATTAGCCTCAAAATATGATATAACGATTGCTCATTTACATCACTTGTTTGTCTTATTTCTGCCATCCCCTGCTGGGCTTTTCTTTCTCGCCTGTATAGGGTTTTACATATTGACAGTGGTACTGGGAATGAAAAACTGGATTGGTATTTTTGGTTCGCTATCTTATGCTTTCGCCTCATACAATGCAGTAATTGTTGCTGTAGGGCATACTACCAAATTCTCTTCCATGTGTTACGCCCCTGCAGTATTAGCGGGATTAATTTTACTAACCCAGCGGAAATATGTACTTGGATTCGTGACAATACTTCTGTTTAGTACATTACTAACTTATCAAAACCACGTGCAAATTGTTTATTATACTTTATTGATTGCCATTTGCCTTGGTATCGCATATGCAGTTTATGCTATTCAACAAAAACAGATCCGGCATTTATGTATTACAGCAGGCCTGGCACTTTTAGCGGGTCTCATTGGGGTGGCTTCTTTTGCGGTAATGTACATGCCTACTGCTGATTATGCCAAAGAAACCATGCGGGGCGGACGTTCTGAATTATCAGAAGCGGTGAGCCTTGATAACAGTACCACTAATAAATCCAAGGGTGGCCTGGATAAGGATTATGCTTTTAACTGGAGTTATGGAATAAGTGAAACAATGACCGTTATACTTCCTTCCTATAAAGGCGGAAGCAGTGGTCCAACGGAATTAACGGATGATGGCAAAGCAGTCGAAGCCCTGCAAGAGGCCCAGTTACCTGGTGATGCAGTGAATTATTTTTATGGAAATTTTTTATCTTCTTATTGGGGAGATCAGCCCAGCACCTCAGGGCCGGTATATTTTGGAGCATTGGTTTGTTTATTTTTTATTGCCGGATTATTTGTTGTTCGCGGTTGGCACTTCAATTGGATCATAGCAGCAACTCTTTTAGGAATTATTCTGGCGTGGGGAAATAATTTTAAAGCCGTGAACTATTTTTTGTTCGATTACCTTCCTTTCTATAATAAGTTTCGTGCTCCTTCAATTGCAATGGTGATTCCACAACTCACCTTTTCGATTTTGGCATCTATGGCATTGCAGACAATTCTTTATGGAAAATGGGAAAGAAAGATATTAGTAAAGCGTTTGAAATATGCCTTAATCACAACTGGTATTGTTGCCGCAATACTTGTATTTCATTTTATCGGGGGAGAGTTCAAAGGTAAAAACGACAGGCAGGTACGTGAAGCCATTGCATCAACGTTGTCACAGGCTATGAGCAGGGGTCAGCAACCGTCTCAGGAAATGCTCCAACAAAATAATACGGTTGCAACCTCCGTTATGAATGGAGTAGTACAGGATAGAAAAAATTTATTCAGTTCTGATCTCCTGCGTACCCTTGTTTTTTTATTGCTGGGCAGTGGATTAATTTGGCTCTATCTAAAGAAACAAACCAAGGCAATATATATTTCTATTTCGCTGATAATTTTGAATCTTATAGACTTGCTTCCCGTAAGCTCACGGTATTTAAATAAGGATAATTATGTTGAGTTGGAAGATTTTAATGCAACTTTCACAGCAACAAGTGCCGATATCGAGATCAAACGCGACACTTCTTATTACCGGGTTTTCAATACGCTGGGTGATCCCTTTCAATCCTCGAAAGCCACTACACGAACAGCATACCTTCATAATTCCATTGGAGGTTACCATCCAGCAAAACTTGCGCTTTATGATGATCTCATTACACATCAGTTGAGAAAAAGCAATATGAGTGTATTCAATATGTTGAATACAAAATATTTTATTATAGCCAATCCAGTGGACCAACAACCCATTGTTCAGCCTAATCCGGAAGTACTTGGACCTGCCTGGCTTGTGAAAACGATTAAATATGTAAATAATGCTGACGAAGAAATGAAAGCGCTGGATGTTTTCAATCCCAGGGATACAGTTATTATTGATAAAAGAGAACAAACGAAAATCCTACATACACCACAATTTGATTCGCTTGCATCGATCCAATTGGTACAACATATGAATGATAATCTTTCTTATCAGTTCAATGCGAATTCTAACCAGTTTGTCGTATTCAGTGAAGTTTATTATCCCCGGGGCTGGAAAGCTTATATTGACTCCAAGGAAACACCCATTGTAAAAGTGAACTATGTGTTGCGCGGTCTTTCCGTACCATCAGGGAAACATTCCATAGAAATGCGTTTTGAACCAGGGTCATATTTTTTGGGGGATTCTATTTCCATGATTGTCGGCATCCTTTCCATAATTATATTATTGGTGGGGGGATGGTGGATTTATAAAGATTTTCGAAAAGAAAATAAAGTCGCAGTCAAGGTTGATAATGCCGGATAATTTATGAGGGATCGATTTTTGTCGCAGAAGGATCAACTCGCTGTTTTAATTAACGGTCATGCCTTGGATTTATATAACAAATTGCTATCCTTATCTGTAGAAAAACTGGGACTTCCCGATCATTGCCTTTATTATTTCAGGAACAGTCATTTTAACCGTCTATTTTTCTCGATCGAAACCAGCGCTCACTTGTTGTACAGGTCTATTACCATTCAGAACAAACCTGCATCGAGTATTGTGATCATGGACTATGGAGCGGGTGTTGGAACGTTATATATGCTCGCTAAAATGATTGGTTGTCGCAAGGTTATATATAATGATTTCCTGGAGGAGTGGCAATTCAGTGCAATGAAGATCGCAGAAGCCATTGATATCCGGATTGATGAATATATCGTTGGCGATATCGATGAAACTTTAGGGGTTCTGAGGCGGAAGAATGTTTTATGCGATATTATAACTTCCCGAAATGTAATTGAACACGTCTATAAACTTGATTATTTTTATCAATCACTAATCCTTCATCAGCCACAAGCAGTTATCTATTCTTCTACAACTGCTAATTTTTATAATCCGGCCTCAAATATTAAACATGTGCTATGGCACCGTAAATGGGAAAAGGTTTATTACCTGCAAAGAATGGATACCATTAAAGCTATGGGACTGGGAATTCCTGATAATGCTCTTGCTTCACTGGCAAAAAAAACACGAGGTTTGGCAGGAAGTGATTTAATAAATTCTATTAAAGACTATGCCATTTCGAAAAAGCTTCCTAATCCTGAAAAGCTATATACTAATACCTGCGAGCCTGCAACTGGAGTATGGGCCGAACATTTATTAACGTTTTCTCAGTATAGAAATAATATTCGTGATGAGAATTATTCGATCATTTTTTTACCCGGATTTTGGGATACACATTATGTAAAAGCATGGAAAAATATTTTTGCCAGATTCATGAATAGGATCATCAATATAACGGGTAATAGAGGAATTATTTTTGCTCCGTTTATTTATGTTATTGTTCAACCTCAGACTTCTCAGTAATGATATTAAATATTATAGAACTTGAATAAGGGATATGAATTTTCAGCAGCAAGAAAAAAGTGTTAGTGAATGATACACTATAATATTGTTAGTATAATACCTTATAAAGTATTACCGGCTCATCTAGGCGGTGAAAAAGGCATCGCTCTATTCAATAAATACCTCGGTCAACTGATTCCTATAACCGGTATTAGTACAAAAAACAATGATATTTCTGCAGCCGAAAATTACACAGTTCTAAATATACTCAGCAATTCAAAATGGAGGTACGCAAATATTTTTTTGTATTTCACGATCAAAAAAATTATTACGCAGCAGGGGGCCAGCCATATTCTCATTGAGCACCCTTATTATGGGTGGCTGGCATGGCTTCTCAAAAAAACCCTGCCAATTACCTGGGTGGTTCATTCTCACAATATCGAATACATGCGCTCAAGGTCTATTGGGCGGTGGTGGTGGAAGGGTTTAAAGTGGTATGAAAGCTGGGTATACAGGAATGCCGATATCATTTTTTTTATTTCAGAAGACGACCTTGCTCATGCAGTTACACATTTAAAGATTGATCAGCACAAATCTCATGCAATTACATATGGCGTTGAAATAAATACCATACCACCAGATATTGAAATTAGCCGGGAGGTGATCCGGCGCCGGCATGGCATCGGACCTGATGAAAAGATATTACTATTCAATGGAGCGTTATATCATCATTCTAATTATAATGCCTTATCCGTGATCCTGGAAAAAGTGAATCCCGTCCTGCTTGAAAAAGGAATTCAATATAAGATCCTGGTATGTGGAAAAGGATTACCTGCATCTTATCAGGACTTACAGGAGTATTCCAATCAGAATATAATTTACGCAGGCTTCGTTGATGATATTGATATTTATTTTAAAGCTGCCCATATCTTTCTTAATCCCATTGTCAGCGGCGGCGGAGTAAAAACAAAAGCAATCGAAGCTATGGCGATGAACTGCACAGTCGTTTCAACAGCCTTTGGGGCCATAGGGTTGAAAAGAAGCGTTTGTGCTGGTAAGTTACAGGTAACAGGAGATAATAATTGGAGAGATTTCACGCAAAAATTGATAGATGTATTGCCGGTAACAACAGACACGCCAATAGCTTTTTACGAATATTATTATTGGGGTAATATCGCGGCACAAGTAGCAGCAATTATTAAGAAACAGCCCGTTCAAATGGATCCATCTTGAATTTTTTGGCACTCTACCTGGTACATCACAGGCGTCAAAGAACCTTATAGAAATAGGGTTTATTGGCAGTAATTGCAGGGACATATTGCCACAGTTTCACCACATTTTCTGCAAATTTTCTTGCTTTCCTAAAATCACGGAAAGGATTGCGGAACATAAATGCATTTTCAAAAAAACTCAAAACAAGCATTACGGGGATGGCAAAAGAATACACAAGTAAGTGGAGGAAAAACCAGGAAACCCCAAACTGTTTTCGAATTCGAACAAAGTTCGATAAAATAATTTGCAGACCTTTCTTATCGTATAAATTGTAATAACCCTTTTCCGTTGATTGAAAAGTTGTGTCGGCAGAAGCGCCTTGCAAATGGATTACATTAAATTGTCCATAAATACAAAGCTTGCCAACTTGTTTTAACCTGGCGCACCATTCAGCTTCTTCCGCATATAAAAAAAAATCTTCATCCATTAATCCTGCTTCATTGATAGTATTTTTTTTAACCATCAAAAATGCTCCGTTAATCCAATCCACCTCAACTTCTTGGAGCGCCTGTGGGATATGCGGTTTTGATACCTGCAGCGAATTACCGAGCCATTTGACAAGATTACCAATATATGGAAGTGGTAACAGTTGATTCAAGCCCCCTTTAATAAAATAATTGCCAGATATCTGTGGAGAGCCGTCTGGATTCAATAATTGCACTCCACAAGCCACATACTGGGAAGTCCTGAACACATTGAAACAATTACCAATTGAATCATTCTGATTTAAGGTATCTGAATTAAGGAGCAATACAACTCCACCCCTGCACTCCCGGATTGCATAATTATTAGCCCTCGCGAAACCCGAATTGTATTCCATCTGTAGCCACCGAACCTGTGGAAATGCTGTACTGATTAAATGTCTGCTATTGTCTTTCGAATCGTTATCGACAACGATTACTTCAAAATCAATTTTATTTGTTTGATCGTATACCGTCTTGAGACAATCGATGGTTAGTTGAGAGGTTTTATAATTGACGATAATAATCGACAAATCCATGGTGACGAATGTATAAACTTTCCTGGTAACCTGAGTACTATGAATAAATTGGATTCTTGTACACTTTTTTAAAAAAAAGAAATAATTGACGGGAAATATAGTTGCTATCAATCTGACGAGCCAATTTGACACCTGGCTGCGCATTAGGATTGAATTGATTCCCAGGCACCAGTTCGTCAGCCATTCTTTGACTTTCACGGATTAAACCGTCTACCGTTATTCCGTTGCGTTTATTTTTTGGTGATCTTAATAATCGATGCACGAGGCCTTTTGTATAAAAATGTATAAAGTTGATCGCATATCGGTTGATCACATCCGACATTTCGGGATCTTTCTGTTTCAGTTGGGAAAGATAATGTATGAATTTTCCAAAGGCCTGGTGAAAAATTTGATCTGAGGAAGTGGTGGTAGTACTTTGATGTAATCTGAATGCAAAGCATTCTTCAAAGGCTGTGGCCTTGTAATTTATGCTCGTAAGATTGATCCACAATTCAAAATCTGCGAAGAGTAGGTTAGGATAGGATGAAGGAATGCCCCCTACAGCGTTGTAATCAGTTGCCCGCATCATAAACCCCGTTCCCATTGTATCGATACTGCCCGCCAGAAATAATGCACAAAATTCAAGACTGGTTTGAATTTTATCCATAGGCTTACTCTTCCTTATAGTTTGTCCGGAAGAATCAATATACCTGAAATGTGCCTGGTACAAACTGGCATGTGGATGGGCTTCTATTAACCGATCCATCACAGACAGATATTGTGAATCAAGGATATCATCATGCCCGATCAATGTGATAAATTCATTTTTAGGAATTTCAACAATCCTGCTCCAATTCTCTTCTATTGTTAATGGTTTTTCCGCGGGATAAATCCGGATTCGATCATCATGCAAAGATTCAAGCCATTCCCGAGTTCCATCTGTGCTGCAATTGTCGAGGACCTGCAATTGAAAGTCCGGTAATGTTTGCGCGAGAATACTTTTGACACATTCGTGAACATAGGTGCCGCCATTACGAACTGGTAATATGATACCGAATTTACTCATCACTTATTAACTATGCATTATTTGGTTTATTCAATTGTCGTTTTTTCTTAACAATGAAATCGTGGGTGAGAGGAAAGTTCTTTTTCAGGAAATATTTTATTCGATAAGGTTTCATAAAGTTCAAAGTGAAGATTTCTTTTTCATATTGAATGAGATTGGGATCAGCAAGTTGAGGAAAAATTGAATAATATTTATTAAGAAAAGAAAGATGTGTAATTATCCAAACAGCTACAAAATGTTTCATCTTTTTTTCAATTAATGACCATTCCTGTAAATGATTTACTTTCCCGGAAACGTATTTAATAAAATTAGTACCTGCGGTTTTAATTTGTTCATTTTGAGTTCTTCCGAAATTTTGCTCGTGGATGGTTTGATGCCCAAGGGCCCTGTTAATGACAACACAACCAGAATGCGATGCCATAATACTTAAGTAGGCATAATCACCCAGGAATGCCGTATCATAATCAGGAACACCTCCTTTCTCCATAAGTATCTCTCGTTTTACCATTCCGGTTGACCACAAATAAGAAGGAAAAATATTAAAGTTGAAAAAATTGTTGAGAAACTCCGAAGCGGAATAAGCATTTACTGTATCAATTTGTTGATTCGCCAGACAAGAATTCATTCCCACCCGAAGCCCGTACAGAGCAGCAATTTCCGGATTCGTACAAAACCAATTGCAACCACCAAGATACATTCCAAACCCAGGATGTAGATCTTTCAATTCTATTAAGGTGGCAAGCATATCAGGATATACTGGATCATCATCTGCAATCATAACGATAAATTCCCCTTTTGATCTCTCCAGGCTTCTATTAAAACTTTTTTTCATACCAAGATTTTTTTCATTGGTATAATACCTGAACCTTGGATCACTAAACCCTTCCACCACATTTTTTCCGCTTGCTTCTGGATCGTTATCCGATACAATCACTTCATAATTAGAAAAGGATTGCAGAAGTATACTTTCCAGGGTTTTCTTTAAATATCCCTGTCGTTTATAAGTAGTAAAGCAAAAACTTACATAGGGCTGCATACTTCGTTTTTAGTTGATCCTTTTTAAATATCCTTCAGGAGCTACGCTAATCAGTAGTTTACTATCAATTGAATTGTCAATTTCAAAGTTTGGGTTCTGCTTTAAGAATTCCCACACTGCTGTTTTTGGATTATTACCCTTGCTCCAGGCCCGGTTTGGAAGGTAATTATCAGGTAAGTCTTCAACAATGGTATCAAATACCACCATATATGAACCCGGAGTTACAAATTCTGCATAGAAGTTCAATTCATCTAATACATGCTGATGGGTATGATTGGAATCAAGAGAAACCAGGATTGTTTTTTTTCCTTCCGCTATTTTTCTCACCTCTTTTACAGTGTCCTGGATTATAGAAGAACCCTGCAACATCCTGATCCTTTTATACATGGGATGCCTTTCAATTTCCTTCCTGTTATGGTCGCGGATATCGATATCAATTCCTAGTATTTCCCCTTTTCCAATTAATTCCAATATGGATGCATAATAAACCAGAGAACCTCCATGAGCAATACCAGTCTCAATAATTAAATCGGGCTTGAGTTGCCAAATGATCTCTTGCATGGCAATCATATCCTGGGGATACTGTATGATTGGCCTTCCCATCCACGAAAAATTATAGGAATACTGGGCCTTATTCGATTCTACATTAAACTGAGTAGCCGCCACTTTTAATGCATCATTGTTTCTATACGAATCAATACGATTTTCTTTTTCCTCATAGAATTGTCTGATCGGATCCATCATTATCTCATTCATTTTTATATTTCTTTTATCTTATCCCTGAAATATATGCGTGGGTAATCTTTGTAAACCACTAATTCTTTCTGAATTTTTAAAATTATTCACTTGTGATTTCAGATTGTATGGCCTTTTTCAATTTTTCAATATTACCCCAAAAACGCATGGGTTCATAATCTGTATAAGGGTGATATCCAAGATTGAGGTTTATGGTTAGTTTTTTTCTAATACAATAATCTGTTACGAATTGCTTTACTGAAACAGGATTTCCACTGCAACAATTAACAATCCCTCTCACCTGTTTCTGAAGGGCGATTCTGGTAATCATTGAAGCTGCTTCTGCCACCGGAAGATAGTCTCTTATCTGCTCACCACCGCTCATGTTAAAAGAGGTCTCCCCGGTCTCAATAGCTTTATCCAGTTGCGAAAGTATGGAATTAGGGTTTTGCCCTTTACCATATAAATAAAACAGGCGTACCCATTTAAATACGAATGGATGAAGTTTATCAATTTCTACCAGAAATTTTCTTAAGCTTTCTTTGGCAAGTGCATAAGGATTAGAAGGAAAAGTAGGCATATCTTCTGATAGGCTGCCTTGCTGCAGACCATATTCCAGGCAGGTGCCTGTTACTGTAAGGTCTTGAAGACCGTTAACAATTATATTTTTTAGAAATGCATAATGCCGTGGTAAGTTTTCTTCAATATGAAATAAAGATTTATAATTCGGTAGCCCTTCCCATGCAAGGTGAATCATGTAATCAGGGCGATCAAAAAACGTATGATAATTTTCCCGATCTGAATAATGGAGCAGGTTGAATGGGATATATTTGACGGATTTGAACCATGAATGCTGCTTTCCCTTTTCCGCATCCGAAGAAGTTGCGATAACGGAACAGTTCATTGAAAGTAATTGCCGAACGACATAATTGCCTACAAACCCGCTAGCACCTGTTACCAAAACCTTCTTCATCGATCAAATTAATTGTAATGTTGGAATAGCTATAACAAATATACCATTCCAGTCCTTTATATATGAAAGCTGCTGCATGATCTCCTCTTTCAGATTCCATGGAAGAATTATCACAAATTCAGGTTTCATCTTCATGAGCTGGTCTTCATTCACTACTGGTATATGACTCCCCGGCAACCACTTATTTTGTTTATAAGGACTCGCATCCACAACAAATTTTACAAGGTCGTTTTTGATTCCGCAATAATTTAAGAGTGTATTTCCTTTCGCAGCCGCTCCATATGCAACAATATTTTTACCAGCCCTTTTCTGATCGATTAAAAATGAAGTTACTTCTATTTTTATCCGGGTAACTTTGTCCTGGAAATTATTATAATAAGTAAGGCTATTCATTCCCTTATCATCTTCTTTTTGTAAAAGTTTTTTAACATTTTCATGAATTTTTTTAGTAAGGTCTCCAAGGTGTTTTGCAAAGATGCGGAGTGATCCGCCATGAGTCGGTATTTCCTGCACATCAAAAATTTCAAGCCCTTGCGACTCGAAGATTTTTTTTACTGTAAGAAATGATAAATAAGAAAAATGCTCATGATAAATAGTATCGAACTGATTATTATCTGCCAATTGCATGAGATGAGGAAACTCCATGGTTATCACCCCTGTTTCTTTCAGAACGATTTTCATACCGGCAACAAAATCTACAATATCGGGTACATGCGCCAGTACATTATTACCCAACAACAGATCTGCTTTTATATTCTTTTCTACAAATGTTTTAGCCAGTGATGTTCCAAAAAAATCTACCACCGTCTCAATCCCTTTTGCAACAGCTACTGCGGCGGTATTCGCTGTAGGCTCTACGCCTAAAACAGGAATGTTTTTTTCCCGGAAATATTGTAACAAGTAACCATCGTTTGATGCCAGCTCTATAATTTTTGATTGTTCATTATAACCGAAACGTTGCACCATTTCTTCGGTATATCTTTTCGCGTGTGCTAGCCAGGTTGATGAGTAAGAGGAAAAATATACATACTCGTTGTTGAAAATAGCATCCGATTTTTTGTATTCATCCAACTGGACCAGGAAACATTCATGACATGTGTAAACCCTCAATGGATAAAAAACCTCAGGTTCATTCAATTGCTCCTCGGTCAGGAATGAATTGGACGCAGGCGCATTCACCAGATCAACAAATACATTCTCTAAAGGAGATTTACAAAATCTGCATTGCATAGTTATATTCCTTTGAATTGTGGAGATAGTAAGGGATGAACAGAATCTCGTTCAGATATATCTGTCAGGCTCAAAGGCCATTCAATATTTACAAGAGGATCATTATATCTGATTCCAGACTCGGATTTCGGGGTATAAAATTGAGAATGATGATATAACAGTTCGCAATCATTCGTAAGGGTCTGAAAGCCGTGCGCAAAGCCTGCAGCGATGTACAGCATTTTTTTATTCTGTGCGGATAACTCGGTACCGTACCACTTTAAAAATGTTGGGGAGTCTTTACGTAAATCAATTATTACATCGAATACAGATCCGGCAATACATCTTACCAGTTTGATTTCGGTAAATGGCGGATGCTGAAAATGCATTCCTCGGAGGGTACCCGTTTCCGTTGTAAAGGAATGATTCATTTGCACCCATTCCTGATCATGACCGATTGCCGCAAATTCAGCTTTACAAAAGAATCTGGCAAACCATCCCCTGCCATCTATCCGGGGTTCGAGGGTTATTTCATAACTACCCATAAACGGCGTAGGAGTGAAGATCATAATGAAAAATATTCTTTTATTTGAGCTAAGGTAAAAGCCGCCTGCTTATCAAGCGTCTGTTTATACCAATTAAGTGTCCACTCAATAGCAAGTGTTGCATTTAATTTTGGTTGCCAGTTCAGTTCCTGCATGGCTTTTGAAATATCCAGCTTTAGTAACCCTGCCTCATGTGGCTGTTTAGGGTCTGATACATCTTCCCAGGCACCTACTCTCCAGAATGTAATGGCTTTTGTAACCAATTCCTGCACGCTTAGGTGATCATCTGGTAAGGGACCAAAATTAAATGGCTCCGAATATTTTTCAGGATTGGTATTCAATAATGCTCCCAGTAACAAATAGCCGGCAATCGGTTCCAATACATGTTGCCAGGGGCGAACTGCTTTTGGATTACGCAATTTTATAACTTCCGGAATCATCAAAGATTTCACAATATCTGGCACGAGCCTATCTTTATTCCAATCTCCTCCACCAATTACATTTCCTGCCCTCGCACTCGCTACACTATGCTGATGAATTGGATAGTGTGTGTTATTAAAAAATGAATTCCGGAACGAGCTTACCACCATTTCCGCGCAAGCTTTACTGGCGCTATAAGGATCATATCCACCTAAGGCATCTGTTTCCTTGTACCAGATATTCTGTTCTTTATTGTCATAAACCTTATCAGTAGTAACCACAACAACACCGCATTTCTTTTGTAAGTGTATCACCGATTCCAATACGTTGGCCGTTCCAGTTACATTTACATCAAAAGTTTCAGCTGGAATTTCATATGATCTCCGCACAAGGGGTTGCGCGGCAAGGTGAAAGATAAAATCAGGTTGAAAAGAAACGATTTCTTTTTTTAATTTTTCAAGGTCACGGATATCACCTATTACCGATTCACCCATCTTTAAAGGTTCCAGTATTCCGAACAAGCCATTTTCGTAAACAGGCTCTAAAGCATATCCCTTAATAATAGCCCCTAACTGGTGTAGGCACGCCATCAGCCAGGCACCTTTAAAACCAGTATGCCCGGTAATAAAAATTCTTTTATCCTTGTAATGAAGGTGCAGTTCCTGCAGACTCACCAGGTTTTCCATTTTGCTTGTTTGTTTTGCCACAAAGCTTCCAGTTCCAGTTTATCTCGCATCGCATCCATACATTTCCAAAATCCCTGATGTCTATAGGCCATTAGCTGACGGCTCGTTGCGAGAGATTCCATAGGTCCATCTTCCCACATAATATCATCCATACTACCTTTCAACAAATTGAATACTTGTTGTTTTAGTACAAAAAATCCCCCGTTGATCCATTTACCATCGCCTTTAGGTTTTTCCTTAAAGTTCTCTACCTGTCCATTCTCACCTATGTCAAGGCCACCGAACCTGGCTTCAGGTTGAATGGCCGTTACCGTGGCCAATTTATTATGAGATTGATGAAAGTTGACTAACTCCTTAAAATCCACATCAGCCACCCCATCACCATATGTTAACATAAAGTCATTTCCATCAAGATATTTTTCTACTCTTTTTAACCGGCCGGCTGTTTTTGTGGAGAGTCCGGTATCGACAAGCGTTACTTTAAAAGATTCGGCATTGGTGAAATGGATATCCACCTTATTGTTGCTCATTTCAATAGTGATGTCTGAATTGTGCATATAATAATGCATGAAATATTCCTTAATCAGGTAGCCCTTATATCCAAGGCAAATAATAAAATCATTGAATCCATAATGACTATACCCTTTCATAATATGCCACAGAATGGGTTTTCCTCCTATTTCTACCATGGGTTTGGGCCGGGTTTCCGTTTCTTCAGCTATTCTGGTTCCTAGTCCACCGGCTAATATGACTACTTTCATAAATTTTTGTTGGCGCAAAACTAATTAATTAAAGGGAACACGAAAATGCAAGATGACTGTAGTTAATAAATAATGGATGGGTAGCTACGGAAAGAAGAGGTTTCCAATAATATAGTCAATTCTCCTTTGAATGTTCAATCATGCAATAATTCCCTGATGCTTCCTGGCTGGCCAGCTGCTATTAATATAGGCAATTTAGGAATTACAGGAAATACATTTCCCGGTCTTTTTGTGGAGACCTTGAACGCAAAGGCATCCTTTTGCTTATTCTTTAAGCCGGCAATAATGAAAGAAAATGTTGTAATCCTTTCTGTTTTTCGTCATTGAATTCATAATTGATATACCTGGTAAAGTATTCCTCCATATCAAAAAGCGAAGAAGGATTTGCCTCAATAATGTTCTGAATACTTTGAACTCCGAACCGGTTAGCCTCATTAAATTCGGTAATAAATGAATCACGCAAGGGAGTTGTACTGATCCAGGCGGCAAAAACAAATGAGAGTCCCGTAAGTTCTTTCCAAGCCTCACCCAGATCGTACGTATAGGCAGAAGTGATTCTTTGCTCAAAGGACCTGTCACCTATCACTAAACCGGCAGTCGGTCCTTTGATCAAAGATCGATAATCGGAGATAGTATCAATAAGATGTGGTTCTATTTTCCAATAATCCTGCAGTAATATTTTAAGGAGTGCTACGGAAGTCCGGCTATGGTAGTCAAGCAACACCGTTTCCACTTCATGTATCGGCACCTCACTGAATAAGCAAACAGATGCTACAGGTCCATTGCATCCAATACAATAATCAGTATAAATTTGATAGTGCGGTAATTTCGGCAAAATGGCTACTGGCACCAACCCGATATCAATTTTACCACCCATTAAAAATGCCGCGATATTAGATGGATAATCCTGAAACAGTTCAATAGAATTCAAAACAGCGGAATTATTAATTCCATATAAAAGG
>Ga0136634_10000660_pt1 | contig 14407 bp, 17 predicted proteins | sample AntDrymUQ8332106_2_FD_104654 | JGI IMG/M metagenome (GOLD analysis project Ga0136634, IMG submission 104654) | Polar desert sand microbial communities from Dry Valleys, Antarctica - metaG UQ833 (21.06) | ecosystem: Environmental > Terrestrial > Soil > Desert | place: Antarctica: Dry Valley... | reverse complement strand
TTGCTTCCTGTAGCTATATATGCGTCACAACCTTTGAGTAATTCTGCGAATGAAATATAGTTTTGAATGGTGTTATCAAAACTGTATAATTTTTTTACGAGGTGTTTTAGTAGTTCATCGTCCTTAGATGACAGTTTGATTGTTTGCTGATGGCCACTAATGAAAACACAGAGGAAATCATGAAAGCCTACCAAGGGTATATTTCCAGCCATTACGTTTCCTACATTTTTAGATTCAATATTATCGTCCAGGTGATAATGATTTGCCCACTGCTGTAAGTAGGTTTCATTTAAAAAATTATCCGCAATTTTTTCGCAGGCGGTGTCTATAAAACCTGGTGTAAACCAACCATTTTTATGTCCGGCTTTTTGTTTCACCTCCTGCCATTCCTGCTCGTTATTTTTTAAATATTCACCAAGCCTGACCATTAAATTAATTCTTGTTTGTAAATTCATCATGTAGTATTAAATTGCATCAAAATTACGACACATGGCAATAAAGATTACAGATGAATGTATTAATTGCGGTGCTTGCGAGCCCGAATGTCCAAATAACGCAATATATGAAGGAGGAGTAGAGTGGGCAATTTCTGATGGAACTACCATTAAAGGCTCTTATACTTTGCTGGATGGTACGGTTATGGATGCTGATAAAAGAAATGCACCTATTGCCAGTGATATTTATTACATCGTTCCAAATAAATGCACAGAGTGCCAGGGTTTTCATGAAGAACCACAATGTGCTGCAGTTTGCCCTGTAGATTGTTGTGTACCAGATGAAGATTACCAGGAAACAGTAGAGGAGTTATTGGCAAAAAAAGAAAAATTGCACATTTAATTTTCGTAGCCTTACGGCTTAAATAAGCAGGTGATATTTCCTGCTCAATTGGCGAGGGTATTACATAATACTTTCGCCTTTTTTTATATGCCATTTGTAAGAAAAAAAATTATTATCTTTTTTAAATCTGCAGTATGACCAAAGGACTTGTTTTTATTGCGCTGTTTATAATGGCTGGTTGCACTTCTAAAAAAGATCAGCAGGTTGATAACACAGTATCTGAAAAGATTTTACTTCTTCAAACAGACGAGGCTTTTTCTGATATGAGTGTTAAAAAAGGAATGAAGGCTGCAGTGATAGAATATATAGATAGTAATGGAGTGTTACTAAAGCCAAATAATCTGCCAATTGTTGGGGCCAGTGCAATCGATTATCTCATAGAACAAAACGATGCGGGTTATACGCTTAACTGGCAGCCTCAAAAAGCATTCGTTTCCAAATCAGCAGATTTTGGATATACCTATGGCATATATGCTCTTCACCCTACAGAGATAGATACCATTTTTTATGGAACTTATGTGAGTATCTGGAAAAAGCAAGGAGATGGCAAATGGAAATTTGTGCTGGATTCCCGCAATGAAGGCATAGATAGTACACTAACCAATTTTTAATTAGTTAAAATGAATTGGCTTCCCGTTAATTTTTGTTTCTTTGGAACAATTATATATTGATAACTATGAAAAAAAATATTGCGCTTGTTACCGGTGGTTACTCTGGTGAAGCCGTTATCTCGTATAAAAGTGCTGAATCAATAGCTAAGCATATAGATGAAACTAAATGGAATTGTTACCTGGTTGATATCCATCCTTCCGGATGGTTTTACTTAACCGAGCAAGGCGAAAAAATCACAGTAGATAAAAACGATTTTAGTATAACCATCGAGGGTAAAAAAATAGCTTTCGATGCGGTTTTAGTTGGTTTGCATGGCACACCCGGAGAAGACGGTAAACTACAGGGATATTTTGATTGCTTACATATTCCTTATACCTCCTGCGATGCAGCAACATCTGCATTAACTTTCAATAAAAGATATACAGTGGCCGTTGCTTCCTTTGCAGGAATGCATGTGGCAAAAAGTTTGCACCTGCTTAAAGGAGAACAATTAAAAAGTGCTGATATAACAGCTCAACTTACCTTACCTGTTTTTGTAAAACCAAATAATGGCGGAAGTAGCATAGGAATGAGCAAAGTATCCGTAGAAAAAGACCTTGAGCCTGCAATTGAAAAAGCCTTTAAAGAAGATGACCAGGTACTGGTAGAGGAATTTATTAGTGGCAGGGAATTTACTATTGGTGTGTTTAAAAGCAAGGGGAAAATTATAGCATTGCCTATTACAGAGATTATTACTAAAAATGATTTTTTTGATTTCCAGGCAAAATATGAAGGGGAGAGCGAAGAAATTACACCTGCGCAGGTAAATGAAGCTATCGCAGATAAAGTAAGGCAAAATGCACAGAAGGCTTATAACGTTTTTAATTGTAAAGGCATTGTGAGAATGGATTTTATCTATGAAGAAAAAAGTGGAAACCCTTACCTGTTGGAAATAAATTCTGTACCGGGTCAGAGTGCCGCCAGCCTTGTTCCACAGCAGGTTATTGCAATGGGTTGGACATTAAAAGAATTTTATTCAGCATTGATTGAAGAGTGTTTTAATTAACTTTAGAAAATTGCTATTATTTAACTGACTTTATAAATGGATAAAAATATCCACTAAGAATTGTCAGATTATTAAAACGAAATTATCAGGATGTTTAAGTCCCTCACGCACCGTTCTTTCTTGTTAAATTTATTAGTAGCCATTTTACTGGCTTTTCTGTTACTATTCCTGATCTTAAAAACGCTTAGCGGTATTACAAGACATGGCGACTATTTAACAGTGCCATCTGTAATTGGCAAAAATACAGGAGACGCTATAAAGTTCCTGGAGTCTAAAGGATTTGAAGTGCAAATACAAGATTCCGTTTATGTGGACACTACAAAAATGGGCATTGTATTAAAACAATTGCCAGACCCAAACAGCACAGTTAAAATAAACAGGGTTATCTTTCTAACGGTTAACAGAGTTACACTTCCCATGGTAGATATGCCTTCATTGCAGGGCAAAACTATTAGTTATGTAATGGATATTTTAAAAAGAAGCCATCTTGTTTTAGGAGATACAACTTTTAAACCTGATTTTATGATGGGAACTGTGCTGGAACAGAGTTACAAAGGCAATTCAATATCATCCGGATCAAAACTGCCCTGGGGCAGTAGTGTAGACCTGGTTATTGGAAGTGGCCTTGCCAATCAAAAAATAATGGTGCCCGACCTGATGGGTAAAACATTGGGAGAAGCTATGCTAATACTGGAGCAAAATGGTATTGGCCTTGCAGCTACTATTGCAGATGCAGGAACTGTTGACACAATGGCTGCTTTCGTATACAAGCAAAATCCTCCCCGTTTTACAGAAGATAATCTTGTGGTTTTTATACAGTCTGGCCAGTTAATGGACCTTTGGGTATCGCCTGTAATGAAAGGATCTAAGGATACCTTACCAACAATCATTCAATAAAAAAAATAGTAAGTCATGAATACAATTACAACCGAAGAATTAAAATCAAGAATTAATAATGGGGAAGAATTACACCTGCTTGATGTAAGAGAGCCTGATGAACGTACTGCATTTAATATTGGAGGCATATTTTTACCCTTAGGTAAAATTCAAACTATGCAGACAGATGAAATAGACGATTTAAAAGATAAGGAAGTAATTATTTATTGCAGAAGCGGTAACAGGAGCGGGCAGGCTTGTCTGATTCTTGAAACTATGGGATTTACTAATGTAAAAAACCTGGTAGGCGGAATGAATGTTTGGCAGGAAACTTCTGGCCCGACAGCTCAATAATGCAATCTTAAAACTAATATAAAAATAAAGCCGCAAAATAAATTGCGGCTTTATTTTTATCAATGAATGGTGCTGCGTAATTTTTAAAATTTAATATTCAAACCCGCCACCCAGTTGATAGTAGCCATCGGGAAATAAAAATTTTCAGTGGTTTGCTGCCCGCCATAAATATAGCTGAAAGTATATCCATTGGGTTCATACTTATCAGAAAAAATATTATTCACCTGCATAAAAATATTTATAGCTTTTATTTTGGGGTTGCTCCAGGTATAGCTAAGCCTGGCATCCTGGGTATAAAATGCATCCAGGCTTCTTGATTTTTGTGAAGTGTTATCCAGGAATTGCCTTCCCACATATTTTCCATTCAAATTAATTTCAACAGATTTTAACGGAACAATATTTATAGAAAGTGCACTTATAACAGATGGTGAAAATGCTATGGTTGATTTTTTATAAAGCTTTGTTTGCTGCCCACCATTATCATAATCATCTATGAATTCAGTAAAATTTTTAATCCTGTTTTCGCTTAAAGTGGTATTGGCAGCAGCTGATAACCATTTATTAATTTTTACTCCTGCCTGCAGTTCTGTACCAGCCCTGTAACTGTTAGCAATATTTGTACGGGTATAGGCTCCTACATCATTTATTTTACCTGTAAGCACCAGTTGGTTTTTATAAGACATGTAATAAAGATTAACAGACCAGGAATAGCTGGAATGCTTTTGCTCAATGCCTGTTTCAAAATCATTTAGTTTTTCAGCTTTAGGTTGTTCATTAACACTCGCTTCAAAGTCATCCCTGTTAGGTTCTTTTGCAGCACGGCCGTAGGAAAAATAAAGCTGTGTGTTTTTATTTGAATAGGTCAACCCTGCTTTAGGATTAAAAAAAGAATACTCTTTTTTTACAGCTATGCCTGGTGAATTTCTAAAACCGCTGATGGTATAATTTACATTTCTAAATTGCAGGTCTATAAAACTTTGCCAATGGCTGCTTAGCTTTTCTGTATATTTTGTATATACAGAAGCGTCTGTTTTTTGTGCAGTGGTATTGTACCAGCGATGGTTTGCAGGCACAGCTGCTTGTTTAGCTGCCCATGTTATTTCACCAAAGTGCCGGCCTTCATATTTATTTAAGCCACCTCCTATAATGATATCTCTTTTGCTTTGCTGGTATTGCAGGGAAAAAATACTGCCATAAAAATTATTATCCAGCCAAAGCCTTCTTACAAGGTCAGTTTCAGTTACAACAGTATTACCTTCCCTGTATTCAGGCAGTCCATAACTTTCCAACAGCGCATCAGCTTTGTATTGTTCGTAATATCCTTTTCCCCTGGTAAAAAAAGCAGCTACATTCCCTTTCCAATGCTCATTAATTTTGTTGTTGTAAAATAGCTGGTAATGTGTTTGTTTATAATTGTCTGTTTCATTGTCGTAGGGTACACCTGTTTTTTCTGTACCCGCACTATTGTAGGTTCTGTTAGTAGCAAGGTTTGTTTCATCTACACCATACCATGCCTGGTAAGTTTTCTCATTGCCAGAAAAAATGTTCAGCCTTAAGGAATTGTTTTTATTTAAATAGGCGGCACTTGTATAAAAGGATTGTAAGCGACTACTGGCCCGGTCTATATAACCATCACTTCGAATATTACTCAGTCTTCCATCAAGGGTAAAATGTTTTTTAAGAATGCCACTGTTTACAATGAGGGTATTTTTAAAAGAGTGAAAACTTCCAAATGTATTATTTAGTTCCAGCCCTTTTTGTGTATTAATTTCATTTGTACTTACATTTATACTACCACCAAATGCGCCGGCACCATTAGTACTTGTGCCCACTCCTCGCTGCACTTGCAGGCTACCTGCAGAGGATGCAATGTCTGGAATATTAACCAGGAAAGTTCCCTGGCTTTCTGCATCATTGTAAGGGATACCGTTCAATGTAATATTAATGCGGCTGGCATCTGTACCCCTGATGCGAATACCGGTGTAGCCAATTCCATTTCCTGCATCAGCATTTACCACTAAGGATGGGGTAAGGTTTAAAATAAATGGCAGATCCTGCCCGATATTATTTTTTTCAATTTCTTTTTTACTAAGATTTGTTTTAGCTATAGGAGTTTTGTCAGTGGCTCTTATAGCCGTTACTTCTACAGGTTGTAAAAAAGAAGTATCATTAAATATTGGTTTATTTTGAGCGTATAGGCCCAGTCCTGTAAGCATAATACTGCTTAATAGAATTACTTTCATATAAAAGAAGTTTTTTGCTGAACATCCGGGCGTGGTAGCCGGTAGAAAATTTCGCTCCCTTCGCAGGCATTATCCTGAGCAGGTTATCGGGTTTAATCTCAGCCTCATTTAAGAAGCACCCCGGAAATTCAGTTATTTAAAAAAGAATAGAGTGTAAAATTACCAGCTTATTTGATAAGAAAATTATTTTTTTCATTTTGTAACAAAATAAAATGCTCAATCGTATAATATAAAAAGTATAGCCATGAAAAAATTATTCCTTTATTTCTTTTTGCTCAGCAGCGTTAACCTGATTGCACAATCCACTAAAGTGTACAATGACCCCAACGCCAAAGTAAGGGCCATTGCTGCTGGTTTTACCAAAATTTCTGTATCGAGTGGTGTAGAGCTTTATCTTACTCAGGGAAATGAAACATCGCTTGCCATAAGCGTTTCAGATGCCAAGTATGAACCAAGGTTTAAAACTGAAGTAGAAAATGGAGTCCTTAAAATATATTACGACAATAAAGGCATCACATGGAAAAATGACAAGAACGCAAAACTGAAAGCATATCTTTCCTGTAATTCATTGGAAGCTATTACAGGTGCTGCAGGATCAAGCGTAGTTATTGCAGATGAGTTTAGTTTTAATAATCTTGCCATTTCATTTTCCAGCGGAGCTCTATTTACAGGTAAAATACAAGCTAGAGCGGTAACAGCATCAGTGAGTAGTGGGGCAGAAATGAAGGTAACAGGTGTTGCTTCAAGCTTAACGGTATTAGCCACCAGTGGAGCAGTGTTTAATGCTTATAGTCTAATGACTGAGTTTTGTAGAGCATCTGCTAATAGCGGTGGGTCTGTAAAAGTTGGTTTTCAGAAAGAATTAACTGCCAGTGCAAATAGTGGTGGTGAAGTGCTCTATAAAGGAAACGGCACTGTAAATAAAACAAGAGTAAATAGTGGTGGGAGTGTTAGACCAGCAAAATAATTATTATGAAATTTTTTTTAATAATAGGATTGTTTTTAGCGGTCGGCTTAAGTAGTTCTGCCCAGGATCAGTTGGTGGTGGATGCCAATGCCTCAATACGTGAACTGACGGAAAGTTTTGATAAAATCGTTGTGTCTACTAATGTTAAATTAATTATTAGCCAGGGTGATGCTATTGCCCTTGCAGTAAGTGCCTCGGAGGAAAAGTATAAAGATGAAATAAAAACGGTAGTTAAAAATGGCACCTTAAATATTTATATCACTGGTAGCCTCAAGTGGAATAATAAATCCCGAAATCATACTGTATATCTATCCATTAAGGATATTTTATCTGTAAACGTTTCAGGAGCATCTGAAGTAATAGCATTAGGTGTTCTTACACTTAATAACTGTGAGATCAATCTTTCGGGTGCAAGCAGGTTTACTGCCGGGTTTGCCGCCGCACAATTAATATTTGATTTGAGTGGTGCAAGTAAAGCCAACTGTAAGGGAAATGTGAAGCAGGTAAATATTGAATGCAGCGGCGCCAGCGATATGAATGGCTTTTTCTTATATGTTGAAAAAGCCAACCTGCAAGCTTCAGGCGCTTCAGATATAAGAATAGCAGTTTCTAAAGAAGTAAACGCTGAAGCCAGCGGTGCCAGTCATATTTATTACAAGGGAAAAGCGGGTGTTACCAATGTAAAAGCAAGTGGCGTAAGTAAAATTATAAACACTGATTAACAGCATTAAAAAATAAAATTAAATTTCTTTTGGCTGCGCAGCTTCATAGTTCTATATTTGCACCGCGAAGTAGAGCAGCGGTAGCTCGTCGGGCTCATAACCCGAAGGTCAGAAGTTCGATCCTTCTCTTCGCAACTTTAAAAGAGAAGCCTGGGATTCCGGGCTTTTTTTATTTTTCTTAGCGATACAATTGCTATAGAATTGATTATCTCCTCTTTTTCAACTTGTATGTGGTAGTCAGTTTTAAGCAGGTATTAAAATCTGATCACATAAAATGAAAGTTGGTTTCGTAAATATTTTTGGAAAGCCCAATGCCGGTAAGAGTACATTGCTTAATGCACTCATGGGTGAAAAGATGGCCATAGTTTCGCATAAAGTGCAAACCACCAGACATCGCATAAAAGCCATTTTAAACACTGACGAATACCAGATTATTTTTTCCGATACTCCGGGAATTATTGATCCTAAATACAAATTGCATGAAAAAATGATGTCTGCTGTAAAAGGCAGCCTTGAGGATGCTGATGTAGCTTTGTTAATAGCTGATGCAAGAGAACCCGCAGATTCCAGTCATGAAATATTTAAGAGCCTCAAGTTAAAAGCACCAGTTGTAGTTGTCTTAAACAAAGTGGATGCAGTTAAAGACGAAGCAACCATTTTACGTACCAAAACATTTTTTGAATCCCAGGTTTATTGTAAAGAAGTAGTAGTTATTTCTGCTTTGAAGAAAACGGGCATTGATGAATTGTTGAAAAGAATACTTTTTTATCTGCCGGAAGGCCACCCATTTTACGAAGGGGATGATATAAGTGATTTGCCTACTAAATTTTTTGTAAGTGAATTAATAAGGGAAAAAATTTACCAGTTATACCAGGAAGAATTGCCTTATCATACTGCAGTTTTAGTTAGGGAATACAAAGAGAAAACAACCCTTATTAAAATTAGTGCAGATATTATTGTACAAAGAGATACGCAAAAAGGAATTATTTTAGGAGACAAGGGTAGCATGATTAAAAAGCTGGGGACACTTGCAAGAATAGATATAGAGGAGTTTTTGGGCAGTAAAGTTTTTCTTGAATTGTTTGTAAAAGTGCGACCAAAATGGAGAGACAATGAAGTGCATTTGAAGGAGTATGGGTATTAGGAGCCCCGCCGTCCCTAATGGGAAATTGGTGGTGCTTAAGAAATGAAGAATTAAAAATTTTAATCAGATCAATTTTGATTGAAAAAATTATAAACATTAAAAATCAAGTTCTCCTTTAGGGGACAGGGGTATGAGTTTCACAGTAGCAATAACAGGAAGACCCAATGTAGGGAAAAGCACATTCTTTAACCGTTTGCTTGAGCAGCGCAAAGCCATTGTTGATGACATCAGTGGAGTAACACGTGACAGGCAGTATGGTATAGCAGAGTGGATAGGTAAAACTTTTAATGTAATTGATACAGGAGGATTTGTGTCAAACAGTGATGATATATTTGAAAGAGAAATAAGGAAGCAGGTACATATTGCCATTGAAGAAGCCAATGCAATCATTTTTATGGTGGATGCTTCTACAGGTATCAGTAACCTAGACGAGTCGATGTCTGACATGCTACGCAGAAGTACCAAGCCTGTTTTTTTAGTGGTTAATAAAGTGGATAATCATAATCGTCTTTTAGAAGCAAGTGAATTCTATAGCATGGGCTTTGAAAATATTTTCTTTCTTTCTTCTATTAGCGGAAGCGGTACCGGCGAATTACTGGATGCATTGGTCGCTTTAATTCCGGAAGATAATGTGGATGAAAATGCAGCATTGGAAGGCATTCCCAAGTTTGCCATTATTGGCCAGCCCAATGTAGGGAAATCTTCTTTATTAAATGCACTGATAGGACAGGAGCGCACAATTGTAAGTGATATTGCAGGTACAACAAGGGATACCATTCACACGCACTATAATTTATTCAACAAAGAATTTGTTTTAATTGATACAGCAGGTATACGCCGTAAAAATAAAGTAAATGAAGACCTGGAATTTTATTCTGTGATTCGTGCTATTAAAGCTATGGATGAAGCAGACGTATGTTTGTTATTATTAGATGCTGGTAAAGGGATTACCGCCCAGGATCTGTCTATCTTTTCTATGGCAGCTAAAAAAGGTAAAGGCATTGTGATTCTTGTGAATAAGTGGGACCTCGTAGAAAAGGAAACTAATACTGCCCGGGATTATGAAAAAGATCTTAAACAGCGATTGGCACCATTATCAGATATTCCTATTTTGTTTATTTCAGTTACAGAAAAACAAAGAATATTCCAGTGTATAGAAATGGGCTTGAAAGTGTTTGAAAATAAACAACGCAAAGTACCTACTTCTAAACTAAACGAAGTAATGTTGAAAGCCATTGAAAGCTATCACCCACCAGTTGTAAGAGGTAATGCTGTTACAATAAAATATGTAACTCAATTGCCAACACGCACTCCAAGTATTGCTTTCTTCTGCAATTATCCTGACGATATTAAAACACCGTACAAAAATTACCTGGAAAATAAACTGAGAGAAAATTTTGATTTCAGTGGTATTCCAATCCGTTTGTTTTTTAGGAAAAAATAAAACACTTAATTTTTAGAAAATATATTTTAGTTAGCTCCCTTTTAAAGGGAGCTTTTTATTTGCTGGTGAATGATAAATAAAATCTGGAATTTTAATTCCTACCATTTCCCATCAACCTTTGTAAGAGTAAGAACTTATCAATTTTGCGGAGTGGGTTAAATACGGCCATGAAGAAGAAGTACATACATACAAAGTAAAATATATTGCTGTTATAGAATATAGCTGCGATATGTATTTGAGTAGAGAAAAATCAACTTTTAGAAGAAGGCAGATGATAACAATACCGATTAATTATCCCTCATTATACTATTGTCACATCAACCGAACCTATGGTTGTCTTTGTGCAAGGACAATTAAATTTAAATTAAGAATGGAGAGGTTTGATCATCCTCTTTGAATGAACATTCTTATAACTACAAAGGCAATGCTGGCCAGTAAAAGCAAAAGGATAACCGTATAATATATCCATGCATCACTTTTAATGATTCGCCTGTTCCTGTTTTTTTTGTTTTTATCTAACTGTTTTTTTAACCCGCTGTTTAATTGGTCTACTAAGTCTGGTACGTCTGCTTTATTATTCAATTGCTGCAATCCATCTAAAGCATCACTCATAAAATCATCATCATTCAATTGTTTTTCCAGGTCGTGTTGTTCCTGTTCCGATAATTTCCGGTTCATGTATTCCAACAGTTTTTCCTGTTCAATTTCATTATTTAAATTAGATAATATGTCCTTATAATCTTTATTCATGGGGTATCATTCTTTCCATATAAATTTTTAAATTTCTTTTGCCGTTTTGAATATGACTTTTAACCTGCATAACAGTGTAGCCGCTCTTATCTGCAATTTGATGGTAAGTTTTTTTTTGCAGGTAAAATAAAGTTACACAAAGCTTTTGTTCTTCATTGAGTTGTTCTAATGCCATTTCCATGTGATTTAAATGAACATCTTTCTCTATGGCCAGCATTTTATTATCATCCTCATCGGCCGTTGCTAAAATCTTTTCATTAATTTCTGCTGTATTTTTTCCATTACCTCTCAGTTTCATCAGGCAATGGTTTTTAGCCACCATATATAGCCAGCTTTTGAAAAATTCTACTTTATATTTTGGAAGATCATTTATTACTTTTAAAAATACCTGTTGCACGCTGTCTTTGGCATCTTCCTCATTTTTTAAATATTTCATGCATACTCCCAAAAGAAGCATTGTATAGCGTTGTAACAAAATACCCAACCATTCATTATTGTTGTCCAGGTAATACCGTTGCAGTAGTTCTTTATCTTCTATATCGTTATAGTGCCTTTGATTCAAAATATAAAAATGATCATTGTTTTATCTCAGATGTAAACATAACTTAATTTCCATAATTTAGCCGGGCTGAAAAAAATATATTATGAATGATGCAATAACGCTGGTGCCCGTAGCGCATATGCGATTAACACCCGATCACAGGGCAGAAATGGTGAACCAACTGTTGTTTGGAGAATCAGTTATTATTTTAGCTATTACAAAAGATGGATGGATAGAAGTTAAAAGTACAACAGATGGTTATGTTGGTTACTGCAGGCTAAACCAGTTTTTGCTAATGGCAGAACCATTAGCACAGACAGGAGAGTATACAGGCGATTGGGTAGAACAGATTTCTGTAAATGGAGAAAAGCTCATGATCCCATTTGGAAGTAATCTTTCCCTGTTGAATACTGTTATACCGGGTTATAGTTTTTCTTTCAATGGTAATATTTTTAAGGCAGCTGCTACCAACAGGTCAGCAGAAAATATAACACATATTGCATCGATGTTTTTAAACAGTGCCTATTTATGGGGAGGCAAATCTGTTTTTAGTATTGACTGTAGCGGATTTGTTCAATCAGTTTTTAAGATGTTGCAAATAGCTTTACCAAGAGATGCTAATATGCAGGCAAGGCAGGGGGAAGCGGTAGGTTTTTTACAGGAAGCTAATTGCGGCGATCTCGCTTTTTTTGATGATGAAAAAGGTGATATAACTCATGTGGGCATTTTATTAAACGAACAACAAATTATACATGCCTCCGGAATAGTAAGAATTGATGCTATAGATAATGAAGGAATAATAAATGGTACTACTAAAAAAAGAACGCACCAGCTCCGTGTAATTAAAAGATTTATTTAGGCGGCGTTGCAGGTTTAATGTCATCCGGTTCTGGCGTAGAAACATTTTGAGTGGTAAGGTTGATTTTTCCTGTCGATTTTTTGTTGTCGAAAAAAAGCATTTTTACAGCAACCAGCAACATCACTATAGCAAATATTTTTTTTACACTTTCCTGAGATATGCTCAGCGCAATCTTACTGCCAAAATAACTGCCAAAAATAAACGCAACACAAATGATGGAAACTACTTTAATATCTATGTATCCTTGTTTATAATATTGAAAGGCACCAAGAATACCAATAGGTAATAATAGAATACCAAGCGATGTTCCCTGTGCCAGTTTTTGAGAAAAGCCGAGAAAAAAAACAAGGCAGGGAACAATAATGATTCCGCCGCCCACGCCTACGAGGCCGCTTAACATACCGGCTGCAAGCCCCACCAGTAAGAGGATCAGGATCATTTGTGTATCCATTTTAATTTTATTTTGTTGCATGCTGTTCAGGGAAACGTTCTTTATAGCGATTGATAGATTCGTTTATGATGGCATAAGCTGTTTCTTTATTTTGGAATTCATCTATCAGCACTACTTTATCTTCAAGCACTTTATATTGTTCAAAATAATTTCTTAGCACAGCAAGAAAATGATCTGGTAATTCTTTTATGTCATCATAATTTACAGAAGGATCATGTGTGGCTACTGCAATAATTTTGTCATCCTTTTCTCCATTATCTATCATTTGCATATTGCCTATAACTGTCGCATCTACCAGGCATAAAGGTTGTATGTTTTCGCTGCAAATAACAAGAATATCCAGTGGGTCATTGTCTTCACCCAATGTTCTTGGAATAAAACCATAATTTACGGGGTAGTGAAAAGAGGAATAAATTACCCTGTCCAGTTTAAGGAGACCGGTAGTTTTATCTATTTCATATTTAGCCCTGCTGCCCTGGGAAATTTCAATTAAGGCATTTACATTAGCAGGAGCATTGTTGCCATAAGAAGCACCATGCCATGGATGAAGTACATACATTTTTTAAATTTTTATTGGTATATAATTTTAAAACCCAGCCATGCTGCCAGTAACCCTGATAGCACACTGGTGATAGTATAAATAAATGCAAGGTTGTATTTTCCTTGTTGAAGCAATGCCAGGTTTTCAAAACTAAAAGTTGAGAATGTAGTAAAGGCACCGCAAATTCCTGTTGCCAAAAAAAGTTTGGTGCTTTCTGATATTTCATCAGCATTTAAACTTAAAGCCATAATGATACCCAGTAAAAAACTTCCTGCAATATTAATACAAAAAGTGGCGTATGGAAACGGTTGATTTTTAATTAGCAGGTATACAGCATACCGCATTGCTGCACCAATACTACCACCAGCGGCTACTAATAAAAAGTTTTTAAGTATCATTTAATCAATTGGTAAATTACCTGAATAAGTATATTTAAAATCTACGCTCCATACTTTATTTGTTCTCACCAGTTTAATTTCCATCGGTTTGTTCATATAACTATTGCTGTAGTTAATAAGGGTTGTGCTATCGTCTACATCAAGGTATTTATTTATTTCGTAAGAAGCATCTTTATATCCCTTCTTTTTATCTTCAGGTAATTTTTCATAAAACACTTTATAGGATTCAAATAGCTGAACGTTTTGAGAGTCTTTTAATAAAAGAGCCGATGCCTTGTCAAAATTTCCATCGAGGCTGGCACGGATAAATTCCCTGCCGGAATCCAATGCGGTGAGTGGCACCTTATCTTCTTTTTGTTTACAGGAAACAATGACGGAAAGAATAAAAAAAAGCAGCACAATTTTTTTCATATGTATACTATTGTTTAGTAGAATAATTAAAGTTAATCATCTTTTTTACAGGCATACAAAAAAAAGCACCCGTTACAGGTGCTTTTCAATAGTATATTTTATAAATTAATTTTTTAGTCCTTTTAATAATTTTGCTGCAGAGTCAAGTGATTTTGATCCTTCTTTCATACTTTTTTGAAGAGAATCCATATCTACATTTTTCAATTCCTCCA